>Ga0325414_1003936_pt1 | contig 15489 bp, 9 predicted proteins | sample PopdelMetagenome_8_FD_206183 | JGI IMG/M metagenome (GOLD analysis project Ga0325414, IMG submission 206183) | Populus deltoides microbial communities from Bellville, Georgia, United States - Leaf-PdKOR-R3 | ecosystem: Host-associated > Plants > Phyllosphere > Phylloplane/Leaf | place: USA...
TTATAAATAAAAAAAAAAAAAAAAAAAAATATATATATATATATATATATATATATATATATATATATATATATATATATATATATATATATGCTCGAATCAGACGGCAATGAATGATTGATTATTATAATGAAGTGGATGGTTCCACATAAGATTACTTCTTACCTTGGGATTTACGCAGAAAGGATTAGGTTAAGTTTGGTGAGACGTGGGCCGTTTTGATTGGTCGTGGAAATTGAGAGAGAGGTCATCCAATCAGGGAGTTTTTGGAGGCTTAGTGCTTTTATTTACGAGACAAATTGTTAAATTTCAACTTGGAAAAAATTAAGGAAAAAGGAGAAAACTTGGAGAGTATAATTCCCTTTTTAACGAGGAAAAGAGCTAGAAAATTGTCAAATTGCAAATATATTAATTCTTATTTATTTATTTATTTATTTTTTGCTTCATATTGCATTTAGAATGTTTTAGGTAGTAGAAGGTATGAAAATGTTAGAGATTTTACCAAATTGCAACCAGGTAAGCAGCATGAAGAATAGAAAAATTGCTGAGTACGTAGAAGAGGTTTCTTCACAAGAAAAAAAATAAAATATAGAGTGCCTTTAAAGTTCATTCTAAGGTCTAAAATTTATTTATTTATTTATTTTGTGGGAAAAAATATCCCATGATCCTAAAATTAAGAATTAATTTTCCAACTATATCAACTAGTATTTTCGTCCGTGAGAATAAATCTTAAGTGTGAACTTGAATTGATGCATTTTGTGGGAAATTCAAATATGGGATTTATTTTTTTAATACCTTGTTAAAAATATTTATTATTTAGCAAAATTTTCTTTAAACTTTGAATTATAGGATTAGCGTGGCTGGTGTTTTTGTTTTCTTAATTTCTCGGGTCTCGACACGATTCTCAAAACATGATGCAGACATTATATATATATATATATATATATATAAAATTCATGATGAAATCCTTGACTTTAGCATGATGACTCATGTTATGATCTTGTATTAATTAAATAATATTTGAATTGTAGATATTTTGTTATGGTAAAAATGACCTTTGGGCTGCTAGAATCCTTGTGAATGTTGTTAGGCCACGATTCCAATGGATTTAATTAGTATAAAGAAATTATAAATAAAACATATTAAAAAAGAAATTGACCCACCACTAATTTGCTGCTGTGTCTTAAAGGGCAGTAGGATAGTGTATATATTATTCTTTAATATTTAATTAATCGTTGGCCAGTATCTACAATGTGTACAAATAAATAAATAAAATTTTAAATTGTCTTGCGTGACGTGAATACCATGCAAAACAAGTTGTCATGTACACAACTGGATTCCAATTCCAATTCCAATTCCAATTATTATTTTTAAATTTAAATAGACCTATATATAAAATTTAAATAAAGATTTCTTGATAAAAAAAATAAAGCATGGGAGAATTTTACGATATTCTCACTGTAACTAATTAATGTAATGGATACTTAAAGAAGCATAAACAAAAAAAGAAGAGAGAAATTATATCCAATAATTACAATATGAACACCACAAAAACATCTGCAACCTTAGTGGTTTACAAATCATTATATCTGTGATATATGTCCTAAGAATTATTTAATTTAAAGATAATAAGTGTAAGATATATGAACAACCACATCAAGAATCATATAACTCTAATTTTAAGAAAAAATCAAGATAATATTTTCAAAATGTTTTTCACTTGAAAATGTATCAAAATAATATTTTTTATTTTTTAAAAATTATTTTTAATATCAGCACATCAAATGAATCTAAAAATACCAAAAAATATATTTTTAAATTTTTTTAAAAATCCTTTTAAAACACACAAACACCTTAAATCACTATCACAGCTATGCAAAAAAGATATTGCAAATGACGTGCTTGACAACATTCATGGGTGTGGAGTGGTGGACCAAGATCAAGGGTTAATGTCGATGACTCATGTCCTTGAAGGACTGATGGGGCTAGCACTTAATTGGTATTTGTTTTAATAATTGTTCATGATAAGTAGTCTTGAATTTTGCTGATGATCTGCCCCCTGAATAAGGAGAGCCATGGATCTTGCTGATGTAAGAAATAAGGTATCTGTTGTTTTCAATGGTTACAGGTGGGAGAAGCAAATAGGGTTGCAGACATGAATCATACGTTTGCACGATCGCTCACTTTACATTATCATCTTTTCTTTTCTTTTCTTTTCTTTCTGTTCAAGTTTGTGACAAACTAACCCACCAACCTGAACCAAACCAGCTAGATCGAACAAGTTACCATAAAACTTATAACAGGTTACATTACGTATTCCAAGACAGCATCTAAATTTCAGACATGCTGAATATCAGCCAGGCAGTAATTTCAGAATGGGACAAGGTGGATAAAAGGGTGTTTGATGTAGCATGATGCTTGACCATAAAATTGTGTGACAGAAAATATTCTTACTTGTCTAGCATAAAATTGTGTAGGCATTCTGTGGACCTCTAGGTTGACATTTTGCATGTGTTTAAAAAGAACAGCACTAGCATACAGAAGATGTTGGGTGTGTGCATTTTTAAGTAATGTAATGAAAAAAGAGAGTGAAATAAGGGCTCAAAGAAGTAAATAGTAGAAACAAGCAGTGATGATACTTAGGAGAGAAATTTTCATTACATTAAAATCGAACCTAGATTTATAACTTTTAAAACAGTTTGCTTCATGATGAATTGTAATAATTTTTAAATGTCTTTTGCAGATGATTATAAATGATCTTAAACAACATGATCTTTCGATTATTATCTTCGCAACACCGTTTCACCTTTCCACATGCATTTTATGTCGTGCAAATGACTATCTAACAAAGACAGAACACTATGTTAACATTATTTCCTTTTAAATCATTACATCTCATTTGTATATTGTCAGTTGAAATGAATATATTGCACCTAGGAAATTAATTGATTAATTATATGTTTTAAATATCACATGAAATATTCTTAATCTCAAGATAAGATATGTTGGACGAGAGATAGAGAGACACCGCATATATTTTATGATATTTGTATCAAAACAATTGAGAAAGTCACGAGACCGAATACAAATTTCAACAAAGTTGGATAGAAATATGTTATCAATAGTTTAAAGAGCAAACTAGTCATATACTAATGGTCATGCATTTAACCAATCACAAATTTTATCTTCACCAACCACAAATTGATACATGACCACATGTTACAAGACAGATACAACGCACAATTAAATCACGTCATATAGGTGAGAATTCAAGTGGTATGTAGGAAAATTTATTCATGAAGCAGACAGCAAGTAACTTGAATTGAGACAGCAGAAATCAATTGTTATATTACTGTATGATATTAGGCAAGCTGTAATTTCAGTCACTGGACAAGGTAAACCTGAAGTATATAAACCTTACTACTGAAGTCAAGGTACAAGACCACCGTGATGCTGGATGACATAGGCCCATTTGAAAACTTCTTCTTTCATAAACTGTCCTCTAATTTAAATGCTGGGGCTGGATACCAGAGTGGCCATGAATACATCAAATTGATTGCTCATGAAGGCAAAATTAGTGAACTGTCAGCAGAATCTCAGTAGGTGGCCACCTCACAAACATGAGCAAGAATTTAAATAAAAACTGAGACGGCCTTGAGATAACCAATCCAGCGCTCCATGAAAGGAAAACCATGTCACCGAGAACATTGTCCTTCTGATATAGCTGAAAATTTGGCAATGCTTGTTTAGTTCATCTCTTTGCAATCATTCAACCAGCCCCAAGAACTCCACGGGCAATGGCTATTAAAATCAGCAGACTGAAACCAAAACCTTTGGGAAAAAACAGACAACAAAATTATGAAAGAAGAGAAGCGTATTGGGATACAATTGGGCAAAACATAAAAGTAAAAGGATAAAATGCACTGTTAGACCCTATTGTTTGTTTTAAGCACAGCTAGTGGCAAAAACACAAAGATCCTAGATAAACATTGGAAATAGATATGAAAGCTAACAGATTGATGATTAGTTCCTGCCATGCACAACCAGGCAATTGGTACCACACAGTAGTTGTCTTTAGATTAGAATGCATATGGAGTTCAAATCCCAACGTTCAGATGATACTTCGAATATTTTTGGATCCAGGAATTGGTGAAAGCTACAGCCATCTTACTGTGGAATCAAAGGGAGTGCAGGATATAAATTAAGTAGATAAGGAGCTATAGATGAAAATCATGAAATGACCGCTTATAAGCTGCCTTAAGATTAGCAATGCACATGGAGTTCAAAGCTCTATATTCAGATGATAATTGGAATATTTCAGGCTCCAGAAATTGGTAAAGTTGACAGCCATCATACTGTGACCACCATGGTGGAATCAGAAGGAGCGTGGGAGATAAATTAAGTAGATAAGGAGATATAGATGAAATGCCATAATTGTGGTATGAAACCAATAATTGACAGCTTGTGGGATATATATAGTTTTCAAAAAGGTTTAGCATGCATAACAGATACCATCACGCAACAAAATATGAGTAGCTGAGTGTACTATGGAAGCTGTATCTGTTCAAATTATGACTGTAGATTGTCGCTCACATTCACCAGATTACTTCAAAATCATCTATTTGATACTCAAGTGAAATATTCCTGTCTGTCTGTAGAATTCATAAATGACAAGGACAGTCAATTAAACCAATACAATAGAATTACTTCAGATCATTTGCAAACTATTTTGATCAACTTTGAGCACAGATGGGTGCTAGGGCCTGACAGTTCATTAATTAATACAATTTTTCATGTCAGGAAATAGCTACAGCCTGAAAAATTTTACAATTTGTAAGCAAGCAACACTCTGCACAATTTGAGGAAGGAAGAATAAATTTAAGCAAAATGTACATGGATAGGAACCAAGGCCAGATAATTTACTAGCACCAAGCAACAGCCTCACGATTTATCTAGCACGGCAATTTTCACCATAACTTCAGTTCTCAAATAGGATAGCATTACACCATAACAATAAGCAGGTAAGAAAATCCAACTTACATGGTAGCATAAACAGCCTCTTGGAGCAAACTCAGTTCTGATAACTGCTAAGTAGACATGGCAACAGCCAAATGATAGTTTAAGATCTCCTACATTCTGAAACAGGAGCCACTTGAAGCACCAATAGTTTTCCTGTGAGATATAAGTCTTTCCTGAAGAGCTCCAATTCCATAAAACTTGCTTCTTCTAGCATCTCTGATGCATATAATTGACATTCGCTTCTCTGCCTAATCATCCCCAGGGATAGTAAATTGGCAGTAACTATTGATGCCTCCCAACTGAGAGCCAAAATGGTTTCTTACACCACCAATCTTATGCATTCACCCATTTAGTTGAGCCTTCTCTAACTTTTCGATGCCATCAACATCACCATCCTCATCTGTAAAATCAGAACCAACATCACAACTCAAGTCCAAGTTCAAATCATCCTCCCTCCCTCCATCTTTCCCCTCCTTCCCACCCTCAAAACCATCTTCTGAGCACTCTCTCCTAAAACGCTCCATCTCATCATCTTCTCTATCCCCCCGATAATGAACCAACCCCCTATCCACATTTGCTTTCCTCGAACTCGACAAAACCAACTCACACAACTTCCTCCTTGCCAAATACAAACCATTCGGCTCAACTAACTCCCCTTTCCTATAAGCCTCTCGAAGAAAAACTGTATGAAGCTTCCCATGATTCCCTCTAGTCGAAACATAGAAAATCTCCTGATGCTGAAGCAAAAAGCCCTTCAATTTGTTGGGCAAATTCATAGCCATCCTGAAATGGGCGATCCTCTCCATTGTAATCTTCTTCTCCACCGTCAACGACAACAATTCATGAATAGTAGCCACTGCCCTCTTCTCCATCCTCTTCTGAGCCTCAATTGACCTCAAATCATAACCTGAAATATCTTCATACGGTGACCAATAAGGTACCCTTTGCCATTTCCACACTGCAATCCTATAATACTTCCCTATCTTAAACCCCGGTGGGAAATTCACCATAAACTTAAACCTCACGTCCTCAGCATCCATTCCTTTCTCTCTATACTCTCTCTCCCTAACTTTTTCTATCGCACAAACCGTCAATCTACGGTCTCTGTCAACCACCTCAATGTACTTATTCCTAGTCTCACTAGCATCAACCAATCTAAAAAACTGCGGATACTTCAAAACAACAGAATACTCAAAATCATCAGGTAAACCAAACTCGTACCTTGCGATCCTTACATGCTCTAACCGCAACCGACCCTCATTAGACATCATTATCAATTTCCTCAATCTGGTAACAGCATCAGGGATTTGAGCCAAAAGGGCCTCCTTTTCTTGCATAATCTGATTGACTGCTTTGCGCGTTAAGCGACAATACAACACTCGTTGAACTGGGTGCTCATAGACCTCAAAAACATGAGGGAATTTGAGGATAAAGGCACCAGCTTCAAACTGTTTAAACCCCAACCTGCCAGCGAGATTGTCAAGACGTGAAATGGGCAGTGTTCGGTTGTACTGAGAAAGTATTAAAGATTGAAACTTTAAGACCTTTCTCGTCTTTTTTTCGATTTCCATGTAATTATCGAATCCATGGTCACGAACCCTTAGTTGTTTTTTGGGTATTGAAGTGGATTGGGACATGGGTTTTGTGTGTTTAAGGTTGTAGAGTGTGGATTGAAGAGTTTTGAGGGGTTTGAGTCTAGGGTTTAAGAGACTGAGAGAAATGAAGACTAGCATTTTGTGTTTCGATTTTTGAGTTTAGGGTTTTAGCAGTGACTGTGATTGAAAGGAGGGAGTGGCAAATTTTTGGAGTGGAGAAGAGCTGGGAGGACTAGAAATGCTTGAGAGGAGTAAATGGGAGAATTGCTAGAGAATGAGGGGTGATTATGAAATATTGGAAACCTTGGAGGTGGTAAGTGAAATCTGATTGGTGGGTGTAATGGGCCAGAGAATGGGCGGGCCTAACTTGGATTTGGTATTGAAAATTAGGCCTTTTAAGGCCATTGAAACTTGTAGTGGACTGTTTTCTTCAATGATTCTCTTGGCCTTTTAGTTTTTATACTTCCTACGTTCCATTTATCCCTGTTTTTTAGAATATAGCGTTCGATTAGTGTGTGAAAACAGAGTTAATTTGTTTACTGTATTTTCTATTTTAAGAATATAAATTAAGCGAACACAATCTATTAATTTGAGCATAATCTTATGTGATTTTAGCATAAATTAAGCAAACACAATCTATTAATTTGAGCATAATCTTAGATTATTCATTCATCCGTGGATTTGTCTAGCTTAGTTCTCCTTTGTTTTCGAGCTTTGAGCCCCTTGTAACGCCCCAAATAATAATAATCCACTAATTTATTCTCATTAAGGTGATCACCTAGATATGTTGCCACCTCTCCATAATTATTCCCATTTCTCATAAAATTAATTTAATTTAATTTAATTTAACCTGGTTAATAGAGTTGAAGGACTAAGAATAATAGTAATAGCTATAGTTATCAGATCTCTCCATAACTGGTTTAAAACTTGATGTTTGGAAGTGTGATAGAAACTGTTTTTCAAAATATATCTCATTAAAAAAAACATAGATATGCCAACAACCAATGCAATCATCCAAATTAGAAGCTGCAATGTTTCACTATTGTTTTTCTTCCAGGGTACGTACCTTCTTATTATGCCAGGACAAACCTCACGCCAGCACCGATGAACTCCAGTAATTTTACTGTGAACTTTGACTTCGATTGTTTTTCTTGAAAAGCTTGCTAGACATGTTTGATAATTAACTGAACAAGTCCCAAAATGTTCACTTAGACAAGCATGCAGGTTGCAGATGCATATGCTTGTAATTTTATGTGTTTAATTACAAGATTACAAGCATGTGTGGAAACTCACGTCACATGTGAGAAGAATCCGGCACCGCAAAGGGTACACGAAACACGAGAGTAAGATAAGGTGTCTAAGCAAGAATTCTGTCCCATCTTAGAGAAAAATCTTGAAGCAAAATATAAGTTAAAATAGCAGATTGCCTTAGATTTTGAACAGTTTCCATAACACAAAAAAGTCAAGAGCTAGCAGTCTATCTTGTCTTCGACGAAATAGGACGACTAAACTAAAACATTTGCTAAGACCCAATGAGAGTCAATACCCGAACCACAAGGCCACTGCCTGTTGCCAAGTTAAAACTAGCTTGGCGAGGACAGTAGTAGTAACATCCACAGTCATCCTACCCAGTTTCCACCCAGCAAACTGCGGTTCGTTCTTGACTCGAAACCCCACTTGTGCAAAGTTCTCACCTCAAGCTGCCTCTATTTCACTTCCATTCTACCTATTATACCTTGTTGATACCATGTATTCTTGTGTGTCGAAAAACCAAGAGAAAAGAGATTTACTAAGTTAAGACGCAACCATTAGTTGAAGGCTGTTTTGATCCTCTGCATGGTGCAGGAGATGAGATTGTGAACTGTCTTGACCGACTCGACTGTGAGTTTGGCTGAAGGAAGGTTGCTCGCCAAAATTTGGAATCCAACAGTCAAAAAAGATCCGCCTCCACTGTTGCCATCACAGTCTCTCTTAGCTGGATTCCCATTGCAGTTGTTTGGCTCACCATTGCTGAACGAATTGCCTGGTAGAATCACAAATCCTGATGGCAAGAGAGCCACATAGGTAGAGTCTCCACCATTCATCACTACACTCACTGATTGGACGTCGACTGGTGCGTACACTACTAACGAACCCGAGACATCATTCCAGGTTTCTTGTAATATCAACATGTTGTCACTCGCGTTAGCATCAACAGCCTGCAAGGTCTCAGAAAGCAGAAAATATATAGTTAAACTCTTGATAAGAACAAAAGAAACCTGGAAATTGGAAGTTGATTTATGGCCACTCACAGTTGAACGCAAGACACAGACAGTGTTCCAATGTCCCTGGCCCTTGGGGATTTGGACCATCTCCTGCAATATTCCACCATTGGATAAAATGTCCCATTGGCTCCTTGATTGTTCATCCCTCAAAAAGTCAAATAACCTTTGTTGTGAAACCGGCAGCCAAACAGAAGTTGAAACACTCAGCACAATACCATCTGGCTCACCAGGTTCATTGATAATCTTTCGGGTCAAAATCCTCACATCTTCACTCACACTTTCAACCACAAGGTTGCCCCAGTTATGCAAAGTAGAAGCACAGACCCCAGAACAGAAGCTATCCACCATTCGTCGTGCCAACTTCAACATGCTTTTCTTACCTCCCAGATTTATCACTGTAGCATGATAGTAACAACTCAGAAAACGACACATACAATATCTTTGGAGAAAATAAACAAGTGAAGGAAGGGTCAAGTGGCATTCCTGGACCTGTCTGATCTTCACCCAAAATGGTAGGGGACGAGAGCATTGCCATGCACTCGTAGTGCCGTTGAAGGGCGGCAATCCACCTCTGTGCACCAAAGCCCATGCCAGAATTTAGTATGTGTCGGTAGAGTCGATGGACTGCACTCTCATCATATTCAGAATGTTCCACCCATGTAACCTGCATTTTACTATCAGTCAGCATTCTAGAACACATGCAACCGCATCATCCTAGCATTTATCAACAGTACACCTCTATCTACCAAGCAATCAAACTTGGCTTCACAGGGTTCCATTCACCTCAAATAGGAACAATTCCACAAAGATTTTTCTGAGAACATGTTTTAAAAAGTTTCACTTGTTTTTATTATTAAACATTAGCAAACCATGAAGCCTGCGAAATTCTAGTGCTGCCGAGTCATCCTTAAGTGAAAGTTCTTGTGATGCTAAAAACTTATTTCTTGGATTAAAAGAAGAGGGGAGTACATAGAAAAATAGACATGCAACCAAAGGGTAGAACAAGCTAACACGGTAAAAAATATCAGAGTCCCACACTACATTTTAAACAAGTCTGAAAGGACAAGCAGAAGTCAAAAATCAAGGCATAGTGTTGAGCACTCCAAATAATATAAGATGGAATCCTTTCTTAGAACTTGAAAAGAAGATCTCATGAGAATTTTAAATTGGATAGAAAGGTGATTTTATTATAATACAATCATGGCAGGATCATTACTTGGAAATAGAAGGTTAAAATATAATAATTAGATCTAGGTCATATCACCTCGAGGACAGGGAAAAAAAAAACTATCAGCAGAAGAACAGGAGATAAGAATAGAAACATCAAATGCGTGAGGTGTGCAGCAAAGATTGAAAACTACAAGGCTTTACCTGGATAGGAAAATTGTGAATGCACTGCACTACATTCAAGACTGAGGAATCAAATAAATTTGTGTGCGTGCGTGCGCTTGTCAAATGCTAGTGCCCTTGATTTCGTGATCTTCGAAAGTAGCAGCAGACAATTAAGCACATAAAATAAGCTATTCTTGCTTTAGAATTGAAGAGTCTAGATTAATTAAATCATAGAAGAATCTTATTTTAGTTAAATAATAATCAAAGCTCGAAGTTTTCAAGTAAACCGCTAATATATTTCATTAAGAGAGGAGAGAGCAAAACTTGGGAGCACAACCATAATAAATTTAATTTGGGGATGCACAAAAGACTAGTTGTGTAATTGCACATAATTCAAATTAATGTAGTGCCAACTGAATACGAAGTTGCAGTTATTGCAAAATCCTAGTAAGGCACCTCCAAGGATGAAAAAGCTATGAGTGATCACAAGTATAAGCAGCACAAATGAAGAATCTATGCAAATCATTACCTTGCAGCAACCATTGTTGATATCTTGTATTATGCAGCCAGAAGGAAGCCTTCTGCAGGTTACAGGGGTTTGTGCATTTAGATTTTCCTGGTTTCCATCAACAGAAACATCAGCCACAGCCCACACACCCTCTGCTAGTTGCTTGCATAACCGAAGGAACTTCACTTGACGCACAGGGACAAAAGGAGAAATCACTTGAAATTCAGCATGTATCTGGAAAAGAAACATTCATAAATTCCTGCTTCACTGCAAAAGACTATAAGACATATAGGATAATGGCATACCATTTGCAAAGCTCCACTTTTTGTTCCGCCCATGCCACTTGATACGATATCAATGGTCGCAGCTCTAGCAATCAAGCTGGGAAACATTTCCACCCATCCATTCTGTATATGGAAAAGAAGTTAACCAACTGTTCAAGTACAAAACTAGAAGCATTGCGCCATTTCTAGATTGAATAGCTGAAGAAATTAAGATTACTTTTGCAGCTTTCTCAACGCCATTCTATCATACAAGGGAATTCGACAGGTGATAAAATGGTGAAATGCGAGATTATAAACAAAAAAATGAACACAAGCTCACCAAAGTATTCTAATCTCGATAAAGTGCTCCAAAATTGATAATTACATCGACATAAAAATACACAAAAAAATGACATACAGAAATCAAATCCCAATAGCACGCTTATGCTTAAGAGAAATCATTAAAAACTTCATAGCAGCATTAAGATTTAGATAGCATACCACGTCCATCAATGTCTCAACCAGATCCAAGCTGTTGGCGAGTACCACACCACTCTCCCGAGTTGCCTCAATAACAAAATTGCTGGGTTTCATGCCAATACAAGGAGGAAAAGTCCTCATATACTCTTCATGGTTCAGGACTTCCTTCCCTCCATCCAAGCTTTTGATCCAAATGGGACTTTCAACCTGAGCAATCTTAATCAATTCATCCATTGCAGCCAGTGCAAGATCTACAAACATTGATCTATCAAATGGTACTTCATTGCCAACAGCATTGCCTATTGGTTTCGTCAGAGGCATCATAACCCCTCCATTATTGTCAAGCCCCATTGGCAACGTGTTGTCTGTATGGCCTAAATTGCCATAACCATTTCTCCCAACTGCAAGGTCGAACTTGGTGTTTGAGCCAAAGGGAGGGACAGGACTGGCCGAGGATGTGAGAGGTCTGCCTAAAAACTTATTGGCTAGGGCACAAACACGGCCTAATTCATCCTTCAATCGAGCATTTTCAATTCTTAACTGCTGCTGCTCATAAGACACTGGAACAGGCACCACAGGACCACCACAATTGTTGCAAATTGGATCACTCATGTTTTGTTTCAACAACTCATTCTCAGCTCGGAGTTTATCATTTTCTTGCCTGAGGATTGCATTCTCATGCCGTTCCAACTGGGTCTGGAGTATAAAATGACCAAAATCAAAATCTTCACAAGGGATAATGAAAAGAATCAAAAGGGTACGCAAAAGTTTATCAATTTACCTTCATTTGAGTTCTCCTATTTTGAAACCAAAACTTGATTTGCTTGCTTTCCAAGCCAAGCCTCCTGCTAAGCTCTGATCTTTGTTTTTCATCAGGATGAGGACATTCCTTAAAGAAACTATTGACATCACAAACAGAAACAAGTATCTTTTAGATAAAAAAGAATCCTTCAAACAAAGACTAGTGGCACGAATACATAAATCCCTTGACATAAACAAAATAGCCAAAAGAAGAATCATACGATTCAAGCTCTTGTATTTGATTAGCAGTGTGTCTATTGTACTTCTTCCTAGGCCTTTGATAATCTCCAGCATCCTGATCTTCCCCAGATGCACCTTCAATGTTATCACTTCCAGACCTGCTCTCATAACCATCCTCCCTCATCCTCCCTACCAAACTATGATCAAAATGTTCCCCGAGTAGGCCCATGTCACCATGACTATCCATCTTATTCTTCTGCAAAAAAAAAAAAAACCCCACAAACAAAAAAGGGTCATACATTATTCAATTTCAAGCACAACAGCATGCAAGAAATAAAAATCACAACCGACAACCATAAAGCAAATCAAGAGAAAGTTCATACAGGCATTATACATGTAATAGAAAGAGAAAGGGCTGGTGATTTGGTAGAGGAGGGTTGTTAGTGGCGGCGGCGGCGGCGGCGTCTAAGCAATGGCACCAACACTAAGGCATGGTGTTGTTATTGTGTACTAAAATCATATCTGTCACAAACGCTGAAACCCCACAACTACCACCAAGACTATCAACACTGTGAGTACTGATCAAACCCCAAAAACCAATCAAAATATCCCCTTTTCACTTTGTTTATGTATATATTTCTTATATAATCTCTCTCTCTCTCTCTCTCTCTCTCTCTCCCGCTCCCCCCCTCTCTCTCTCTCTCTGCGCTTGACCCTTGGTTACTCCTGCGCCAGCTTTTTTGATATTGAAAAGCTAGCTATCCCTCTCACGAGGTATTCTTGGACTCTCTCTCTCACTTGTTTAGCAAGTTCTGACCTTTAAAAGATTTCACACACACCGAGCTAGACTTAAAAACCAAACTCACAATCTTATTTATAAGAGAAAACAAGAAAAAGCAATTTCTCTGTCAACGTTTCATGGATGACTCCCTTCTCTCTCTCTCTCTCTCTCTCTCTCAGAAAACCTTCGCGTGTCAGATAATGAGATGAAAAGGGCATTTTCTTGATATACACACTATCCTTGCGCCATCAAGTTGAAAATCTATCAGACAAAACAAGCCTGACTCTGATATTTTATTTCACACATACAAGAAACATAAAAATAAAAAAATAACAGTTGACCTCCCTTCCTTTCCCTCAATTTTTGTGACGTAAAAAAGTTGTTGAATACAATCGATAAAAAAGAAAAAGAAAAAAGAGTACCTTTCTTAATACTTGATGGTACGAAAAGGGTCTTTCGACAGAGATAAAATTATCAGATCCTTTCTTCCTTTTCTTTTTTTTTATTATTGGGATCAATATAGGAATAAGACAAAACCAATGTAACGTCAATTATAGTGAGTGAGACAAGAAAAGCATATTACTTGACAGTAACACAAGAAGCCATAAAAAAACATGTTTGCTTACGCTGTAAGAGTCCTGATTCAAGAGAAATAACATTAAAAATAATGTTTTTATTTGAAACGCAGCAAAACTAGAGCACAAAAGCTACAGATACTATGTGATCGCATAAAAATAAATTGAAGATACGAAGCTAAGAGTAACTTACACTCTCTCTTCTCTCTTCTCTCTTCCCTCACTGGTTTTTTCTAGGGCAAGCAGCCTCCTTTCTTGCTTTCATGCACAAAAGGATTTCTTCTTTCTTTCTTTCTTTCTTTCTTTCTTTGTTGTTCAGAGAGAAACGGAAACAAATTGAGAAAATATGTAAAAGGAGAGGAAATATTTTTGGACTGAATGGTGAAAAGTCAATACGCGGGGACCGCTTGCCTTTTTCATTACATGGTTTCGTGAAATCCGCCACGCTTGTTTGCTAGCGCGTGTATGGCAATTTATTTTTGTCTTGGCTTGGTGGGTTGTGGCTGCTTAAGGTAAAGTTTTGACCTTTAGTGTGGCCGGGACCAGTAGGAAGATGGCACTTGGAAATAATGGTTCGCCGACTAAAAATTTGGCGGGCTTAGTTTGGGAAATTAAATTATTGTAAATACATTCGTAAAATCCTAATATAATTGTTGCGACAAAACCTTCTTGTTCCTAGTTGTATTTTTTAAAAAAAAAATTAATTTTTTTTTTAATATTGTTCGAGAAAGAATTGGTTTCACGTGAATCGAAAGTTGACTAAAAACACTCTTCTTATCAAATAAAAAATTATTTAAAATGAATACTTGGATTATACATGGATATAGAAATCAGGATTATTTATCACATGAGTATTACTTAATGCATGTAATTAATTTATTATTCCTTTTTTCCTTTGGATTTGGTTAAAAAAAACCATAATTCCACACCCTGATTCATTGCATATCTGTGGCATTTGTTGAGTTAATTAGGAACACTACAGGTTCAATTGAGAGCATTATAGGTAAAAACATCAATTACTTGGATGTAATTAATTAAGACGAATATTCTTTTATCATATCATGTGAATTAAAAGCAATTTACTAAATCTGCTATGTATATATTTCAATAATTATATATTATGTAGCTTTTGAGGATTATTGAATGCTTGCTTTGTTAATTATTTATTAATTACTTCAATCATCAGTTAATCTTTAGAAAATCTGTGATCTCTTCTGGAAAATAAGAAACCATGATTCACATGAAATGTATTCGCGAATAAGAAACAATTCCCACGAATTTTCTGATGCTTATTTATTCAACTCCAAGTTAATTTGGTTGTTTTTTCACTTGTTTTACTCCTCACTAACTCTGCCTATGACTGAAAATGATGGTGGAAAACTTGTTGAATCTAGTCCCCAATGTTTTTTTTTTTAATTTTTCGCACAATATCTTACTTGTTCACAGTAACAAAATATATATGATAATATTAACGATAATAATTAATAAAGGGATTTTCACCAACTATCCATGTATGAAAAAAGGTTAGGTGAGATTAATACGAATTAATTTGATGATTTTTTGGCCTGACATCTTTTGAAAATTAGCAGATATGAAATTTATTTTCCTGTGCAATTAGGAGTTCGGATACATATAATAATACAATTATTATGTTTTAATGTGGAAATCTTAGGTTCAGATTATTTAACTAT
>Ga0325414_1003939_pt1 | contig 15479 bp, 9 predicted proteins | sample PopdelMetagenome_8_FD_206183 | JGI IMG/M metagenome (GOLD analysis project Ga0325414, IMG submission 206183) | Populus deltoides microbial communities from Bellville, Georgia, United States - Leaf-PdKOR-R3 | ecosystem: Host-associated > Plants > Phyllosphere > Phylloplane/Leaf | place: USA...
CTGGAGCCAAGAAGATCGCACAGAGTTCCTAAAAAGAATCGCAGGTTCATAGAGCTGTGAAGAGCCAGTCAAGGGAAGAACGAGTCAAGGGGATCCAGTCACTGCAGTGTCCTCAGTGCACGGGAGGAAGAAGTCAAGTCTTATTTATCAAATTAAATAAATGCCAACTATGTAGCAGGAGTCAGTTGCTAAGAATCCTGATTGTATGTAGTTGTCATAACCTAATTCTGGGTTATTCCCCAAAATAAATTTCTTTTTTTTTAAAAAAATAATAAATAAAAATATAAAAAATAAAAAAGACAAAAAAATAATAAAGGCTGGTAACGTGGAGAAAGTATGTCGGAAAATCAAGTTGCAATTTTTGGAGGAAATTCAAGACCTATTGGCACCCCATTGTGCCCAAAATTGGAGGAAAAAATGCAAATTCAAGGTCAAATTAAATGATTATTGGACAAATTTGCATAAAAATTAAGCCCAATAACATAATTAAATTTTTAATAGGCCAATTTGATTTAATCATGGGCCAAATTAAATTTTAATTATGTTTAAGAATTAATTTAGGTCCAAATGAAGGATTTAATTAAGTGCAAGGACTTAATTATACTTTAAATGGGTCAAATTAATTTTATTTAGAGCTTAATTGGTGAAAAATTAAGTTTGGGAGCCTACTTTGAGCTTAATTGAGAAGATTGGAATTTTAAGAGACCAAATTTAATTTTTACCAAGTTAATTGATTGAAATCAGGGGTCAAATTGCAAGAAAATTGAAGTTTTGGGGCCAATTAGGGGTTAAATTGACAAAATCCAAAGCCAAGGACCAATCTGCAAAATGCGCCAAACTATAGGGGTCTAATTGACAAAATCCGGGGGTCAAATTGAAGAAATTAAAAGTTTAATGGTCAATTAGGGATGAAATTGCATAAATCCGAGATCAAGGACCATATTGCAAAATGCGCGTAAAGCTGGGGCTGAAGTTGAAGTTACGCCAGGACCAAATTGCATTAAATCAGAAGTTTAGGCTCAATTAGGGAATAATATTGAAGGAAATCAAAAGTTGGAGGACTAAATTGAAAATCGGCAAAGAAATCCCTAATTTTTTATCCAAAACGGCGCCGTTTTGCATTAAAAAAAAAAAAAAAGGGAGGAAGGAACGCCTGGTTACTGCTCATCTTCTTCCCCGCCGAGCTGCCGAGTGGCAGACTTCCAGGCGCATTTTCTGCCTTGTTTGGCCCACAAATCCGACAAAGCGTGCACAACATGTCCACCTGGAACCCCTCTATCCCAGAGAAGGGTCCGGTCGGGTCGAAAAACTTTGAAACGGCTCCGTTTATTGGCCTAAAGTGGCCACCTCGGACAGTCTGCAGCCTTGGACTGCCAAATTTGGGAGTTCGAGGTGCACACTTTGAACCGACGGCTTGGATTCCTCGAGTTGAATCAAGGGCTGATAATTTTTCCACATTGAAGAAAAGATTACCCTCTTTGTATCCCTATAAATAGGAGCAAATTTCATGCTCAGGAAGAGGAGAGAAACGAGCTCAAAGTTGGCCGAAAACCAGCCTTCTGTATTCATTTTTCCTGCAAACAATCCTTTTTCTGCTTTCTCTCTCCACCGTGGCCTTCAGCCACCACCACCTTCATCACCTAGCTTCTCACCTTCATCCCTACCTCCAGTAGCCATAAAACCATCTCACGTGACAGTTGCACCACTTCTCTCTCTCTCTCTCCTCTGTAAAAATCTTCTCCTCTGCCACCGTGACTGCAGCAGCGGCGGCGACAGCAGAGGCAGCGGCCACTACCTTGCCCAGAAGCTCTCTTCCTTCCCAAAGGCAGCTGGGGTAGCAGCTCTTTCCTCAGCCACACCAACAGCTCCAGCCGTGAGCTTTCCTTCTCCTTTGCAGGACTCTGCTCCTTCTTCTTCCAGCCGTGACCAGTGCAAGCCGCCGGCCTCACCACCTTCAGTTACACCGTGCACCACCAGCTAGGCCGCCGACTCTCTCCACGCCAGGTAACTCGCCCCTCCCCTGCTACGCCTTCCTTTTCCTTTCACCGTGGCTGCATGCAGAATTCGTTTCTGCATGCAGCGGCTAATTAATTAGCCGTCTGCTTGGGTCGGGCCAGTTCTGGCCCAGCCCAGCCCAGGAAAAAAAAATTCAAAAAATTTTAAAATCATCTGAAAAATTTGTGATTTTCTTAAATATTTTTCTACCAAGTTTGCTTAATATTGGGTTGTATACTTACATGGTAAGATACAAGTCCGGTATTAAAACACCCGGTTTCCTCCGAAATACTTCAAAAAAAAAATTTCAAAAAAAGAAAAAAATATTTTATTGCATACGGCCAAGTCCTAAAGAATTTTCCAAGCATGTTTTTATGTTTAAGAAGAAAAAATTGCATCTTTCTCACGTTTTAAAAATCCAAAAAATGGATATCATAACTAGTTTATGATCATCCGTTAGGGTTTGACCAAAATATCAAAAACCTTTTTCCAACTCTTTTTTTTTTCAAGATCCAGATGTAGACTTTAATATTTGTGGGGTGTAAAATTACACGATAAAGTACACCCTCGGGTATTAAACATACAAGGTGTAAATAAATGCAATCCTAAAATTCAGACTTTAGAACGGTTAGGATTTAACCCAATAAGGTAGAGACTCCCTCACGAAGGGAGATCTGCCTTGAACCTTATAAAAGACCAACGAATAGAAACTCGACCTAGAAAAACAATCAAACAACAATGCAGCTTACCTTAGGTAGGGTGCACTGGGGGTGATGCGTCTTCCCCTTGCACAACCAGTCCCTTACTCAGACTCTCGCAGACCATAGGTTCCTAGTGACCATAATACTAGGTGGCGACTCCAACGAACCAAGCAAAACACAAATAATAATAAAAAAAAATCGCCAGCGGACGCCGCACGGATTTTGACGTGCGACAGTAGTCGTGCCAGTATTTTAGGAAAGTTTGTTATTTCATTCATGTATTTAAACTCTGGTATGAGACAGGGAAACCATTCATTCAAAAAATTCAATAATATCAACTTGTGGCTTATTCTCGCCCAAAGCAGAATACAATTGTGATTTATCTTTGTCTTTTATTACTAGCTGTGACAGGGACCTATCAATTGGTATCAGAGCCAGGTTAACAATGACAACAAACAAGGAGCGGATAGAAAATTTGGAAGTGGGTCTGGGAGGACTTCAGGATGGAATGAGTCGAATGGAGATTACCCTTGTTGACAGAATGCATCAGATGGAAGCCAACATCAACAAATTGACAGAGGCGTTACTGTCCAACAAAGAAGGATCCAGCAACCAATCCATTGAGCGCAACGGACGACCTCGCCATCAGCGTGAGGAATTCACATAACGAACAGATGGGAACAGACAGATGTTCTCTTCCAAACTGGCGAAGCTTGAGTTTCCAATATACTCAGGAAACGACCCCACTGAATGGTTCAACAGAGTTGATCAATTCTTTGAGTATCAAGGCACTGCCGAAACACAAAAGGTGTCGTTAGCATCTTTTCATCTTCAAGGGGAGGCGAACCAGTGGTGGCAATGGCTGAGACGTGCTTACAAAGACGAAGACAGAGAGGTGACATGGCCAATTTTTGAGGAGGAATTGTGGGCAAGGTTTGGACCACCAGAATGTGAGGATTTTGATGAAGCATTGTCAAGGGTGAGACAAGGGGGCTCATTACGGGAGTACCAAAGAGAATTCGAGAGGCTGGGTAATCGTGTGCAAGGCTGGACTCAAAAGGCACTAGTTGGGACTTTTATGGGAGGCTTGAAACCAGACATAGCAGAAGGGATTAGGATGTTTAAACCCAAATCATTGAAAGAAGCAATAAGCCTAGCCAGAATGCGAGATGAACAATTAACTCGCCAACGACGTAACAGTAAGCCATTTTCCATCAATCATAATCCAATTGCTTCCTTTTCTCCAACAAAGTCACCAGCGGCCATGCCCATGAAACATCTTGCTTGGGACGAGATGCAGAAGAGACGATCTCAAGGTCTCTGCTTTAATTGTGACGAAAAATTCACTCCTGGCCATAAGTGTCAAAAGCCCCGTCTGTTGCTACTGGAAGGGGATGATGAGACTAGCTTGCAAGATGACGAGGAATTTGAAGGTGATGAACCTCAAATATCATTACATGCTCTTACTGGTTGGTCAACTGCCAGAACAATGCGAATTATGGCAAGAATTGAGAATCAAGATTTGACTGTCCTCATTGACAGTGGCTCCACGCACAATTTCATTAGCGAACGGATTGCTAATTGGCTACAACTGCCACTGATACCAACACAGCCCTTCAACGTGAAGGTGGCAAATGGGAATCCATTGAAATGTCAGGGCAGATTTGAAAACATACACGTCCTACTTCAAAGTATTCCATTTATTCTGACTTTATATGCCCTACCATTATGTGGATTGGATTTGGTTTTGGGAGTGCAGTGGCTAGAGCAATTGGGAACAGTGGCCTGTGATTGGAAGAAAATGACCATGGAATTTATGTGGAAGAATCAAATGCAGAAACTACAGGGAATTGATGCCCAACACATTCAGCTTGCATCTCTAAAAGATGTTTCGAAGGAGCTGCGCCAAAGCAAAACAATGTTTGCTATCTGTTTGCAAACCGAAGCCGAGATACCTGTCAGCAAAGTGGAGTCTGAAATGCAGCAGATGTTGGAGGAATTTGGAGATATTTTTCAAACTCCAGCTCAATTGCCACTGGTCTGGGAGATTGACCACACCATCACTGTCAAAGAAGGAACCGAGCCTGTCAATGTCAGACCATACAGGTATGCCTATTTTCAAAAAGCTGAAATTGAAAAACAAGTTCAAGACATGTTAAAATTGGGATTTATAAGATCAAGCACTAACCCTTTTTCATCTCCTGTTTTGTTAGTTAAAAAGAAAGATGGCATATGGCGTTTTTGCACTGATTATAGAGCCCTTAATGCAGTAACAGTTAAAGACCGATTTCCTATTCCTACGGTAGATGACATGTTAGACGAACTACATGGGGCTGTTTATTTTACCAAACTAGATTTGACAGCTGGTTACCACCAGGTTAGGGTATCCCCAAATGATATTCATAAAATTGCTTTCCGCACCCATAATGGTCATTACGAATACTTAGTCATGCCATTTGGTCTTTGTAATGCCCCCTCTACTTTTCAAGCCCTTATGAATGCCATATTTCGACCCTACCTTCGTAAATTTGTGTTAGTCTTTTTTGACGATATCTTGATCTATAGTCCCAATTGGACCATGCATCTTGAACATGTTCGCAAGGCTTTTGAAATTCTAAGGCAATACAAATTTTTTGCAAAATTGAAGAAATGTGCATTTGGCCAACAAGAATTGAAGTACTTGGGGCATATTATTACTCCAATGGGGGTTAAGGTTGATCAAGCAAAAATCCAGGCAATGCTAACCTGGACAAGACCTACTAATATATCTGAGCTTCGTGGATTTTTAGGTCTTACAGGTTATTACAGGAAATTTGTTTGTAATTATGGGATTCTTGCTCGTCCATGGACATCCTTATTACGCAAAGGTCAATTTTGCTAGAATGATGACGCCGAGGCAGCTTTTGAGGCATTAAAGACAACAATGACTTCCACTCCAACCCTTGCAATGCCTAATTTTGCTGAAGTTTTTGTGATTGAGTCTGATGCTTCCGGAGATGGCATCGGTGCTGTTCTAACTCAACAAGGGTGGCCAATAGCTTTCATGAGTCGCGCTTTGGGGCTATCTAAGAGTGCATGGTCAACTTATGCGAGAGAAATGTTGGCTATTGTGGTGGCTGTCCAGCTGTGGAGACCATACTTGTTAGGCCATAAATTTGTGATCCAAACAGATCAACGCAACTTAAAGTACCTATTGGAGCAGCGTATTACTACCCCAGAACAGCAGAAATGGGTATCGAAATTACTTGGCTATGATTATGAAATCGTGTATAAGGCAGGCAAGGAGAATTCGGCTGCAGATGCATTGTCACGTATGACGGGCAGCCCTTGCCTTTCACACTTATCTGTTCCACAAATTCACGTGTGGGATCAACTTAAGGTCGAAGCTGTTTCCCATCCTTACATGAAGAAAATTGGCAAGCTGGCTACTGAGAATCCGGACAGCCCCTATACATGGCGAAATGGGTTGCTTCACTACAAAAACAGAGTAGTAATTGCCCCCAACTCTGATATCATTCAGCAACTGTTACGTGAATTCCATGATTCACCTCTTGGGGGGCATTCAGGTGTATTGCGCACCTACAAACGGCTGGCGCAACAGTTTTATTGGCCATCAATGGCTCGCATAGTTAAGGAATATGTAGCTTCTTGTGATGTATGTCAACGGGTGAAGTCAGACACACTGTCACCAGTGGGTTTATTGCAGCCATTACCCGTCCCCTGTCAAGTTTGGGATGACATCACGATGGATTTTATTGAGGGTCTCCCACAATCTAGTGGAAAGAACACAATTTTTGTTGTTGTTGATCGACTTAGTAAGTCAGCACATTTCTTGGCATTGGCTCATCCTTATACGGCCAAAATGGTGGCTGAGAAATTCGTTGAAGGTGTGGTGAAGCTACATGGTATGCCACGATCCATTATTAGTGATAAAGATCCTATCTTTATCAGTCACTTTTGGCGTGAGTTCTTTAAATTGTCAGGTACCAAGCTGAAGATGAGTTCCGCATATCATCCACAAACGGATGGGCAATCTGAGGTTGTCAATCGCTGTGTCGAACAATATCTTCGGTGCTTTGTTCACCAGCAGCCCACCAAATGGAATTCACTTCTACCTTGGGCTGAGTTCTGGTATAATACCACTTATCATGCTTCCACAGGTATGACACCATTCCAGGCTTTTTATGGACGTTTACCACCGACAATTCCCCATTACCACATTGGCATGTCTCCGGTGAATGAAGTGGATCATCAACTCGCCTCTAGAGATGAATTATTGAGTCTGCTCAAGGCCAACTTGCATGCTGCTAGTAATCGCATGCAACAACTCGCTAATTCTAAGCGACGTGATGTTGAATTTCAAGTGGGAGATTGGGTTTTTCTTAAGCTTCATCCTTACCGTCAGCAATCGGTGGTCAAACGTGTATGCAAAAAATTGGCTAGTCGCTATTATGGACCCTATCAGATTGAAGAACGAATTGGCACAGTGGCGTATAGGCTGAAGTTGCCTACCCAGGCTCGTATTCATCTTGTTTTTCATGTGTCCTTGCTCAAAAAGAAAATTGGTGACGAGGCCGTCGATATGATCGATTTGCCTCCTATGACTGCTGCGGGTGAAATGCTGATCGAACCTGAGGCCATCTTAGACACTCGTTGGATCAAGAAGGGGTCTCGGTTTGTCGAAGAAATTCTGGTGAAATGGAAACACCTGCAGACTGATGATGCAACTTAGGAAGATGCTGTGGCGTTACAGGAGCGATTTACCAACTTGAACCTTGAGGACAAGGTTCCCTTAAATGGGGGAGGTATTGATAAGCAGCAGCTGGAGCCAAGTGATCTGGAGCCAAGAAGATCGCACAGAGTTCCTAAAAAGAATCGCAGGTTCATAGAGCTGTGAAGAGCCAGTCAAGGGAAGAACGAGTCAAGGGGATCCAGCCACTGCAGTGTCCTCAGTGCACGGGAGGAAGAAGTCAAGTCTTATTTATCAAATTAAATAAATGCCAACTATGTAGCAGGAGTCAGTTGCTAAGAATCCTGATTGTATGTAGTCGTGCCAGTATTTTAGGAAAGTTTGTTATTTCATTCCTGTATTTAAACTCTGGTATGAGACAGAGAAACTATTCATTCAAAAAATTCAATAATATCAACTTATGGCTTATTCTCGTCCAAAGCAGAATACAATTGTGATTTATCTTTGTCTTTTATTACTAGCTGTGACAGGGACCTTTCAGTTACCTTGGATGTGAAATTATGTCAGAACAATAAAGAAAAATCAATGGGTAAAGGGTACAAGATGGTCGGCCACTAGGAGAGTGAATGAGAAGGGTAGAGCTTGTGATTTTCTTTATTAAATTGCTTATGATATGCAGTCCTCGTGCTAATTCCATACGAATCAGTACTGAGAAGCATGTGCCCATCACTCCAGCAATGGCACCGAAGATGAAATAGAGGGTCCCTTTATCCTTGTGGTTAGTGGAGAACAACCATCGAACCAGATTTCTCATCCAATTGAAATTCTTTCTTGATGCTTCGCTCGACACCGGGGCCTGGCGCGACGACTTTTCGATGCAGGCTAAAGGAAAGTCCCGAACTCCTGCTCTAAGGCTCGGCTTCTTTTTCCGCGGAAAGTCTAGAAGGTGGTTTAAGGTACGAGAAAAAAGTAGAAATGCCCTATTCTCCAGACATCCACTTGGGGTTCGCGCAAATCCTTACGCGGTAAACCAACAGCCGCGGATTCAGCCCTATTCTCTATGCATTATCAGTAGCATCGACTGCTTCAAAATTCATCATATGGGCTCCTTCAGGAATTGGAAAAGCCTCAAGGGCATGGGTTGGAACTGAAAGAGTATGGCTTATATGGGTTGGTTTTAGTTTCATGGTGAAGAGATGTACTTGTTCCATTCTTTTTCAAGAGATGAAGAGTTTCTATGGGGAGAGCAGAGATTAGCTAATATAAACTAAGAATCAAACTCAGAGAATGAGAGGAGGGGGGGGGGGGGGGGTTCTTTATGCTTTATATATATATATATTACGTGGGCATGACCTCGTATAAACTGTACTCTCTTTATTGAATGTTAGTTAGAGAGTGTTTTATCCCGCCATCACTGTATAGGTGAAGATGGGATATACAGAGATAGTGAAGATGGGATTTGAGAGGAAAAAAAAAGAGTTTAACCAATAATTAGAGTGCAATTATTCCTAGCTAATAAATTTGGGATTGAAATCATTTTATATTATGTTTATCTCAGTCATTAATTAATAATAAACATATGGTATGCGATTATTATTATCATTAATTAAACAAAAAGATGAAAATTTAGGAACATAGCTAAATTTACTCCTGAACACTCAGTTAATGTATCAATCTAAGTCACTGGACTGAATGTATAAAATAAATATGATATATACCTTAAACACTTGTTTTAAAAGATAAAATATCTAAGTCACTGGATTTTTATTATTTTTATCTCAGTCATTATTAATAATAAACACATGGTATGCGATTATTAAAGGTTAAACAAAAAGATGAAAATTTAGGAACATAGCTCCAAAAATTATAATTTAACCCTAATTTAATGTAAACACAAAACCTGACATATAAAATTAATTAAATTGAATTATTCAAAAAATCTTTTGAAGGGAAACCAACTTAAAAATCGTTAAATTGTCAGGATATTTCCAAATTACATTTCTCATTATCTGTTTGTTTCTTCGAGTGTAATTTTCCCTTTCACACACACCTTTATCTCAAACACATACTAAAGAATTCAGGGAAGTCCACCCAAACAGTAGCCACCATCCTTACCACTAAACTGATTTCCGACTCCCCACTTCTTATCCGCAAAAACAATTTACTTACAATCACAATTCAGGGAAGTCCACCCAAACAAAATACTTGCTGGACTAGGAACTCACCACTTTTCCAGGAATATTTGAGCTAGGTTTTAAACTTTCAAAGCAAATTGTTAGGCGAGATGTAATGTATAATTTATATTATTTTGTAATATAGATTTTAAATCTTGTCTCAACCTCTATGAAGGTTCTTTACCATCTAAATTTAAATTGGCATAATTTTCAATCCTGTATGTGTGCTTTATTGGAGGCAATCCTTCATTTGAGGTCCAAGTAGTTTTTTATCATGATAAATTTTATTAAATAAAATATTTTCTATTTATAAATTCATTAAATCAAAGGATACTCTACAAATCTCCATGGCGCCCGAATAAATCAAGTATTTGTTTACCTACTAGCAACTCCGAATCCATGAAGATGAAAGTCCCTCCACACCCACCTCCATTCAAATAAATGGAAGCAGATTTTCATGGAAAAGGGCACCATTACCATCTTTATTTATTATCATTTTAATTAGCAATAATAGTTATTTTGCATATTAAATCATATTTTGTGGAATTTGGATAGGGCACGAGATCAGGCACACATACATTAAGAAGAAAAGGAAAGAAACTTGGAAACCAAACAAGATACTGATTACTTGATTACTTGGAAATTAACCAACAGTAGCTATAAGGCTAGATTAACAAAGTACCAGTGGAGTGGAAAGGACACTTTTCGTGCCAACAGCTTATATGTCAAACTCTTCAAAGACCATATAGGGGAAGATGCTCGACATCGACCCAAACATCTTGCCCCATCAAGGTCATCACTTTGCGTTGAGCTCTAACCGTGTACCTCCTGAGCATGTCATTAGCTTCATCTCTCTCCATGAAGAAGACAACCCTGTCTTCGGGAGCAAGGCCTTTCTGCTCTACAAAACGATGCCAAGAAGAGCGTAGAAGAACGGGTTTTGGGTAAGCTCCAGTCATACGGGTTGAGAGACAAAACCTCCATGCATTATCAGTAGCATCGACTGCTTCAAAATTCATCATATGGGTTTCTTCAGGAATTGGAAAAGCCTCAAGGACATGGGTTGGAATTGAAAGAGCATGGCTTATGTGGGATGGTTTTAGTTTCTTCGTGAAGAGATGTACTGGTTCCATTCTTTTTCAGGAGATACAAGAGTTTCTGTGAAGAGAGAAGGCTAGTGTTGGAGCAGAGATTAGCTCTATTGCCTTATAATCTAAATGGCTTTTTTCAAGATTGCATGAATGGTTTGTCTGTAACTAACCTTTAAGAGATGTACAGTGGAGTTACTTTTGAAAAGTTAAAGTTGAGTTTCAAAAATATTTTTAATTTTTTTTTATTAATTTTAAATTAATATGTTTTTAATATTTTTAAATCGTGAGCTGATATTAAAAATAATTTTAAAAAATTAAAAAAAATATTTATAAAAAAAATAAAAAAATATTATTAAATATAATTTAATACGAAAAATTATTTATAAAACAACCGGAATTATATTACTAAACAAGCTCAGTGTTTAAAAACATAATTAGTGTTTAATCCCGCCATCACAGTATAGGTGAAGAGATGGGATACAGAGATAGTGAAGATGGGATTTGAGAAAAAAAAAAAAAAGAATTTAACCAATAATTAGAGTGCAATTATTCCTAGCTAATAAATCTGGGATTGAAATCATTTTATATTATCTTTATCTCAGTCATTAATTAATAATAAACATATGGTATGCGATTATTATTATCATTAATTAAACAAAAAGATGAAAATTTAGGAACATAGCTAAATTTTCTCCTGAACACTCAGTTAATGTATCAATCTAAGTCACTGGACTGAATGTATAAAATAAATATGATATATACCTTAAACACTTGTTTTAAAAGATAAAATATCTAAGTCACTGGATTTTTATTATTTTTATCTCAGTCATTATTAATAATGAACACATGGTATGCGATTATTAAAGGTTAAACAAAAAGATGAAAATTTAGGAACAAACCTGCAAAAATTGTAATTTGACCCTAATTTAATTTAAACACAAAACCTGACAATATAAAATTAAATTAAATTATTTAAAAAATATTAACCAACTTAAAAATCGTTAAATTGTCAGGATATTTCCAAATTACATGCCTAACATGGGGTCGAACCCACAAGCAACAGAGGGGGAGAACTTTTTAAATGATTATTGCCTGCTGCTTGTATATTTTCTGTGCCTGTGTCTCTGTTTCAGTGCAAAGCCTTTGGTTCATGACCTGAAGTTTCATAGAGTTCATAACCTGTATTCTCCTGAACACTCAGTTAACAGGAGAGATTTTTCCAAAAGGAGGTTGCTAAATTTCTTTCTTCTTTATTATCATTTAATCTTGTAAATTTGAGGAACATGCTAAAAGGGAAGACGTTAGTTGATGAACAATGCTAAGATTAAAAACCACTTCAGGATAATTGCATATAATTGTAGTTATCATTACAGTCGTTGAATTGACCAAAACAATTAAATGAGGGAGTTGAGTAGTGGTTCAAAAGCTTTTAGAAGACATGGATGGTAAGTACTTGGATAAAAAAGAAAGCATGTGCAAGAATTCCGGAGTGTAATTTCATGTGATGGTGAAAATGATGTGCTATGGAGACCGCTTTGTAAACTATGGTTGGTATCTCAGATGATAAGATAGCCAAAAAGGGATGGGTCCTTCCCGGCCAGTCATGTACTGTCCTCGACCTTTTTCAATTAAAACATAATAATAATAATAAAATTCAGTTAACATAATAATCTCATTAAATCCTGAATTATTGGCTTTTAGGACGTGAGCAACTTTTACCCTATAATGCTCCAATCCACCGTAAATTATGAGAGAGTGCACAGTTTTTTTTTTTTTGCCTACAGTAGAAGGTTGATTCCTTAATTTTGTTTTGTTTTGTTTTTTTTTAATTTTTTATAATGTCATGCTTAACCGTAATGAAGTAAAGAATTAGAGTTTACAGTATTTGATAAGCTGCTCCTGGGCTGAATTTTCTAACTGTTGTGATCGATCATGCATTTGGAAGCTATAAAGATGACAACAATACAAAAAACGTTCGAAGAATTATGAATCCAAAAATAACTTGTAACCATCACAGTTATCATACCAAGTTTTAGATTGGTTATTAACTGATCAAAAGTTTAAAAATAGCATAAGCCATGATGACATATTCATATATTCAACTCTGAGAAAGAAAGCTATATATATGTTATCCACACAAATGATTACCCAGAAAATCAAGTAGAAAATACACAAGGAAGAAACACATCCTCCTCAAGAAGATGAAAAAAAAAGGTTTAAAAGAGCTGTGTTCATGAAAGAATAAGTAAGATCTTATCTGAATCTACCTAAAACCAGCACACAATTCTTCACAACTGAAAGCATCGATAGTTGATCACAAATTCATATACAGTAGATATATAGAATGAACTGCTAAATGGATTTTTTTTCCTTTTTATCTCTGTAACATTCTTAATCCATTATCAATATGAGTTTCGAAAATCTACATGTAAAAAAAGTGTTATATTTCCTACTGGATTACATGCATGTTTTCCTTCCCCCAATGAAAAGACTCGATTCTTGTTGAAAGGTAGCGGCTATAACCTCTAGACCATCGGCCTTTCAAATCCAAGAAAAGTAACTTGTTGCTACGATTCAATCGCCCCATAGAGGTACAAATGTGATGAACTTGCAGAAACTAAAAGTCCTGTGATCTAATAAATACTTCCATGAAACTAGTAGGATAAATTTAAGTTGAAGAGAAGATCTAGTCAAGCTAAAAATTTTCCATATGATTCTACAACTAGGTGTTCTATGGAAGCTACTTTGTCACCATTGAATCTCCAAAAATTAGGTTTAAAAAATGTTATTTGGTTTAATTTTATTATTTTTCCAGTTTTTATTTTGGATTTTGTGTTAATCTTCTTTATATTTTTAAATTTTTATTTATTTTCTAGTTGAGATATGATTTTCTAGCCTATTTAAAGTTCTTGAAAGTTTTTAAACTGGTGTTTTAGAATCATGATATTTTCTTTGAGAAGCTCAAAGAATTTCGACAGTGAGGGTCACTAGAAAAAGAGCGAGAGAGGCAATAGAGATAGCTTATATACTGTGTCTAGGGAAAATGGGCATGATGTTAAAACCTACCAAAAGCAGGGCAGCCAAGCATATACAAGGTTGAAGGTTCAAACGACGACCTATGATCAAAGCATAATCAACATAGGACTAGAGAACCTCATGATTCTGTAAACCGTTCACAAATTTGTGCAAAGTATCAGGTAAATTATTAGCCTTTTCCAAGCTTGTGCAAAAGCAATTCTATAAATTTGAAGCTCGAGGAGGTAATAGAACATTTATTCTATAAAGAAGAAATCTCTAAATATACGAAGATGTTTCCCATTTAGCAACATGTTAGATACTTCCCATCTTTAAATATGGATATTACACAAGTTTCATGAACCTTTTGCCAACCCAACTATCTGATTATTCCACACTATATCAATAAAACAAGTCCCCCACAAGAGCTGGATAATAATTATTTTTTCTGCAATATCATGAAACAAGGTTGTGTGCCTAGTGACAAAAGTTTTACCAGCATGTTTGAGAGTGTAGTAACGGTTACTTTTCAAAGTATTTTTTACTCGAAAATGTATCAAAATAATATATATTTTTATTTTTTAAAAATTATTTTTAACATCAGCATATTAAAATGATCTGAAAACACTAAAAAAAAATATTAATTTAAAGCAAAAAAAAATTAATTTTTTTCAAAAACACTTTTAAAACGCAAAAATAAACAGATTCGAATCCTTAGCAAGTTTAGCAGTATGAAATGGGGAAGCAAATGTTGACTACTCTTTGCATATATGTTAGCATTATGAAAACAAATTAAATAGGCCAGAAAATTTAATTTTTTCTAACAGCTCCTCATAATGAGAACTAATTCTTAACTCTTGAGTTATATAATAAATCTACAGCCAAAAGTGAGAAAGATAAAAGGATAAATATATCAACACCTTAACCGTAAAGAAGTCAAGAATTAGAGCTTACAGTATTTGAAGCTATAAAGACAACAATAACTAAAAAATACATAAAAGTTTTTGTAAGTAAGAAGGGTTACAAATATAAACTTTAAATAATGAAATATGTTTCATTTAAAGTTTAAGTTTTTAAATAAAAAAAATCTATATATCTCTATTAGAAAATATTTATAGATCCAAAAATTAAAAAAAAATCCAAAAAAACCTAGAATAAATAATAAAATTAGCACAAACAATAACTTCTAACCATCATAATCATCGTACCAAGTTTTAGATTGGTTATTAACTGATCAAAAATTTAAAAATAGCATAAGCCATGACATATTCATCTATTCAACTCTGAGAAAGAAGAAGAAAACTGTAAATGTGAGTGGAGACTTTCTCTGTTTTGCTGTTTTTATTTATGAAGAACGTGAGCATACAATGCTTGATAGGTTTTACAGCAATAGATCTCTTAGTATATTTACAGTGATGGTAGGAGGGTATTTAAAGAGTACTGAAGATGACATTTACAAGGATTCTAAGAGCTAATGAATAGGGATTATCTTCTATACAGTTTGATAGCAGTCATCTTGTTCTGCATGGATAAGGGTATAGAGTGGCATCCGGATTTATCATCATAGAATCCTTTTAGTTTCAGGAGAATCACAGCAGTTTCTTTATCTTGTTAGAATACCATTCTGACTTGAATTTGTTGTCGTTGAAGCATCTTTATCCCTAACTTTTCTCCAGCAAAAGGTGCCAATTTTGTAGGCATCCACTAGCAGCATCGTAGGAGAGTTCTGCCTTATTACTCCAGTAGCTTTTTCAACCTTATCTCTCCATTGAATTCTCACAATGCTTGCTGTCAGATTGTGTTGTGCTAACAT
>Ga0325414_1003940_pt1 | contig 15478 bp, 12 predicted proteins | sample PopdelMetagenome_8_FD_206183 | JGI IMG/M metagenome (GOLD analysis project Ga0325414, IMG submission 206183) | Populus deltoides microbial communities from Bellville, Georgia, United States - Leaf-PdKOR-R3 | ecosystem: Host-associated > Plants > Phyllosphere > Phylloplane/Leaf | place: USA...
TTTTATTTTAATAAAAATAATTTACTTGATAATCCAATAACCCTAATTTTTTCTTGGATAAGATCTCAGGCCAATTCTGACGATGATGTATAACTATTTGTCCATTAGCCCATAGGAGATGAACAAGCCTTGAGGCTTTTCATTTTTTTTCATCCACTCCCGAGAGAAATGGTGAAGGCCCAATACACCAATACGAGATTTGGATAATTGGCTAAAAACTTCAATATTCGAAAGCATTTTCCAAAGGAGAAGAAAAAGGAAGACAAAGGAAAAAAAAGAAAGAAAGAAAGAAAGAGAGGTGGAGAATAATTGTTGAACATAATAAATAGTTCCACTTTTGGGTCATTTTCTTTTATATAACTTTTGAGTGCTCGTTGTCAGCCTGATAATTCCAGAGACAATCATTTTCTTCCACTATTCCTTATCAAATAGCATTCATATAGTGAACTATTCAATATATTGAATTTTAAAATTTAATTCTGTTAATATCTTTCAATATATTTAAATTAATATTTTTTTATAAAAAAATATGTAATTTCAACCAAAAAAAACTTATAAAAAAATAATTAAATATTTACCGGGCTAGCTTTCACTTGTCAAGTTAAATCTTTTTTTTATTATATTTTAATTATATAATTTATCTTTAATATTGTAGCAATAAGATTATTTTTATTACCGGATAGATTAATCCAGATCAGGTTGATTCAGGCTAATCTAAACTATATTTTATAATAAATAAATATGGTTTATCTGAATATAACTCAACTGAAAACCATTTAATTTTTTAAATAATATTATTTTAAATTTTTTAAAAATAATTTTTTTTATTGAAAAATCTGTCTAGACCTGAGTCTTGACTCAAGTTAAGTTTACTAAAAGTAATTTGTTTTTGGGTTTTAAAAATATTTTTGAAAAACATAATTTTTTTATTTTTTATTTTGTTTTAAATTAATATTTTTATTGGTATTTTCAATGATTTTGATATTCTAATATTAAAAATAAAATTTTAAAAATAAAAATTATTATTTTAATATATTTTGAATAAAAAATATTTTTACACCGAAAATCTCAAAATATGTTAATGAGCCACCTCATGAAAGTTGTCTTCAGGGACCGAACTGATTATATGTTTTAATTTGGTGACTAACTTGATGGTTGCCCAGAAAAGAAAACCCACTTGCAATGCCACTCGCACTGTACTACCAAAAACCCCCTTGACTTCCTCATAGAGAATATGCAAAACACCCCTTAACCTCCACGCGTCACCACCACAAAACGCTTGGTATATCACTCGAAGCACAGAGCGTCGGAAAAATCCGAGATCATCCTCGCTCGCTTCTCCTCCTTCACAGACCCGAAAACCCTAACCCGACAACGAAATCTTCATGTCTCTCCAAAAATCGGATCTTTTTCAACCTCCAAGACTCAATCTTTAGCTATTGTATTTGTGGGGACTCAATAGCAAGTTTCAGGTACCTAATGATTTTTTTTCCAGTTCAAGCTCTATTATTAAGTCTTCTTTTGAAAGTTTTTGAGATGTTTAGTTTCGTTTTTGTTGGAATTTATGGAAAGAAGAGATGGGTTTGTTTTTAAATTTGTGTAAAAAATAATGGGTTGGTGAGTTTTTATTGGAAAGTTTTGTTCTTTATGTGTTTTGAGCTAAAAGGGTTTGTGTATTTTTGGCTTTAGAAGAGGAATGATGGAGAGTTGTGGAATATTTTGCATTTTAGATGATAAAAAATAGCCAAAAATTCGGTGCTTGTGTTGAAGGTGAGAAGGAATACATGTTAATGTAGAAATTAGAAATATTAAGTTGAATTTGTATCGAATGGTTTTGTCGAGATTATATGATATTTTATGAATTTAGTTAGATAAATCGGAATGGTTGGAATGAAGAACAGGAGTGGCATGAATGCCGTGAGATGCGAAGCTTCTGTTCTGTGTGTTAAATGGTTATGGGCATTGTGTGTTGTGTATGGAAGTGGAATGCAATGGAAGGAGAAGGGATAGGAAAAATATTTGGAAATGAACCATATATGTTAGATGGATGAATTGAGCACAACGGGTGGATGATCTCATTATATTGGTGTGAGATTTGTTGTGTTTTACCTTTTGTTTTCGTGTTGGGAGTTATGGTCTCCATGTGATTATTTTTTGCTAAAAAAAGATGTGCTTGAGGCATTGTTAGGTTGCAATTAGGTGATCTGTGTGAACAACTGGTATTGAATTGGTTGCTGGGTGCTAAATTCATTTGGACTTTTTTGATGCATTGTGTGTTTAGTTTGAGATCGAGGCTTTGCACGGTTTGGAATGGATATTGCTTTGTTAACTTTATTTCTTGCTGATATGGTTTGTCCAATCATATTCTTTTGTTTTAGGTACCATGGCTATGAAATCATAAGTAAAAAATTTATGCTACCTCCATCTGAGGAGATTTTGAACAACATGTATTGTATACTTTATGGAGGACTGCAGATTTTGATGTGAGCAGATTGGGGATACAAAGCGGATCTGAATCTTCTCACTACAATAATGGATTCCAGTGTGATCACAGGCAGTACAATTCCAGAACCTCGTGATGGTATTGAATTTGAATCACATGAAGCTGCATATTCATTTTACAAAGATTATGCCAAGTCTGTAGGCTTTGGTACTGCTAAGTTGAGTAGCAGGCGATCTAGGTCATCAAAAGAATTCATTGATGCAAAATTCTCATGCATAAGGTATGGGAATAAGCAGCAGTCTGATGATGCCATTAATCCACGACCCTCCCCAAAAATTGGCTGTAAAGCTAGCATGCATGTGAAGAGAAGACAGAATGGAAAATGGTACATATACAGTTTTGTAAAAGAACACAATCATGAGCTTTTACCAGCCCAGGTGCACTTCTTTCGAAGCCATAGAAATGATGATCCTCTTAAGAATGACATCCGGATACGACGACGAAAGAATCTGTCTTCAGTTTCCAAACTTTTTGGTGCATATCAAAATGTGGATTGTTTAGAGGGTTACATGAGAAATCAGCATGATAAGGGGCGGAGTTTGGTCTTAGAATCAGGAGATGCTCAGGTATTACTAGACCTTTTTATGCATATGCAGGAAGAGAACCCTAAGTTCTTCTATGCTGTTGATTTGAATGAAGAGCATCGGTTGAGAAACTTGTTTTGGGTTGATACAAAAGGAATGGAAGACTACAGCAACTTTGATGATGTAGTTTGTTTTGACACTACATATTTCACAAACAAGTATAAAATACCATTAGTTTTCTTTATTGGGGTGAATCATCATATTCAACCCACATTGCTTGGTTGTGCATTGATAGCAGATGAGACAGTTTATACTTTTGCTTGGTTAATGCAAACATGGTTCATGGCAATGGGGGAACGTGCTCCGCAATTAATGCTCACTGATCAAAACAACGCCTTAAAAGCAGCTATTGGAGCAGTCTTTCCACAAACATGTCATTGTTTTTGTCTTTGGCATATATTGGAGAAGATCCCTAGGCAGCTTGAATATTTGAGTCTTTGGCATGATAATTTTATGGTAAAATTTAATAAATGTATTTTTAAATCATGGACCGAGGAACAATTTGAAAAGAGATGGTCGAAGTTGCTTGACAAATTTAATCTTCGAGAGGTTGAATGGGTTCGATCGTTATATGAAGATCGCAAATATTGGGTGCCTGCCTTCATGAGAGATTTATCATTTGCTGGTTTGTCTACAATGTCGCGCTCTGAAAGCTTGACCTCTTCATATGACAAATATGTGCATGCAGAAACATCAATGAGAGAGTTTATAGAACAATACAAAACGATTCTTGAAGATAGGTATGAAGAGGAAGCCAAGGCAGATTTTGATGCATGGCATGAAACGGCTGAGTTAAAATCCCCATCACCTTTCGAGAAGCAAATGTCACTGGTGTACACACATGAAATTTTCAGGAAATTCCAAGTTGAGGTTCTGGGAGCAGCTGCTTGTCATCTTAAGAAAGAAAGTCAGGATGAGACAACCACAATGTATACTGTGAAGGACTTTGAAGACGGTCAGAATTACATGGTGGAATGGAATGAAACAAAATCAGATATTTATTGTTCATGTCGTTCTTTTGAATACAAAGGTTATCTCTGTAGACATGCTATTGTTGTTCTTCAAATGTCAGGCGTGTTCAGCATTCCACCTAAATATGTATTGCAACGTTGGACAAATGCTGCTTTGAGCAGGCATCCCATCAGTGAAAGATTGGATGAGGTGCAAACTAAGGTCCGTCGCTATAATGACTTGTGTCGACGAGCCATAATACTAGGTGAAGAGGGGTCTCTTTCACAGGAGAGTTACAACATCGCACTTTGTGCTATAAGAGAAGCTTTGAAACAATGTGCGAGTTTAAATAACTCTGCTGAAACCAGTGCTTGTCCTAACACCTCAGGGAGCATTGAGGAAGAGAATCAGTACAGGAATACTTCTAAAGAGAGGGCACCAGATCTTCAGGTTACTGGTGCAGACAAGGCTACTAGAAGAGCTGGAGCAGCAAACACAAAGGAAAGTAACCACAGTAGTGCGGTTAAAAAGGGAAAGGTCTGCTGATTGCTGATATTCTTTGCCTATGTTGCTATTTTTTTTTTTTATCAATAATCGGTGTTCATTAGAACTTGTGTCATGTATGCAGCAGGTAACTCGGTCAGGAGATGTGAACGTGGGGGGACAGGAAGGCTTCCATTTAATGGTTTGTGATACTGCCATCTTGTTTATTTTCTTGCTTAATTCTTTTGCAGCCTAATACTCTTTAGCTCTCTCTGTGTGTATTTCCTGATTAGAAATCAACTTTATGATGACAACCATTTATCTCCACTTCTTTCTGGGATACTTTAGTGGAGCCATCATCAATGATCTGCACTCTGAGTTCTTATTAATTTAACATCCTATTATACTAATCGCAGGGCATATCTGACCTGGGGCCAACACAATCACATAATATGATGCCAGCACAGTTGCAAAATGCTGTACCTACAGTATTTCATAATATCATGCCGACTCAGTTCCAAAACATAGCTTCAACACATTTGCACGATACGAGACTCCCTCGTTAGTATGATTTTGCATTTACTTGTAAAAAATTGTATTTATTGATTACTGTAACACTGGTCCCAAGAATGCAGGATGTGTTGTGCAGTTGTTAATCTCTGCTTGTATGTAAAAGCTTCAACTAATTAGTTATAAGTCTTTTTGGCTCTTCCATTACTCACTTAGACCTTACTCTTCTGTTCTTGCCCGATTTATAATACAATTAACCTTGAGCAAGAAAGCAACCAAATATATAAAACTGATAATTGCATGGCTATTTGTTGCTTGTTCCTTAAGTTTTTGTTTGGTTAGTGTTCTAGAGACAAATACACAAGGGTTAGGACAAAAACAGACGTATTTGAGACAATTTTGAAATAATTACCTAACAAGTAAAATATAATTTATATTATTTTATAACATTGATTTTTCCTAACAAATTTGGATGATTGGATTCATAAAATTTCAAATGATTATAACATTGATGTTGCCTAACAAACATATTTGAATGATTGGATTCATAAAATTTCAAATGATTATAACTTTGATATTGCCTAACTAACAATTTGGATGATTGGATTCATAAAATTTCAAATGATTCTTCCCATCTATTTTAGGTGGATTTCTAGGGATTTGAAGGGTTATTGTGTTTGAATCATATTATTATTTTTTTAAGCAGAGAAAGTGCATGAAAAAACAATGTACTTGTGAATTTCATATCATATCTTTCATGATTAAGAGGCTATTTAGTAATGCGATAGAATTATAATTTTTTTATATTTTTATATTATTTTGATATGTTGATATTAAAAAAAAATTAAAAATTAAAAATATTATTTAATATATTTCTAAATAAAATTTATTTTAAAAAATAATATCTACTACTATCTTAAACACCATCTCTTCTATACTAATTTAAAAGATCAAATAGCTCAAATCTTGATCTCTTATGAGAGCCTAAAATAGCTAAATAATAAAAAGTGTGAAAACTTTTCTTTGCTGGACCCTCTTGCACATGCACCACATGGCTAGTGCCTAACCATATGATTATAAAAATGGTATGATGAAAGTGTAATTTAACATAATCATTTGATTTCTCATTGAATGCAGATATGCAACACCAACTTTTGATTTTCGAAACACATATTTTTATTCACCATTTTAATTATTTAATTACCTCACCACTGATGATTTTTTTAAAAAGCAATATTTTGTTAGTGGCTGGGAAATTGAAATATATACTCGTACTTTTTTAGTTTTGGATAGTAATATGGTATTTTTACATCAAATAGTTTGATTCTAAATTCATTTAATCGCGTTAATTTGATTAAAATATTCATCTTGGAATTGAAAAACTCATGAAAATTATATTATTTACTTTGAAACTAAAGAAAAAAAAATGTTAAAAATATATGGTGGGTTTCTGTGTGGCGAAAATTGAATTGGAGGGCAAATATGATCAATTATAAAACATTGAGGGACCATGAATGTGTTTTACCCATTCAATAATAATCACTTGTGAAAAGTTATATCACGTCCCATCTCTCTAATTTACAATATTGTCCTTTTCATCTGTTCATACACAGTTAAATGTCAGTGTTGGCTGATCACTTGTCTTCAAGATATGCTTGAAATTCGAGAGATTACAGGTTGGTTTGAAATCTTCACGACATGGGAAAATGATGGCCTGTCCTCTCTTGATACACGTACAAAATTTTATGTCCCACACACCCGATCTTCTCCTGGTGGACCGATTTTAAACAGTGTAAAGATAGGGCATGTGGAGGAGCCAGATTTCTAAGGGGCGAGGAGTTTTTTTTTTCCTTCCATGGAGGACCACAGCTGTGACTCCAATCTGGGAGACAAAGATTCAGTTCTGGGACAATTAATCAGCAAGTAGAGTCCCATTTTATTGTCCCAAAGTTTTGATAGAACTTTGTCCTAAATTGATTAAAATTTAAAGAGGACATTCATGAAAAATGGTTCACTCTATGGAAGTAAACACTTCAGAAACATTAATTGACTCCAAAAAACCAAGCATACCATACAAAACTTCAAGTTTTAACGAAGCCAGAGTGTCTGCATCTTCAACAGTCCAAGAAAGAGATCCTGAGATCAGGCATGGTTAAGATCTCACATCTCCTGTATACTACTTACTTCATAGAGTCGCTTTCCCTCACCTTCCAATGGCTAATAATTTCTCCTCCTGGCAATGCATTATCCTAAGCAAGGAAGGCTTTTGCTTCATAGAAGAATTAATTTATTTCCACAGATTTATTGTGGTCACCACAACATTCTGATCCTCTCCAATCATGGACCTCGAAGTGCCACGATGTATACAGCACCACATGCCCCCAACTCTCTCCCTCACCCTGATCCCCAGCTAACTTCTCAGCCGAGCTTATCCCCATATATCTCCATGTTGATATGCTCTTCCTCAATTATTAGGTTCAGCTCCCCCCTCCCTTGATTTCTAACCTCGAATTTGCACCCTGTGTATTTTGTCGAGACATAATGTGAGCTGATAGGCAAGGACATGAGAGACACCGTCGTTTCACTGATCTAGTACTACCTGCATATTAGAGATCACAAGTTCAGGATTTTAGTTTGGTGCATTGTCAATTTAAGAATCAAGGTTAATTGATTCTCTCAAGATCAACCATAGTTAGCAGCAAAACATTTAATATGATCCAACCAACATGCTGCTGCTCATGTCCTTGTACATTAATTTGGAGCGCGTGCCTGATTGATATTGTCAGCATGTATTGAATCCCCACGTATTAATTTTCCCAGAAATTTCTGTAGCAGTATTAACTCTAGCTCGTACGAGTCAGTAATTCTTTTCATGAGAACAGATGACCTTACCTGATAATTAATAACAGCTAATTAATTCATAGATATCAGATTATAATTACTCACGCACACATCCGAACATTTCCTTTCCTAAAACATCCATATAGATTCTCGATTCTGAGAAGAGACTAGATTCCTTGATTACTTTGATGGGATATTAATGTTTAGATGACATATTGAATAATATACTGTTAAGGATCCAATAAATAGAAAATAAATAGTCTTAATTGATATGGGATTAATTAGTTATAATCCTGATCCTACAAGAAATATTTTTTTTTTTAATAAAAACAATCCTAGTTCTATAAAATTTTCATTAATCAATGTGAAGTCCTTAAACAACATACAAATTTTCATTGTTCTTGAAAATGTTTTTTTTTTTTTGGCGAAATTAAAGTTTTAACAAATTATCCATAATAATTGAAATGGCATGTACGTGCACTTAGATTTTTATCATCGATTAATGAACTCATTGAGATAGAATCTTTCTATCAAATGATTTTAAAAACACATATTTTATCAAATTCATATATTTATGATAATAAACTCTCTTAATTATTCAATTTGATACATTCAGAATAATGAATTTTTTAAATTGCTGAGGTTAAAACACAAAAAATTAAAAGAATTATTTTTTAAATTCTATTCGGTTAGTGTTTCATGATAGAAAAAATAAATACAAAAGAGATAAAAATGAATTTAATTAAAAAAAACAAATATATAAAATGAATCTATCTATTAAATAAATTTAAAATAATTTTTTGTATTTTCATAAAAAAAACATACAAAGAAATATATCTATTCTATTCTTACTATATCTTTTCTATGATGAGACAATCATCAAACATCATCTTATTTACGAAATGAGCATCCCTATTGGATATTATCTCTTCTAATAACTCTCACGAATTCGCACAAAAAAAAAAAAAAAAAAACTACCATAATTTGAAAAATGAAAAGGAACATGCAAATAGGTCATCACACATCTAGCAATGCAAGACCTGTAACAATCCACGTTATGGGCAAAATCGTCACTATAATAATCCCACCCAATATATATACACACACAAACAACGACGTTATCCCTCGTCTCCATGCCCACACTTCACTCCCCAACGTAAACTCATAAAAAAAAAGCATACACTCTACACGCAGAAATCAAGAAACAATGACAATGTTTTCTTACATTACATTACTAGCAACCTTAACAATATTCATCTCTACATGTACAGTTCGAAGCTGTCCTCCTTCAGACAGGGCAGCTTTGCTAGCTTTCAAAGCAGCTCTCCACGAGCCTTACTTGGGCATCTTCAATTCTTGGGCGGGCACCGATTGTTGCCATAACTGGTATGGTGTCAGCTGTGACATGGAGACCAAAAGGGTTGCTGACATTAACCTCCGAGGTGAATCTGAAGATCCCATTTTCCAAAAAGCTGGTCGGTTAGGGTACATGACTGGTTCGATCTCTCCTTCTATTTGCAAGCTCAAGAGGCTCTCCAGTCTTACAATTGCTGATTGGAAAGGCATCTCAGGTCCGATTCCAGCCTGCATTACGTCGTTGCCGTTCTTGAGGATTCTTGATTTGATTGGGAATCGGCTTTCAGGCCAGATTCCAGAAGACATCGGACGGTTGCACAGGCTGACCGTTTTGAATATCGCCGACAATCTTGTAACAAGTAGGATCCCGAGATCCTTGACTAATTTGTCGAGTTTGATGCATCTCGATTTGCGTAACAATCGGATTTGGGGTTCTTTGCCTCGAGATTTCGGGCGTCTTCGGATGTTGAGTCGTGCTTTATTGAGCCGAAATTATATTGGTGGGACAATTCCCGATTCAATTTCTAAAATTTATCGTCTCGCCGATTTGGATCTTTCCTTGAACAGATTATCTGGCGAAATACCAGCTTCTTTGGGTAAAATGGCAGTCTTGGCAACACTAAATCTTGATGCCAACAACTTATCAGGAAAGATACCTTATACTTTGTTTAATTCAGCTATTGGTAACTTGAATTTGAGCAAAAACTCATTTCATGGATACCTACCGGATGTTTTCGGTCCGGGATCTTACTTCATGGTTCTTGATCTATCCTACAATAACTTTTGGGGTCCGATACCAAAATCCTTGTCCCAAGCATCATTTATCGGGCACTTGGATTTGAGTCACAACAGCCTATGTGGGAGGATTCCGGCAGGGCCACCTTTCAACCACCTCGAAGCTTCATCGTTTGCTTATAATGCTTGTCTTTGCGGTAAGCCACTCGGAGCTTGCAGGTAGACGTACGAGACTATATGTTTCGGTCAGCCGAGATGGAAGCTAGTTTCATTTTTTCGGGATTGGTTAAATACCACATGTTTGTATGATTATGTAATGTAACAGTAAAGTGTGTTTAATTAGTAACGTCGTTAGGGGAATTAAAAAGGTTAATTTCATGCACGTAATCTTGCATGAAATCAAGCTTTGATGCAATGTGTGTAACTATAAACATAGATGTAATACCAGATTATGTCAAATCAAATAATAAAAGCAAATTAATGTTATTTTCTTTTCAGATTTCTTTATTGGTACTTCTATGGATGAGCCTATCTAGCGCTAATAAAAAAATAAAACCATTCGAGTCAAACCCACTTGACTCATAGTCTAGGTTTTGAGTTGGATTGATTCCCGGATCGGATTTTATACTCTTCACATGACATGAATGTTTTGGGAAATTAATTAAGCCGTGAGGATGCGTCAGTTTAAAATAGACTAGTAGTTTATAAGTCCTTTGAAATAGCAGCCTGTCTATCATCAAAATCATGACACTCAACCAAGATTTGTAATAGACTACACATGATCATGGACATTGAAGATTTGGATGGGAAGATCTACATCTTTACGTTACGGCTGTGCATATTAATTTAGCAAGAAGTGCTGGCCATACATACATGGCGCGATGAAGTGTTTTTTTTGGGACCGTGGGTACTGTTCAGCGGTGATTTTAAATATGCACGTCCCTTTCCTATATAAAACAGGACAGTGCACGTGAAGCATTAGTGTGATAATGACACGACTTGCCTTCGCATTTAAAGATAAGGGGCCTAACGGTGGGGAAATTATTCTTCACTGGTGCTGCAGGCACTTGCAGATTTTAGCACACCGCATCTATATTATGGCGAGCGCGCGCGCGCTTCTCAGGGATTAATTCTGCTACAAGCTACCAGCCATGCCAATTTCACAGATGATATATGCTCATCTAAAATTAATCTGTTGTACTTGAATTGATGCGCTTTGCTTGTAGTGATGTTTGCATAAATGTATGTCTATCTGACAGATTCCTGTGCTTTTTCAAAGATGCATGTGCAGTTCTACTTTCTTGTTTTTGTGTTCTTGAATTGTTTGGTTCGTCGGTGAATATATTCCACCTCTGCAAGAGTTGAGGGGGTTAAGGCTTGGAGAACGAGAGGAATCATTACACAGATTAATCTACTGCATTATTCATAAACTAAGTTAATAAAACACTTAAATAAAATCATGTGCACTACATAAATCATTAGGTGGGGGCTATTATATTTTATCTATGTGTCTTGTGTTTATTGGTTTGTTTATAGATAATTTGATACTTAATTAATCTATGTAATAATTCATTTTAAGTCTCCATTCACTGTTTTTCTTTTTCTCTTTTAAAGAATAGCATTTGGTCGTCTTGCTGCGATTTTTCTGAACTTGTAATTTGTTTAAGCCCCAGCTTTTGTTTTACTTTTACCAACAAGCTATTGAAAGGAAGATGGGATGTATAGTTGGTTGGCACAAGGCATTTTAATTATGCCTTCTGTTTCTTCCTCGAAACTTTGCATGAGTCTACTAATACTACTAGATATTTTGACGTAGTTTGCTTTTTATTTACAAATTTTCACTCAACTATTTGAGATTTTTATGTCAATAATTCATTGTAGACTCGAACTTTTCCTCCATAAAGTGATTAGAATTGACCTGACCCTACTAAATGAAAGCAAAAGTCACAATTCTAGAGCTAAAGTGAGAATCATATATGAAATAAAGAGATTTATTGGATTCCTTAATTTTCTATTGATGCAAAACATCAAATTCTTCATAATTTCATTTAGCCCGGCTGGTTTCAAAATGGTGTAGCTGCCATTTTCAATTAATTATCTAGTTTATGCTAAAATATTGTCTTAATCCAAAAAGTCAGAGTGAGTTAATTTTATATTATTTTCTAATATATGAGGAGGTTAAGCTCCTGAGGTTAAACTCCTCCCTTCTTAGTTATATATTAAGGCTTTGATAATATATTAATTTTTTTTTAATGTTATGATTAACACACTCATAAATATGATCGACATAATGATTAATTAGGTATAATATTTCAAATTAAAATTGAAGTTACTAGCTAGCTGGATGAAGCTAAAAAATGATTTTATATTATTCTTTAATGATTTTTTTTTAAATTTCTTGATTGTTCAAACATGTTGCAGTCGTCATTATCCTTTTTATTAATCAAGAAGATTAGATAATTCAGCAGTTAAGAAAGTGAAGTAATTGTTTTCGTAGTGATATTTTTTTTTTATAATAGTCGATTATATTATAAAATGCTAGTAGTAGATGGCAAATAAAACAATTTTTTTTTTTTAGTTAGAGTCATCTCTAACTTAAGATTAGTATATAGCAAGCACTCTACAGATATAAAGTTAAAGTGAGAGTCACTTTAACTTTATATCTGTCGAGTGTTTGCTACATACAATGTGTTACATTTAGAGTGTGAGAACTATGCTGACGTCGACCATTGGAAAATAAAAGGAAGTTAACTCTTCACGGAGAAACTGGGAACCACCATCTTCTGGGACAGCTTAGAAGGACGTTTTCAAGCCAATATCTCTGCTCTGTGTAGTCATCAATAGTAAGAAGTTAGAAATTGAAGTTTAAAATCCTTATTTAATTTATTGCATTCTCGCAGTTGTTTGATATTTAATCTTTTGTATATTTTCATTCGTTTCTAGTTATTAGGAGTTGGATTTGTTCGAGCATTTGTAGTAATGATAAATTTATTGATGCTGACACTAGCAATTTTCTCAACTCTGTCGTATGCTCTTCAGCAGCAATTTTTAAAAGCGCTTGTAATTAGTTCTAGATGAACACATTAATTGCTGGTTACTTCTGACATTACAAATCAAAGTTGTTGGGTGGCATTGAATTACTGTCTCAAGATACAAGAAATAAAGATAATAGATGTTTTGAAAGAGAATGTGAATCTAAGAGAGATTTATTTTATATTTTTATATTTGTCTCTCTAATCAAAAACCTTTTTGTCTTTTATATTCCATGATGTTAACCAAATGCAACCTTGAAGTGATAGGTAGCTATTCCCCGGTCCATACTTTTAGCAACCAGATTATTATTTTTTAAACTGAAGCAATCAGAATTAGTCTGAGACTACTTAATGGTAGTCAAATTTTTTATATTGAGTCTGACAATAGAATTGCTTTGGTCAGTATCCCCACAAGACTTTTTCTAGTACCAGCACGGGGAGAACCTATACCTCAAACCAGTTCCTATCCCTCTTTGCTTGAAAGACTACTGATTTTGCTTCCCCGGTCCATACTTTTAGCAACCAGATTATTTTTTTTCAAAACTGAAGCAATCAGAATTAGTCTGAGACTACTTAATGGTAGTCAAATTTTTTATATTGGGTCTGACAATAGAATTGCTTTGGTCAGTATCCCCACAAGATGGAGGATGCAGGAACATCGGTTCATGATCAGCAGGTAACAAAATATGATCAGGATTCACAACTTTCACTTGATATTAACAAGTTGGCGAAGTCCTTGAGAGCGGAAATGGAAATGTTGCATTCTTTCTCCGATCAATGTTGTATCTACAGAGTCCCTATTCGACTACGCGAGTCGAATGAAAAGATCTTCACACCTCATGTAGTAAACCTTGGTCCACTTCACCATGGAAAAGAAGAGCTTAAAGCAATGCAGGAGCACAAAATATTGTACTTGCAAGATTTTCTTGAATGGAGCGAGGCAAGCATGGAGGAGTTAATTAAAGTTGTAGAGGAGAGAGAGACAAGATTGCGTAATTGTTACGCAGAAACCATCGATCTTGGTAGTGAAGACTTTGTGAAAATGATGTTACTAGATGCCTCCTTCATCATTGTGGTCCTGCTCAAAGGTTGTTGTGAAGGATTTGAAAGTAGCAATGACCGTATATTCAATAAACCATGGATGCTGAGCGATATATTACTTGACATGTGCTTGATTGAAAATCAGCTCCCATTCTTCATTCTTGAGGATTTGCTTAAAGCATCCAGCATAACCAGATATAGCCCTGCTGAAGAGGAATATTCAGTGATTAAGCTTACATACAAGTTCTTCGAAGAGAGACAGGATTCTTGGATGAAAAAGGGAATTTTGGAGGAAATCAATTCGTCTGAAGTAGCACATTTTGTTGACTTCATAAGAAAATGTCTGAAGCCATCAGAGTTAGATCAAACGGAGAAAGAACTCGAGACCATAAACGTACCAAGTATAACTGAACTCCATCAAGCTGGAGTTAAGTTCAGGTTTAAACCGGGCAAAAGTTTGCTCGACATGAAATTCGATAGAGGGATCCTGGAAATGCCACTATTGAAAATAGATGACGACACAGAAATCTTATTCAGGAATCTCCAGGTATTTGAGCAATGCCATTGCCACGAAGAGTATATAGCTAACTATATTTCAATGATCAATTTCCTTGTCATTACTCCTAAGGATGTGGAAATCCTTGTTGGAAATGGAATTATAGAAAACTGGATACATGACTATGAAGCAGTTACGACTCTTCTTCATAATATTTCCAAGGGAAATTCTCTCTCCGCGGATGATTTCATCTTCGCTAGTCTCGTTGAAGATCTGAAAGCATACTGCAGGAGGCCTTGGAATAAATGGAAGGCAACCTTGAAACAAGAGTATTTCCATACTCCATGGGCCATAATCTCTCTTATCGCAGCCTCGATTCTCCTCATACTCACTATGGTACAAACTGTGTGTTCTCTTATTCAAGTGTAGCTTCCAGGATTTCAATTAAGTGTTCCATGGATTTGGATTGCTGTGTGATCAATGCTTGTTTCTTTCATGTTTTGTTTTTTTCCCTCAATTAGTATGTATAAGTTTCCAGTTATCAACTAGCAGTATGCTTCAGATGTTATCCTTGATTAATATAAGATCAAAGCAAATGATTTGTCATGCTATTCCTGATGACATGATTTGATTTTTATGCGTTTAGGTACTGTAAGCTCATCTATGTTCAGACACTAGAAATCAGAGATGGAATTATGCAGTCGCAGGCAAATATTGAATCAAAATTTGAAGAAATAACATGTTACCAACATCTAAAGAATTAAATGCAGTATCAGAATATCCAGGCTAACTGTTCCTTGCCTCAGCTAAAATTTGCAGAATCTGGACAGAGTTCATGTATTTTAGTGGGTCAAGATCTGGATTGATACTAAAATTGAAAATATAAAATAAAATATTATAACAATACACAGTTTTTTTTCAGTATTTTGCCCATCTCAAAACTATA
>Ga0325414_1003941_pt1 | contig 15477 bp, 2 predicted proteins | sample PopdelMetagenome_8_FD_206183 | JGI IMG/M metagenome (GOLD analysis project Ga0325414, IMG submission 206183) | Populus deltoides microbial communities from Bellville, Georgia, United States - Leaf-PdKOR-R3 | ecosystem: Host-associated > Plants > Phyllosphere > Phylloplane/Leaf | place: USA...
TAAGTGATAAATTAGGTTGAAAGGATTTATTTGTTAAAAAGGATAGAATTTATTTTTTAGAAAAAATAAAGTTGGAATAATAAATTAAAATAAAAAAGAAATTATAAAGTTATTTAGCTCCCCCTCCATTGCCGGGGTGAGACTTGAAGGAGAATGAAGATTGAAAATATTTTCCTGAACAAGATGCTATTAATCCTCTCTTCTCCATTAAAAATAATCTTCCCCAACAAAATTAAAATACCATTAACCCTTCCCTTCCTCTCCAATCACTTATTTCCCAAACAAATTGTAAGGAAACAAGTAATCTGCTCAAGTCTAAACAACTTGTTGGGGATGGCCAACAATTTATCATATTATATCATGTTGTGCTCTCTCTTACTCTCAGCCATTTGTGTCAGCGAGAGTAGCAGCTGATCTTCTACCTGATCTATCTACCATATTGATTAATGTATTAGAGAGACCAAATTCCTACAGGGGAAGAAAAGATTCACCAGCTCTATCGATTATCAAATCCCTGTACCTTTGTGAAAGACATCACATGGAATAGCTTACACGGGAACAGGAAAGGTAGAAATTAAAATTTAAAATAGAAGTTCCTGAGCTAGAAGGAATGGGGTCAGGGGTGGAGACTAACTGCCAAGGAGTGTAGCAGCTCAAAAAAATAAGTAAACAGCAAACCGCAAATCCCTGTTACAGCCTACTCTGTTTGTCTGAAGATGGCTAAAATACTTAACAATCAAAAAGTCTGAAGAGAAGGCTATTTTGCGAGATTGAGAAAATTAAGATGCTAAGAGGTGAGAAGCCAGTAAAAAGTATAATCATGAACACTCAATAAACAAACTATCTCTGATGAAATCAATCGAAAACCCACAACACCAAATCACAAGGAAAAAACATTTGGAAAATTAAGAGCATTTCCATTAAATGAAACGTAGTTTAAACACAACATACAAATTCCATTCAGGAAATGGCGTTCTACAAATCGAAAGGGACTAGTTACCGTTCACTGCTACGCCGGGGCATAAAGTGGACGCCTGTACTCATCAAAATACTCATTGCGATCGACAAACACAATAGCATAGAGAGCATAAATTATTCCAGGAAGGTAGCCTAAAATAGTCAGTAACAAGCAAATGCAAAATTCCACCTGCAGAAGTAATAATGATAAAAAATAGTTATCAACAACATTAAATTTCTTGGATCTAAAAAGAATACAACAGAGAAGAGAAAGGGAGAGGCGTACACTGCAGCAGCCATGCCTGAAGCAAACACCGAGAGGAGGGAACAAGATGGCGATGAGGATTTCGCAGCAGATCTCACAACGACTTGGCATTTTCTCTCGCTACAAAGGCTGATGATACAACTGCAAAATTAAAATCCAAAAGTATTTATGGTTCTTAATGGAGAAGAAAACAAACATGGGACCTCGTATTATATTGGGAATTCAAGGACGGTTGGCTCACAAATTAATTAAAGGACAACTATTAGGACTATTTCTAATAGTTGTCCTTTAATTAATTTGTTGGACTATTTCTAATAGTTGTCCTTTAATTAATTTGTGAGCCAACCATTAGAAATAGTTGTCCTTTAATTAATTTGTGAGTCAACTATTAGAAATAGTTGTCCCACCGTCCTTGAATTATATATATATGTATGTATGTATGTATCTATTTATATATATATGTATGTATGTATGTATATGTTAGTCTTATAAATTATGTCTAACATGTTATTCATAAGAGATCCATATCTCAATGCATCATGTGTTCTTTTAATTTTATAAAGATTTTATGTGTTTTAAGATTTATGTTAAACATCAAATATTTTAATCTTGAGAATATATTTCATTTGGATTTAGTATTATAAGAAGTGTAAAAATTCCTTTTTTTTTAATCAAATATTAACCACCTTAATCCAATTAAAGTTTCTTAATACTTATTTCAATTTGTATTTCAATTTTATTGTAGTTTATATTGAACCTGAGTGCATTAAATTTAGGTATATATAAACCATTCATATAATTACTGGATTCATAAAAAATTATTATAAAAAAACAATATTTGTCCTCAATAATAAATATAAATCCATTTAATACTAAATAAAATGGAAACAATATCTTAAAATACTGAACAATTATAAAGTTATAGTATTAATCTATTAGGCAAAACAAAATAACTAGTTCATACAACTAATGCGACAACATTTGCTTCTTTACTGCGTTACAAGTCCACTTTGCCTTCAATTAATCTTCTATTTTTTTTAGTTCATATATGCAATTACAAATGTTAAACAATATTTGATATCCAATACTCAAGAACTACAATACAAAGTAGTGAGATAGTTTTTCAATTATAAACATATCTAAAGTAAAAGTTTTATTAAACTTTTTTACATTTATGGTTATAAGGTATTCCTTGCAGTTCCTCCTCTAATATTCTTCCTTGCCACAATAATAACACATGTCTTTGTCTTTCTTGATGCCCTTAGTAGGTTTGTTTACTTTAGAGACAATACTCTTATTCTTCTTATCCTTCTTATTAGACATTTTAAAATAGTGAAGTAGAGGGATTGTGCTTTTTTTTTTTAAGACCCCTTCAACAGTCTTAAGCATATTAAGCAATTCTGACAATGTACTATCCAACTTGTTCATGTGATGGTTCATAATGAATTGTGAAAAGCTTCGGGGTAATGACTGCAAAATCAAGTCAACATTTAACTCATGGTCCATGAAAAAAACCAATTGGCCCAATCAATATAGCCAATCATTTTCAAAACATGGATGTTCATTGAAGAACTCTTTGTCATCTTCCAACAGAACAATTCCTTAGAGGTCTCATACCTTTTAGTCCTACTGGCCTTATCAAACAATTATTTAAGATGCATAATCATAGTATGAGTATCAATATTCTCACGTTGTCTTTGTAGTTCATGTGACATACTGGCTAACATCACACATGCAGTCTGTTGATTGTCATTAATATGACGTTGATGTTCATTCCTAACTTTTTCTTCAGCATCCTAACAGGGGCATTTAGAATTGAATTTTCTAGAACATACCTTTTTTCTTGCTTTAAATCAATTCTCACATTTCGATGTCAATCCAAGAAATGTGGTCTGGTCAATTTATTAGCATCAAGTATGTTTTGTAGTAATGTGTTACTACTTATTTTGATCTACCAACCTATTTATATAAAGATAAAGAATATTAGTTCCATGCATATATTTAAATTTTAAATTTAGATAAGATTTTCAATTTAAATTTGGTATCTCACTATTTTTTTTTGCAAATTAATAGCTCTTCCTATTAATTTGGAAAATCTCACTTAGATATTTCTAGTGGGCAAGAATTCCATTTAATTTATCTAACCTTGAGTGACTCAACAAATCAAAATAAATTAAATTAGGTAGATAATATGATTTATCAATCACATCTTTATGTGATTCCTAAATCAGTTAGGTGACAACTCTTTGTTTAAACATATCTTATATGTTTCACTTAACACATGCCTCTAATCTCATATAATCATGAGTGACTCATCCAAATCATATAGGTTAGTTAAGTAAAATCTAATTTTACAGCATTAAATATATTCGAGTAATAATAACATTGAGTGAGTCAATAAGTTATTTATGAATAAAACTCTAGTTTTATGCATATAAAATCGGAGGGTAACTATCCATGTTCTTCACATGTACTTAATATATTAATGAGAGATTATTATTAATTAATTAGGTCTCATACATAACATGACATAACAAACATACATTTCATACATAAAATTTATATATAAACATACACCCCTAGCATGTCATTTTAATTGGGTGATTATGGATATATCTAAGCTAATTCCCTCGATCCATTAAATGGAATTAGATGGTCAAATCTTAGGTAGTTGTAGAAAGTCTTCATAAGTCTATTACTTGCATAATTAACTCAATCAAGTCTTTGATTTTTTTAAGTTTAAAAATATAATTCTTATATTAGTTATATTCTAGTCCTTAATTTTTAAAATATATTTAATCAAGTAATATTTAATTAAATCATCCCAGATTAATTTCTAACTAAAGGTTCTTAATATGTGTGACTCATTTGGTTCCTAATATGTTAATCTAAATATAAATTCTAATTCTAATTAAATAGAATTAAATAAATTAAATAATTTAATTTATTATCAATTCAACAATTGATTATTTTTTATTTGGCGATCAGGTGTGTGAAACCCTAGAAAATTTATAATTTAAATATGCGGATGTGTAACCTGTCATGTAAACGTAAGACTGAAAGTGATATATAATGGAGGGGATGACCTTTCTAAAATGAATTTTGTTTTAGAATTTATAAAGACAGAGAAATTGGTAATGTGTTTTGATGGATAAAATAATGAGTGAAATGACAAAATGTTTCTAAGAAATAAGTGAGGTAATAAATGAATACATTCCAAAATAATAAAATGACCTTAAAGGTTTAGAAAGATAATTGATATTATTTTATGTGAAGATTGAACAAGAAAATTTGGATCGTTGACAAAAAGTCATGAGCTGACTAATTTTATATTAGAAAGCAGAACTCTCAATCCAATCATCGTATCAGGATGAAATTTTGCATGAATTCTATTAATATGTTTTTCTACCTTGGTGAAAGATCTCATCCTAATGGGAGGTTGGTAAAGACTAGCGATTTAAGCAGAAATAAACCAAATAGTTTACATAAACAAATAAAATAAAATACATAAATGAGGGACATAAATGTAATTAGGGGAAAATATGCCTTTAAAATAGCAAAAGGCCACCAATTCAAAAAAAAACAAAAAGAAAAAAAAGAAAAGGGGTGAGAGACAGTAGAGAATTCGGCTAGAGAGAGGTGCCGAATTTGGAGGAACCAATAATGCTCCGGTGGCTAAATATCTGGAATCCACCGTTGGATCATGTTGATTGTTGGATATATTGTTCTTATCACTCTCTTCTACAAACTGACTGGAGGGATTTGAAGGCACATAATCCTTTTGACAGAAATCATCACCGGAGGTTTCCTAGAAAACAAAAACAAATACACTTGCATGGCAGTTTTGGTCACTGGCTGATTTCTCTCTCTTCCACCGCTGGATAATGTCTATTTTTGGATATGTGGTGTGCCTAGACGTTGCCCTCATTATGGACAGTGAAGATCGAAAACGCACTCTCCGGCAGGGTGTCCTTCATGTTGAACAGTAGCTCGTCTATTTTCAGGTTAGTTTGGTTTTATTCAGATCTATGGAGATCCAACCGTTGGATCATTATGATTTTAAAATATATTGTACACAACTCAATGATCTATACTCTGACTGTTGGGTTCAAGCAAATAATCAGAGGTGAATGACTTATTGCTTTTTTTAATCTATTGCTAGTCTTAGTAAAAATTTAGGAAGCTTGATTTAGTTACATGTTTTGATGAAATTAGAATTTGTGTGGGTGTAGGGTTTATGTAAGATGTAATGGTAAAATATGTTTTTGTTATTAATGATGTTATATATTAATTGTGTTGTAAAATGTGTTAAGGAAGTTTTGAAATTTGGACGAAGGGACATTGAGTTTGTTAATTTAATGGATATATGTTTTTAGGCATTAAAAAGGATTGGGTCTAGTGGTAATTGAAAGAAAACTTGAAGAAAATTGTATCCTCCATTTAATGCAAAGATTCGGCCTAGACATATAAATGAGAGGATGAGCTTCATTGTTTTAATTGATACGAAATTCGAGTTGAATGAGGTTAGAATAGATATGAAATGAATGGGTAAAGGTTTATCTGGAATAATTAAAAAGGGAATCATCCCTCACCATGAATGAAAGCATTCAGCCAAATAAAAATAAGGAGATAAGACTTTGATTCATTTTCTATGTAAATTAGGTATGTATGCATTTATGTGTATAAAGAAAATTAGGTAGAGTATCAATTGGAAGAATTTTAAAATGATCCAAATTCTCATCATAATATGGAATTCAACCAAAAATGAAAATCTTGAACTCGAGTTTAATTCGGCCTAATGTTATAGGGATTTTTATGGGATTGTGGTTTGTTGAAAGCCAAATGAATTGTGTTATGTTTGAAATAATATATTAATGTAAGGAAAATTTCATTTTTTGTGGAATTTTAAGGTTGTTCAAATGGATAATAAAAGGGAAGGAAAATGTTAAATTAAGGCATATGGAATTATGATGAAAAATATGTTGTTAAATTTACTTAAGGTGAAATAAAGTGGGCTTATGAAAAAGAATTGAAAAACTCATCATGAAAATAAAAAAAATAAAAAAATAAGGTCATTCAGCCAAGAATTGATTTGATAAGGAAAATGAATTAGTTTCAATGGTATGAATAAATGTAAGGATGTGAAGTTACTAAGTCTGTGCATGATGGGTTGAGTAGACAAAAAATAAAATAAAATAAAATTGCTAGGCCATGTTTAAAGATATTCAGCCTGGAAAGACAAGTCATGAAAGGAAAGAAAATAAATGAATAAATATATGAATGCATGTGTCATGCGATTTGAAATTTACATGAATTTTAGAATGGAACTTTGATATGTATCTTTAATGATACATGAGAGATTGCAGGATTTGTTCAATAGCATGAGACTTTTGCCCGAATGCAAGCATTAGGTGGGTGTTTTACACCTTGAACTTTTGCTTTTTTTACAGTACTTGTTAGAGTTAAATAAATTGTATTTTCTATAAATGTACTTGTGCTTCTGAAATTATAAATGTTTATGTTGAGGAAAATATAGTGGACTAGCTGGCTTGAATAAAGTTAATGACGCTACTGTACTGACAGCCGAGTTAGATGCGTAATAACAAAAATGAAGTGTACTGGTTTTAGGGTGATAAATTTATGGTATATTATGATTAAATTATTGATGCTCGATTTATATATGTATACTGATGATGTGTATGTGTTTAAATAATTTATATGAAGAAAGTAGATGTTCAACACCTTGGAGTAATTAATTAGTTTATATTTTTTTATTGTAGAAGGAATTTTATAGATTGTAAATTTTAGTGCTAGTTGTTGAAAATAATGTCATGTTGAATGGGCAAGCCTTGAAAATTATTTCCTGGTTAGTGGAAATAATGCCCTGGTGAATGGGCAAGCCTTGAAAATTACTTTTTAGTTATTGGAAATAATGCTCTGGTGAATGAGCAAGCCTTGAAAAATTATTTTACGGTTACTTGAAATAATGCCTTGTTGAATTATTTCCTGGTTATTGGAAATAATGCCCTGATAAATGGGCAAGCCTTGAAAATTGTTTCCTAGTTATTGGAAATAATGTCATGTTAAATAGGCAAGCCTTGAAGATTATTTCATGATTACTGGAATTTATACCTGGTTGAATGGTCATGTTATGAAAATAAATTTACGAATTTATGATATAATCACTTGATGTAAAATAGATTAATTGTAAAATTTTAAAGTTAAATATGCTGGTTTGTGAGAGACACTCTTGATATTTTTATTTTAGTATATTTATCTCTACGTTTAGAAGAGAATTTATGGAAATTAGAAATTTCAAAAAGAAAATAAGACAATTTATTTGATGATATGAATGTCACATTTAATGTATATGAATAGTTAGTCCTTAATCAATTGCTTATTGAAATGTGTAATTTTTTGTAATCATGTTTAATGTGATTATGTTTTTAGATACATTGCACCCTCGATCTAGAAAGTAGATGCTTGGATAAATAATTTTGTTATGCAATTAATGTAATTGGAAGAACTAATATTTTGTTGTAATATACTTCCATATCTAAAAATTATAATGTTTAACTTATTATCATGTGTATGATGTAATTTATAATGTTATTGTTATTAAGTTGAATTATGGTTGGTTGTATATATATTTTGAGCACAAATACTTTAAAAAGAAAAGAAAAGAAAAGAAAAGAAAAGAAAGAGACGATGCATGTTATGAATTTTTTTGCTTTATCATAGTGTTCTATAGAAAATAGAATTGAGATATTGAAATATGCTTGAGTTTTGAAAGTTAAAATGATGGGACGAATATTGTGATTGATGTAACAGGTTGAGAAATGATTAAGTCGATAACTTGGTATCTAAAGAATACAAAGGAAATTTTGTCGAAATTTCATGAAAATAATATATATATTTTGAGTTTACAAGTTGAGACTGTTACACGGCTGAAATTTTAGTAGAAATTTGGTGGAACCGGTATATCAAAAAAAAATACCTGAAAATTTCCAATGTATCGCGAAATAGGATGTTGGAATTCAGGGTTGTTACAAGGTGCATAATCTAGAAACGTATCAAGATCTTTAAAATATTAGAAATGTTATTAGTGATTTGACTTAACCTTTCAGTGACCGGTTTCTCAGTGTAATTAATATCATTTCATCAATAATGTTTCAATTTAACATTCAAACATGAAGTATGTTTGCCATGTAAAATCATGTTTGTTATCTACATAATAGTCATTGATCACTTGAATGAGATTTGAAACTCTTTTTAAATCTCATTCCATCTTGACCAATGATTTCTCAGTAAATATTATTTGAGAAAAGATAAAACATTTTTTCTAATTCATCTAGGGTGGTGAATCCTCTCTTGATCACTCAAGTATTTTTATATAATTCATGTGATACCCAATATTTGTCCCTTCGTTACCTCAATTAAAATAACATGTAACATAATTAAAGCATAACATTCCATATATAAGATAACTTAGTGATTTCAAGTCTAAGAATCACTTACACAACCGTTACGTGAAGCTTTTCATAGACATAGGTGATTTTTTCACATGAAATTCTTATGCGAGTCAGTTCAGTGTCCATGTCTTATGATAAGCAACTATATAATAGTTCTTGATATCTCTTATACCTTAGTTTATAAAAACAATTGTTTTTTTATAAAGAAAAGAACATAACATGTATTAGTCTCTACATATCTAATGAATATCCAATATCTAAGAGAGCACCAACCAAGGATATTTTAGTAACAATACTTTGCTGCATTGTGAATCTCATAATTATAACAACTTTATAATTATCTTAGCAAAATATTTTTGTTCCATGAACTTTATCTTTACTCTAGATCATAAATCAAATATTAAATTCATTAATATAATATTATATAAGTATTAAAGATAAATTAAACATTTATTAATAATAAATATATATTAACACAAATATAAAAATGCCACGTATAATTAATCAATTGACTACATAGTATATTAAATTAACAAATATGGTTTAAAATTAAGATATTTTCACCTTCTTCTCTCATATATCTTTTCCTTCTTTTTTATTTTATTTTTATTGCTTTCATACATCTTTTCCCCTACTAACTTATTAATTACAAGAGTCCTGTACACAATCAAGATAACTCATTTTACATATATATCAACTACTTTTCTTACCTTTAATCAATTTTCATCTAGTAGTATAAAATCAGTCACTTCATCTTAAGAGTTGCATGACCTCATCAATATTAAAATTATCTTCACGTTATTCATCTCCCTCGTCATAAAATTACGTGATGAATGATTTATTATTGTATTAATTTATCTTTATTAATCAACTATTTCATTAACTAGAATCAACTAAATATTTAGTGTATAGATTTTTAATAGTAACAAGATCAAGCTTTCAATCTATCATTTTTAATTATATTACTTACCTATACTTTGTTATTGGTCAGATGAAAAGTTACTTTTTAACATTAAAAAAAGAAAATATAAGTGTTGTCATTTTTTATATAAAAAATATTTTAATTTTCAAATGAAAGTTTGATGTTTATATTTAATAAAATAAATTAATAATTATATGCACAAATAAATTTTAAAAGAGTTGTTAATGATAATAAAAAAAACTAAATCAAGAAACTAGAAGATATATACAAATTAAGATATTTGATCTCGAGCCGCAAGAAATTACACAATTTTTATCATTCAATCATGTTAATGGATTACTAAATTGACTCTATATAAACTATAGGTATGTGGCCCATTTTATCGAGGGGTCGACTTGGTCCATGATTTTTTTAAGAGGAATAAAAACTTAAAACGAAGTTGTTTTGAAAAAAATATGGACCAAAGCCCATGTTAATGGATTACCAAGTTGATTCTCTATAAATTATATGTATATGATCCATCTTGTCCCGAGATGGATCCAGTCTAGGTTTTGTTTTTTAAAATTAACAAAATTTTTACTGTTTTCAATAGAAAAAAACAGTGAGTGAATCTTAAGTGATGATATATGAATTCAAGCATGTATCTTTTTATTATTAGTCTGGTTTACAACCTAGTTAAAAGAATTAGCCTGACTTGATAAGTTAACTTAGTAATTCATTGACCTAAAGCTCGATCCAGTGTTTTTTTTTTTTCAAAACAACTTTGTTTAAAAGCTATTTTAAAAAAAAAGCTTGGACTGGATCAATACCAGGATGTGATGGATCATATATACATATGGTCCATAAAGAATCAACTTAGTAATCCATTAACATGAATTTTGGTCAATTGTTTTTCTAAACAACTCGTTTTAAGTTTGTTTTTTCTTTTAAAAAAGCTTGGACCATGTCGACCCCAAGATAGGATGGGTGATATGCCTATAATTTATAGAGAGTCAATTTAGTAATCTATTGACATAATTGAATGATAAAAATTGCACATCTCCTCATGGCTTGAGATCAAATATCTTAATTTGCATATATCTTCCAGTTTCTTGATTTAGTTTTTTTTATTATTATTTTTGTTAACAACTCTTTTAAAAATATTGAAAAGATAATGTTTTTTGCTGACCCTGATTAGCCTGTCAAACCCAGAAACCTGGTCATAAGCTCAGTTGTCTAATAACTTTAATTTTTTAAAATATATTTTTATTTAATTATAGAATAATAAAATAGATATGCATAATAAACTAATCAAATAAAATTTAAGGAAAACAAAAAAAAAACCATGGAGGGTTATACAAAGTGAGTGGTTGCTAGTATTAGAAAAAAAATGCTTTAATCTCATTTAGAAATAAAATAAATACTAAATAATATTTGATAAAATAGACCCCAAATATATTTTATTATTTAATAAAATAATATTTAAAATATATTTTTATTCAATTTATCTTAATGAAAATCAATGACGTCAACGACTCTTGCTTGGTTTAGGTTTCAAATCGAACCAGATTAAAGTTAACCTTATGTAACCCAGTCGGCCAAGTGAGTCTAGGCGTGACCTAGTCAACCCACAAATAACTTGATTTGACTAATTTGTTTTTCAAGCTGTCGATATTTAACTTTTTTAAATATTGAGTTTTGGATCAACTCGAGTTAACCCAATCAATCTAACAAAACACCCAACCTAGGTCATGGGCTCAATTGGGTCAAAAAAATTTGTTTTTTTTTTTTTAAATCTAATTCTTTATCCAATTATAAATATTCAAAATAGGCATGCATAGAAAAGTGATCAAATATTTTTTTTAAAATGAAAATATATTATGAGGGGTTGTATAAAAAATGTTTGCTAATATAATAAAAAAATTTTGACAGAAAAATATTTTTTAGATTTTTCTCTATTTGTTTCTGAAAAATATTTTAGTTTGTGTTTGTTTTTTGAAAATTATTTTACAGGAAAACCGATCAATGTAAAATATTTTACAATCAACTTTCAAATTAAGGTTATTTGCTAGAAATTATTTCCAGCCTTTGAAGTTTCATAAAATATTTTACAAATAATAATTTTCTTTTAATATCATCAAACTATTTCAACCATCAACATCATTTCACAACTACCACCACCTCCATCTCACCACCATTATCAACATTATCTCCTTCTCTTTCACCAACATCATCTTCTTTTTAACTGTTACCACTACCACCACTTTACTGCCACCATCTCCTCTACTACCATTACAACCACCCCCTCTTCTACCACTACTATGATCACCTCACCACAACCACTAACATGTAAAATATTTTATGCAAAATAAATGCATTTTTAGTGAAAAAGGTAAAAAAGTAACATAATTTAGCAAAAACAACCATAAATATTTGAGACCCAATTTGCTTTTCTTAGAAAGATGACAAGTAAAATACAAATCAATGAAATTCCTCGTCAAATAAAACACATTGAAACCAAAATTGATTGTTTTGACGATCAAAATGTAGTTAATAAATAATTTTCTTTTTTTTTCTCACATGTTTTCTGGCAAGTTTCTTGCTCATCTCTCAAACTTGGGGACCGCAATGTGAACAAAATAAAATTTTTGGATAAAAAACTAAAATTAAAAGGATCAAAATGTAATAAAAAAATTTACAAACTGCAATGTGAACAAAATATATTTTATGGATAAAAAGCTAAAATTAAAGGGATCAAAATGTATGCCAACGAAGATTACAAGGGTAAAAGTGTATTTTGTCAAGTGAATTCAAGAAATGGCATGTTGAATTTGTTTAGTTTTCATTTTGATCCTGTTTTTTTTAATTTTATCTTTATACTATAAATTCAAGCCTATCAATCAAGTTCAGAAATCTTATTGAAACCTTTAATCCTCAATCAAATGTCCATGTAAGAGACTATCAATTAAAAAACATAATAAACATATGAAAGAATGCAATCAAGAAAAAAATATCTAAAACAAAAAAAAAATTCTACACAATGGAATCCATAATATTTGTGTGTGTGTATATATGTGTGTGTGTGTGTGTGGGTGGAATGCTTTCATTGTGTACATTTTCGGAAGTGTAAGCATAAGCGATGGGCATAGGGAAGCAGGTCCATTTTCAGTGGTGAATAAATGTTTATTGTTTACCCAATCCAAAATTGAAAAGTATATCTCATATCTGTTGATATGATTCTGCACAGAGATTCGTTGGAAGTGGAGCATTAAATATATACAAGTAGGATAATTTTAAATTATTTTGACGTATTAATATTATAAATAAAAAAAATATTTTTATAAATAAAAAAATATTTTTAACGACTACCAAAATAAATACTTTTAAAGATAATTTTTCTTTGAAATATAACACGCGTTGACTTCTTGGTCGTGTCACATTCTAAGGTGAAAGATAGCACGTCTTTTCTCCTAGGAACGCTGTCCACCATCTCTGTACTCATTGACCATTCATATCACGCCACATCAATTCCAACACGTGTTTTTTTACTTCGGTCTACTACGCACTAATAACTCGTGTGTTCAGTAATTTTCTTTTTGTTATTGTGTTCCAGCTTGTATTTTAGAATTATTTAATTTTTTTAAAAAAATTAAATTAATTTTTTATTATTTTATTATTATTTTAATGAGTTGATATTAAAAATAAAAAAATATTATTTTAATATATTAAAAATAAAAAATATTTAAAAAACAATTTCAATCTAACATTCACATTGTAAATCCCAAATTCTTAAAGCTACTCATTATTTTTTTATATAATAAATAGTTAATTTATATGTTATTTTAAAATTTCAAATACAAGAGAATTTTCTTAATAAAAGTCTTAAATTGTTTTTTTAAAGAGGATGTTTGGAAATGCACAATTAAAATACTATTTATCCAAAATTTAAAATTATTGTTTTATTTAAAATTATTTTTTTAGTGTTTTTGAATTTTTTTATGTGTTAATATCAAAAATAAATTTTAAAAATAAAAAAAATATTATTTTAATAAATTTATAAATAAAAAATACTCTGAAATATAACTTCCAACTACATAAAAAAATCATAAAATAGTGGATTATTTATATACATCTTTTTAATAAAAAAAATATAGGTAAATGAAACAAAATTTAAAAGAAAAATTGTTGATCGAATTAATGTCAATCTCAATTTTTCTTCTTTAAAGAAAACACGTCCTAAAGAAAACATTTTCACCTTTTTATTTTTTATTTTTTTATTATCACCAATCCCCTTGCAGCTCTCCTCCAGAACTGAGAACTGAGTAACAAAACTTTTTTTCTTTTCAGCGCTGTTTGGGGATTTTATGAAAATTTAATTTATTTTTTAAAATTATTTTTTTATATTTTAAAATTATTTTAATATATTAATAAAAAAATAATTTTTTAAAACTAAAAAATATTATTGTAATATATTAAAAAATTAAAAAACAATCACTGTACTTTTCAAAAAAAAAAAAAATCTCTGCTAAAGCATTATCTCTCTCCGTCTCACTATGACCCAACTTTTCATCTTTATCTTCTTCCTCCACCGTCTAAAAATCTCTAAAGCTCTCTTCTTCTGCTTCCATGGAGTTCAAGTTTCGAGCAGGAGACAACAGGCCACCGGTATGCTTCTCCCCGTCATCTAGTATCGGTTATTTTTACGAACAAGCATTGCGAGGTCCGTGCAATCTTCTTTTCTTACCTTCATTTTTTCTAAACCTCAGTTTGGTTCCTAAGAAACTGAAAGGAAAGAAAAGCATAATAATAAAAACAGCCTTGATCAATTCTTAAGTTTTACAGTACCGCTTGATTTTATTTTTTTTCTAATCAAGAATTTATTTTCTTGAAGAGTTTCTTGATTTCCAAGTTCATTGTGGCTCAAATGATGGAAGTTTGCTTCCCTTTCTTTGATTTTCTTGGGAACCAAACACCATCACACCTCAAAAAAACCCTATTCTCTTCTCCGATTGAAGCCCATAAATTTTTATGCTTTAATCTTCTCTTCCAGCTTCCTATCCAAACGCTGATCCGCGACAAATTCCCGAGCCAATGAGAAACGAGTTAATCCTGCGCCAAATCGAGAAGGAGCGTATAAGAGAGGAAATAATTGCACAAGAAATGGCGTGGCGACGAGAGCTGGAAGCGGAGGTGAGGAGGGAGTTGATGGTGGAAAGAGAAATGGCAATGCGAGGAGGACGAGGGATGTCTTTTGAAGAAAGATTGACAATGCAGTTTGATTCGAGGAAGCCTCTGCTGCCGGGTCCTTTCGTGAACCAATTTGATTGTAGCTGGCCCGAAGATCGTTTAGCATTTCACGGTCATGGGGTGTCTTATATGTTGCCGCCGGTGCCAAGGTTACCAGAGTCAGAGATGAAACCTTCAACGGAAAATAACAAGGATAAAGTAATCGTGCTGGTCAGTCTTATAAAACTCTTGCTAATATTCGTAGTTTTTTTTTTTTCCTCACCCATAGTTTATTTATTTATCCTTAAATTCCTGCATTCTATTTTTAATAACTTGCCCGTCTAGCAATCTTTTTTTCTCTTCAAATTAGGAGCCTTTTTTTTTGTTTTTGTTTAATGGTCACAAGGATAATTGAGTATCATGTGAATGCCTTGCTTGTGTGAATCTCTCTCTTTTTTTTTAAAAAAAAAGGCTTTTAAGAGTGTTCTTTTGTCTATTAAACATCCAAAGATGAAAATTTATTGGTGATGATATTAGCACTCCATCCCTTCATATTAGCATGCCTTTATCAGCTTAGCCAAATCTTGCGCTTTAACTATGAATCATATATTACACCAAACACATAAACTCTGACCCAAACCTGTAAAGAATAAAAC
>Ga0325414_1003945_pt1 | contig 15470 bp, 6 predicted proteins | sample PopdelMetagenome_8_FD_206183 | JGI IMG/M metagenome (GOLD analysis project Ga0325414, IMG submission 206183) | Populus deltoides microbial communities from Bellville, Georgia, United States - Leaf-PdKOR-R3 | ecosystem: Host-associated > Plants > Phyllosphere > Phylloplane/Leaf | place: USA...
ATCTCACATATTTGTTTGTTAGCATTTCAATGCATGTTTGTATTATTTAGGATAAAGTTTTGCTTTTTTTTAGACTAATATAATTTTAAAACCATGTTGGTGGGTTTTTTTACCCTATTTTGTCTTGTTTTTGAGTTTTTGGACTTTTGAATCGATGATGGCTTTAAAAGTCTCGTCTAATTATATTGTTACTCTTAGTTGTTGCCAACTCATTTTCAAAATGTGTTCAAGGATATTTTAATTCTAAAGTCTCATTTTTATTCTTTATATATAATTTTGCTTCTGTTAATATGCTTCCAAAATGAGTTTTTGACCCTATTTTATCTTATTTTTGAGTTTTTGAACTTTTGTATCGATAATGGCTTTAAAAGTCTCATCTACATATATTGTTACTTTTAGTTGTTGCTAACTCATTTTTAAAATGTGTTCAAGCATATTTGATTCTAAAATCTCATTTTTATTCTTTGTATATAATTTTGCTTCTATTAATATGCTTCAAAAATTATTTTTAATCAGGCCACCATCAAAGTTTTGTTTTAAATATTGATTTATACTTTTCACGAATGTTAGTTTGCTGGTAAGTATTTAAGTTGTAACTAATCAAATCCTATAAGTTATACTTTGATCCTATTAAAATAAATGTCATATTATTGAAAAATTAAAAATAATATAACATCATTAAAAAAAAATCTCTTTCAACATACACTCTATCTCAATAGATTTTTTTTCTCTCCATCAATTTTCTCTATGTCAGCAAACTCTTTTTGTTGATGTAAAAATGTTATGGGTGTTTTGATTTGATGGACAAATCATATAAAGAAGGAATAACTATCAATGAATTAGAATTAGATACAAAACTTTGACCAAGAAAAATAAGTTTTGAGTAGTTTAGCATTTTGTTTTTGTATAAAGTATGAAAAACCAAGAATTCGAATCAAAGTGGTAAACTTTTATTGGTTTTCTTATTTATTAATAAAGAGAATGAATTAGGAGTTGGATTTAAAGGTAGGGAGAGTTACCATTGAAATGTTTTTTTTTTTACTTTGATTTCTTTGTTATTTTTTAAATCTCTTAACTAAGATTAGTTAAATAACTTGATAATTTGTGTTTATAAGGTTCAAAGTTCAATGGACATTAAAGAAGTTTGTGTTATTGTTCTTTTTTTCAAATTTGTTTTCTCTTTTTTGAAAAAGATGGAGAGAAAGGAAGTTTATATTTTAATTTCTACTTTTTGGAAGAGATGGAGACTTGAAGAGAAATATTATATTAAAAATAGAGAGAAAAGGTATGAAGAGAGAGAGAGAGAGTGTATGTGTTTTGTTTTCATGATATGACATTGTTTTTAATTTTTAATTACGTGACACCTGATTTAGTGAGACCAAATTGTATTTTATAGTATTTGACTACTTAGAGCTTGAATATTATAAAGTTTATTTGAATGTTACTCTCGCTATTAACAAGAAAATTAAAAGTATTATTTTAGTTAGAGATTGAATAAAAAATATTTATTGGATTTTAAATATTATTAAAAAATAGTTAGAGTTTGATTATAATGTTTAAGTTGGTTTTTTTTTTTTTTTGTATGAGAGATCTTATTATAGGGTGTTTTGAATATAAAAGTATCTAATGGATTTTAAAATAAAAACATTTAACAAGAAAATGTATAAATAATATTATATTTATATGGTGTATACAATTATATTTTATAACTAACACACACACACACACACATAAATTTTACAAATAAATATAAAATATAAAATCTTGTAAAATATTTTTTTTTATCTAAATCAATGACTTTTTTTTAATCTATAAGACTTTAAAATAAAATAAACTCAATAATAGAAAATGAGTTTTCTTCTTATATATGAATTTCTTTTGGATTTAATAGATATCAAAAATATTTTGTTGGGTTTTTTTAGATAAAAATATTTTCTGAAAGGATATTTTGGTAATTATCCTAAATATTTTTTTTCTTTGATGAAAATGATTAGAGAAGGTTTAGAAAGGACAATATTTGTACGTAAAAAATTAAATTTTATTTTTCATGTATTTCTATTCAAATGTAGATTTTACGAAATAAAAATAATGTTGAAGAAATACAAGTTTCATGTAGTTGGAAAATTAAAAAGAAACTAAAAGAGCCAATGATTTTTTTGTGCACATAAACACAATATAATGTGGATTGTAATAATGTTGCACAATTTTTTTTTTATCACTTGACCTTTTTTTCAACTTGATTATTTCACATTGAGTTGATGTGAGATTGGATTTAGTGATTTGTTTTGATTATCTTGATGTTAGGTTATTGTGATGTTGAGAAAAAAATTCGAACTTTGGTTAATGCTAAATTTGATAAAATAAAACTTAATTTTAATGATTCAAAATAATTGAAGTTTTAAAGACTAAATTTGAAACTAACAAATGTTTAGCCTTTATTTTTTGTCAAATCAAGGACTAAATATTCAGGTCTTTTTTCAACCTATTTTTATTACTCAACTTTTTTTTTAATCCTCTCACATATTATTGATGTGGTATTGGACTTGGTAATTTGTTTCTGTAGCTTGGTTTTGGGTTCTCACAATGTCAAAAAAACATTCAGGGTGTCTAGGTTAATGTTCAATTTGGTAAATAAAATATAATTTTATTGATTTGAAATGATTAAATTTTTAAAGACCGAATTTGAAATTAAAACAAATATTCAACTTTCTTTTTTTTTTTTTTTGCCAAACTAGGGACTAAAGTGAAGAAGTGGATGACATGTGTAACACACATGTTAGCGTGTGAAGGAGGTCAATGCATTGTGGTGGAATGAACAACTTCCTTCAGGATCCAATAGTGGCCTTCCTTGTTATTGTTGGAATCGTCTTGATAGAGGCTTCCTCGTGAGGTTGTGCTTGACAATGACCCAAGTCCAGTGTGACTCCAATTATCCATTCTTCTTTTCTTTCATCTCCTCCCTCTTTTCCTTCTAATCTTCTTAGTTTTTATGTCTATCACTCTCTGAAATAACATAGTGGCATGTTAAATTTTTTTTTTTGTCAAATTTGATTGCATTCCTTTAATTATTATTTTTAGTAACAATTACAGTTCAGTTTTGTAAAATTAATGCTTGATAAACCAGTAAATGTTGTTTGAAATCATAAACACATAAGACAATGCAAGGTGAAAGAGATAATATATAAAAAAAATAATGAAAATGCAACATAGAAGGAAAACATAATCAATTGTTGATTGCAATGATTACCTATTATGTTTTTTTTTTTAAATTTGATCAATTAAAATTTTTTTAGTCACTTACTTTTTTTTTCAATCTCATCCTTTAATATTAAGTTGATTTATGATTGAACTTGATGATTTTTTTTGTTGGCTTGATATAGAGTTCTCTTAATGTCAATAATAAGTTTATACGAAGATTTATTGCTTGATTTAGTAAAATAAAATTCAATTTTATTGATTCAAAACAATCAAAACTTTAAAGATCAAATTTGAAACTAGAATAAATATTCAACCCCTTTTTTCTCCATTATGCATGGAGCACATTTTCCTTTTATTTTAGTCCATAAAGTTTTTGTTTTGTTATTGGTCCCTTTTTCTTAAGGTTTTCATATTTTTTAAAATCATTTTGTTAACATTTTAATCCCTAAATTTTAAGTGATTAGAAAGAGGGTCTGGGAAATATAGGAGGAGATATAAGGTTAGTTGGTTACCTATAATTTAACCACCAACAACACTTCTTCTTCTTCTTTATATGTCAACGAGTTTGATTTAGCAAGAAAAGTTTCATTATAGTGTTTTTAACCCTATATCTTGGCATAAAAGGTAGATCAAGCCTTCAGATGTTTTTTTTGAATCAAGTTAGTTTTTCAATTTTTAGGAGATTGAAAATTGATTTTAGCTTATTAACAGGTTTATTAGGGTGTCTAAGATTTTTTTTAGGTTTTCTTTGTGAGAAAAGGGTTAAAAATAGGTTTTCTTTGTTAAATGGGTTAAAACCTGACTTTCTGGCTACCTTGGTGGTCAATGATCATATTAAAAGGCATTGTGTTATCTGCCAATGTGCACGATACATAATGTAACAACCCAGAATTTTTATAACACTTTTGAAAAATAAACAGGTATATTTTTTATATATGTAGGATATATCTATGAAGTCTTTACCTCACTGGATTATAATAAATTTATCGGTTGATGTGTCTGATGAACTTAATACACATTGTGAATAACCCACAAGAATTTGTTTTATACTAGGAATTACTCGTGTCTTGCCTTCATCGTAATGGTAATGTATCCTGCAAAACTGATTATCTATGTTAGCTTTTAATTTTCAACTCAACAAGTATTCAAATCATATTAATGAAACAAAATATTAATCAGATTTGCATTTTATTTCATTATGCTTAAAAGCACATTCATGCATAAACTAGATCTTCTAATCTCAGCCTTTCCAATATTTTACTCTTTATATCCTTCATCCAAGGTCTTTAATTCATCACAAAATAAACCATTTAATCCTAGAAGGCAATTGCATCATCTACTTAAAAATAACATTATTTGCAAAAATACAAAATACTAACAGAAAGAGTTATTCTTTTAAATTTCATCTCTCCATTTTTGTCATTTAAAATGCTTGACTTTAGGATATCATCCCAATAATTTCATATCATTCCAGGTCAAACATGCTAATATCATTGTTCTATGATTACCTTATATAATTACACAACAATTTAAGCTTCAACAAGTTTATTTGTTACTAAATTTCATATAGCTAGTACATAATTAATTTATAACTTTGGTAGTTCATTTACAATGGAATTAAAATTATCATAACAAATTTTTTCTTACATAAACAATATCCTAGCAACTCATGTCATGTTTACATTAAATAGAACAATTGGCAACCATTGGCCATATACAGTCATCGCTGCTACTAATAGAATTTCTTTTCACTATTATAATTGTTATCAAATCCATAACATGTCAACAATCTGACAACCTCATTTTTAACATAAATTATATTACACAAAATAACTAATATGATATTTTACAATTATACAATAAATGATTTTCATATTGTATCTATTATATTTTATCAAAATAATTTGAAATACTACATACATACATTACTAATATCCTTGGCTATGCCTTATCCCAAAAGTCAATGAATTTTTATTATTATAATTTTTAATCTAACTTTTGAACCATACCATTATACCTTTTGTTATGAGAGTCATTTTTCATTTCACCGCTTGGATTTATCAGTTTATCCTTCATTCCAAAAATATTAATACTATTGAAGAAAAATTATAAATTTGATTTGAAGGGATTATTAAAAACTATAAATATTTGGGTCATGCAAGTTTAATATTATTATTAATATTATATATATTATTATTTTTATTATAAATATTATTAATTTTATTATTAGTAAAGGAACTAGACCCCAGGAATTCTCCAAACCTAAGTTACTTAGGTGTGGCTACGACGTTAGACCCAAGTAACTTGGGTCTTGGGCGATCAGACCTCAGGAAGTTGGGTCTGGTAAGGCCGCACATCAGGAGATAAGGTCTGGCAGGGGCGCCACACCCAAGTTACTTGGGTCTGGAAGGGGATGTCATACCCAATGAACGCGAGTCTTATTATTATTATTATTAAATATGAAAAACAATTATTACTATTGAAGAAAAACCATAGATTTGATTTGAGGGATAAAATAAAAAACTATATGAACTTGAGTCAGACATGTTTAATATTATTATTTTTATTATTAATATTTTTTTAAAAAATATTATTACTGGTGAAAAAAATATAGATTTGATTTGAAGGGTAAGATTAAAAATTATTATTATTATTATTATTATTATTATTATTATTAATTAGGCTCCATGACCGCTAAATTTAAGTCACCTGGACTTGGCGGGCTATTAAATCTAACTTGAATATTAAAATGTTTATAAACCTAACTTCCAACTGATATTATAATAATTTATATTTTTTCTGAATCGACACGAAGCATCATGCATGCTATCTATCTAGTTTATGACTAATCTTGTTGTTTTTAAATTTTTTTTTTTTAAATTTCTGCTTCATTTGGAACATATAAGGCAACACATGACCATAAAAACTTACTTGGTCTTATAAGACCTCCGAGGAGTTCATTGATTTTTATTTTACAATACTTAAGTAATTCTTAATTGATTTAAATATGTCATTTTTGTCATCGAAACCCTTTTTATAGAGTAACTAGAGTATATAATGTTTTCTGTTCCTAAAAGTATTTGAAAGATTAAAAAAAAATATATTTTCAAATAATTCTTGAAATTGTCTGGTCAGAAATTTTATATCTTTTTTATTTTTTATAATATACTTATTGTAAAATATAATGTTTTCTGCTCTTAAAAGTATTTGAAAGATTAAAACAAATTTTATTTTCAAATAATTCTTGACATTGTTTGGCCAGAAATTTTATATCTTCTTTATTTTTTTATAATATACTTATTTTAATGAGTGTAAATGTTTATTTTGGATACAAAAATTGATTTGTAAATTGACATGTTCCTAAAGATCCAATCCAATAAATAAATCTCATAAAAAAATAACAATAAATAAATAAATAGCCAGACCGAGATGTTAGCTTTATTTCCACGCTGTCGTTCTGACTCTCAAAAGAAGCGTGGAGGTGTTTTCCCTCACTGCCTCACCCCCTCCTTTATTAGTTCTCACCGCTTCTTACTTACCCTTTCCCTCTCCAATTTTGAACCCACAATCGCTGCCAGACAAGTGAGAACCGAAAAGAAAGCAAGAAAATCAAAAGCAAATCGCACATCACAGGCTCACCGCCGAAACGTACAAGATGTTCGGCTTCTTTAGAGGAAGCGCCGACTCCTCTCCCCAGTCATCCTACTCTCAGTCGTCTTCTTCCTCCATGTCGCCGTCTCCGTCGGCTCCTCCTGTCACCGGACCAGCTAGGCCGATCCGACTTGTTTACTGCGATGAGAAAGGGAAGTTTCGGATGGATCCAGAAGCAGTGGCTACTCTCCAGCTTGTTAAGGAACCAATCGGTGTCGTTTCAGTCTGTGGTCGCGCTCGACAGGGAAAAAGCTTTATTTTGAATCAGGTAAGGGAATTGATTCTGGTTGGTTGAAGATTGGGACTTTTAGGATTGTAATATGTTTAGGGATTTAATTGGAATGTAGTTAGGGTTTGGGTTGTGGAAAAGTTCAAAATTACAAAATGCAGTATTTGCGACAGATGTTATGCACACTTCCTTTACCTAATATGTACACTAGTAGATTTATCAATGAATGTCTACTGGAATTTTGTTTGTTGAAGCTTATTTTAGAGTTATTTGTTATGGCATTCCATTTCTGCAACTGACCTCATGTGTCAGTTATTAACTAAGAGGTGGACTTGTGTATTGTAGCTTATTGGCAGGAGTAGTGGATTTCAAGTAGCATCCACTCATCGGCCATGTACAAAAGGACTTTGGTTGTGGAGTGCACCGTTAAAGAGAACTGCCCTTGATGGAACTCAGTACAATCTCTTACTGTTAGACAGTGAAGGAATAGATGCTTATGATCAAACGGTAAGTGTATTTACTTTATCAGGATGAACTGATGATTGTTGTGCTTGTTTTATGTTTTAGCAGTTCAAGAATTGATGAAATGGCTAGTAATGAATTTTATTAATTGAAGAATTTGTTTTCTGTGATTCCTTCTTATTTATAATTTACACCATATCCTTTTTATATTCCCACACAGCTGCTCTTTTGGATTATGCAGTAATTGTTCAATTATTCATATTCTTGTGTTTTGTCAGCATGTTAACTTAATCTATCATAAGTAAATTTCTTCTTTGACAGGGAACATACAGCACTCAGATATTCTCCTTAGCTGTCCTTCTATCTAGTATGTTCATTTACAATCAGGTAAGGGAAACTTATTCTGAGACCTTGTTCTTTTTTATTAACGTTTCTTGCTTGTTTGTAGTTGATGTTTCTTGAAAAATCCTTTTCATCATGTTATAATGCATTTCTGACATTCATGATTAATCTTCACTGTTCATATTGTCTCCTCTCTCCCTCTTTTCACTGTACTTTTATTCATTTTCCTATTTATGCTCTTCTATTTAGATGGGTGGTATAGATGAAGCAGCACTTGATCGACTCTCCCTTGTCACTCAAATGACAAAACATATTCGTGTTAGAGCTTCTGGTGGAAGAAGTTCAGCTTCTGAACTCGGGCAGTTCTCCCCAATTTTTGTTTGGCTTCTAAGGGTATTATTTTCCTGTTTTGTTTTGGAACATTAACTTTTTAATTTTACATAAAACCCTCAAAATGGTTTTCCTGATTACCTTGCAGGATTTTTATCTGGATTTAGTTGAGGATAATAGGAGAATAACACCCCGTGACTATCTTGAGCTTGCTCTAAGGTCAGTTCAGGGAAATGGAAAAGATATAGCTGCTAAAAATGAGGTAAAAGTTAGTTTTTTTCTAACTGCATGTTTAACCTAGTGACACAGACTCTTTTGCAAAGGAGTCTCTATTTTGTCAGATATTTGGACAGGATTTTTTGAGATATCCTTTTTCTTAGCTTATCTTACCTGAGTTGTGCTGGATTTTTTTTTCTTTTTATGTTAAGAGGAGCTAATTATGCATTGGTAATGGTCATAGATTCGGGACTCAATTCGAGCTCTGTTTCCAGACAGAGAATGCTTCCCTCTTGTGCGGCCTTTGAACAATGAAAATGATCTCCAGCATATGGATCAAATTTCGGTTAGTACCTTATGTGGTATACATGCTTCTTCCCTCATACACGAGCACACGCATTCTTATGTTTCTTACTGATGGACTGTGTGAACTTAAGCCCTTGTTTCCTATGCAGTTGGATAAACTAAGGCCTGAATTTAGAGCTGGGCTGGATGCATTGACAAAATTTGTTTTCGAGAGAACAAGGCCCAAGCAAATTGGCGCCACTGTAATGACAGGCCCAGTCCTTGTTGGTATTACAGAATCTTATCTAGAGGCTCTCAATAATGGTGCAGTACCAACAATATCTTCCTCATGGCAGGTATGCATCCTGCTTGGAACTCTTTTATGCTTTTGAAATCAAGAAAGTTAATATAGCAGATGGCTGCTTGGATTCGTAGTCATCCCTCCCAACATTTTCTTCAATCATTCAGTGTACTCCTCTACAAACTGGTTCTAATCAGCATTGGGTACTGCAATAGTCCACATGTAACCTTCAAATATTCAATAGATTTCTTTAACCTATATGCTACTTTTTTTGGGTATCAGTATCAAGGTGGACAATTGTTTTCCCCAGGAAAATGAAATTAGATTGATTTACTTGTTCTACATATCTAAAACTCAATTTCGATGAATCTGTCTACTCATGCATGGACCTATATTATTTGAAAAAAAAAGTGTTTTATTTTGTTAACTCTATCATTATATATGATCTTGGATTATTAGTTATTCTCTGAAAGCATAAATTATGCTACATCTAAGGCCATCAATGTACTGAACAATGTTTTATATGAAAGTGTTTGTAATGATTTTTTTTTTAATTATTCGATTACTAAACTGGTGTGAAGAATTTGGTAATTTCTAGTTGAATTTGGAACAATATATAAGCATTTACATAAGCCAACTGAATTTGCAAAGAAACCAAACAGCCATTTCTTCTTCCATGCTCCTTTCAGTTTATAGTCTTTCCTTTTAATATCTCAAGTCCCAGAAAACAGAGGCAGAAGTGACAGCTAAAGTGTTGGCTGTGTGCGAAAGCACCAACATATGTAATTTTCTAAAGAGTAGGAGTTCCATGGTTCTTATTATTTACTGATATTATTATTGTTTACAGATATGGAAACAATATCTATATAGGTAAATGGGTCTAAGAATTTAAATATTCAAGAATACTTGTGCCTCATATATTCTTAAGGATCTTGCTTCTTTGTTGTCATCTTCAAGAAGTTGTGAATTGGAACAGGAAAAGGTCAATGGTTTTATATCGAACACAATTTGAATATGATAAGAGACAGATTCAACATATGGTTTGAATTTGTGATAGTGCAATTTTAATCAAACTATTGGGGGGAGAAAGATCTTGGTTTATTCTAACTCATAAAAATAACCAGATTGTATTAGCTGATAGATCCTGGATCCACATGCAGAATCGCGAACACACGTAAATATACACGATTCAAATTGTTTGTAACAAACTAATATGAAATGGACAAATGGGATAAACAATAACTTTTACTCTTGAAAAACTCTTTATTTTTTTTTTCAAAAAGCAGGTGCAGTGATAATTTTCTTTTTTCTTTTTTCTTCATCTCTAGTAATGTTGTGTTTCAGAGTGTTGAAGAAGCTGAGTGTAGGCGAGCATATGACGCTGCCACAGAAATTTATATGTCAAGTTTTGACCGTTCGAAGCCAACTGAGGAAGTAAGTGATGCTCATCCCCTACCTATTTGGTGATTTCTATCATATTCTAAGTCTGGCAACTGTAGGTTGTTTTGAGAGAATCTCATGAAGAAGCTGTTAAAAAATCACTGGCTGCATTTAATGCTGCTGCTGTGGGGATTGGTTCAGCAAGGAAGAAATATGAAGAGCTTCTCCAAAAATTCTCCAGAAGAGCATTTGAGGTAATGAATATATTAAGAATGCTACAGTGAAATATTTAATCTAGCCTTGTATGATGGGTTATTGTATTCAGCCTTTTGTTTTAAAGGTGCTTAACTGCTTGTAACTGGAAAGTGTAGAGTAGATGATGAAAAAGTTTAGAAAGTTAAGCAAAACAACATGGAAAGGACATAAGAAACCAATTTCTTCAAATAACACCAACTTAGGCTATATGTTGGATTACTCAAGGGCATGAGGTGTAGGCCTTGAATCACTTCTATAATTTTATTTTATTTTAGTTTCTGAGAGTTAACTGGTCAAACTTAATGCAGTTAGAAGATTCATATCATATGAGGCAAAACCGCATTACTAGAAATATTTATTGGTGACTTGATAACTTCTAATTAGATTTTCAATTGTTCTCTCTGTTCTAATAATCTAAAATTCTTAAACATTACAAAAAATATGCTACAAATTATTAGCTTGTCCTCATTTAAAATCCATTTATAGTAGATGTTTATATTCTTATATATTTCCACTAGGCAGATATAATCTTCATTATGGTGCTGATATTTATGTGTCTGGGTGGCTGGTTGGTGGTTTTTTGCCACAAAGATACCTATGTGGATATGTACAAAAAAGGGCCATGCTGCTATAGGAACGAGCTTTAGCGCTCCTATGAGACATTAAGCTTCTCTTTATGTGCCCATTTTGCATGCATGTGTATTTCCTGTACAATGCCTAAATTGGTGACATAAAAGTGTGATAGCTTTGCTTAGAGAATTTTGAATCACCAGGATGAGTGAGAGTAAAATCTAAAATTTGAACTTTCACTATTAAGGTTACACAGAAACCATGTAAACATTGCCTCATGGTCATACACAACGAAGAGACCAAAGAAGCTAAAACATATATCAAAGAGAAAAATAGCTATTGAACTTTTTTTCCTTTTGCATGTGCTCTAGGGTTGGGACAATTCCTGGGGTTTTGGTGGGTTTTATCTAATTGATGGCAGGGAAAATAGTTAAAATTGTGTAGATCATATGGTTGCCAAATTACTAAAGTTGTGATTCTAGTTACCTTCTGGTTAAAGCAGATGGTAGATTCTTTTCCATAAAAAAGGAGGTAGATTTTGTATAGGATTACTTGTTCTGTGTTTGCGCACGTGCGTGTGGATTAAATATGGCTTCTGATGCAGGATTACAAGAGGAATGCATTTATGGAGGCAGACTTGAGATGTTCAAACACTATACAAAACATGGAAAAGAGACTGAGAACAGCCTGTCATGCTTCTGATGCCAATGTTGATAACGTTGTGAAAGTAAGCATTTTTTTCAGTTGTATTATCAATTATAAGCTACCGGGGCATCCAAGTTTTGTTACTTGGACTCTACTTCTCCCTGTCTCTCATTATAAGTTCTAATGATATGTCTGAGTTTGTTAGATGCCTCAAGGTGAACAAGGTTTTTATTTGAAAGGTGGACATAATTGGTAAAATTAGAGAATGAAATTGCTTTCAATAGTTTTTAATGGGTCATTACAAGGTCTGGGTTAGTAGATGAATCCTTTTCATTTGTTCTTTCCTCTTTCAACTTTTCTGAAATTTTTAGAACTCATATAGCTGTAAATCAGTGTGCATATAGAGATGTGCTATCCAGATGAGTCTTTGTCATTGAGATCTTGGGCCTACAGATGTGATTATTTGTCCATGTGATCAAGCCTGTGCCATCAAGGTAGATGCAGTATGAGTCTCTCAATTCCTCCTGCCAGCACTCGCTGGGAAACTTATTTGAGATGGTTCTTGTCTCTAAATGAACTGGTTTCATGGAATTATACTTTCTGATTTATTAAGATGTTGCTGAGAGAATTGTCAATGTGGAGTAGCTGGGGGAAACAAAATAGGAATTTTAGCATATGCTTGTAAGTATTACTGTGATATTCAATGATTAACTTGCCAAAGAAGCCAAGCTAGAAGAGCTATGATAGATTCATGCTTGAGCTGTCATTAGCACTTGTAAATGTGTTTGTCATTGCCAAAAAGTTATTTAGTTACATTGGGGCCCTATTATGTATGGATAAAAAGAATATTGCCATAGAGATGAGGCGAGTTGCATTTCTCCTGCCTGAGGGACTTTTTTAGAAATGCACTTAAAAATGATGTTCCAGATTCAAGTTGTGGTTTATTGCATTATATTGTGATTGAACTGGTTTGTGAATGTCATGCAGGTCCTTGATGGTCTTTTATCTGAATATGAAACATCATGTCATGGTCCAGGGAAATGGCAGAAATTAGCAATGTTCCTACAACAAAGGTCTGTATATTTCTCTCCCTTTTGGTTGTCTATAAGGCTGCACTTTTTTATTGAAAAAGGAAAACTCTTTTGTTCCCCAGTTTGGAAGGTCCAATACTTGACCTTGCAAAACGGCTAAATGATAAAATTGGATCCGAGAAGAGTTCTCTTGTGCTGAGATGCCGCTCAATAGAGGATAAAATGGCGTTACTTCACAAGCAACTAGAAGCTAGTGAGAAAGATAAGTCTGAATATATGAAGCGATATGATGAAGCTATTAATGAAAAGAAGAAGCTTGCTGATGATTATATGAGGCGCATAAATGATTTACAAAGTAATCGTAGTTCATTGGATGAGAGGTGTTCTAACTTGGTGAAAACATTGGATACTGCCAAGCAAGAAACATCCAACTGGAAAAGAAAACATGATCAGGTGTTATCAAAGCAGAAAGCTGATGAAGAGCAAGCAGCTTCAGAGATTGCAATTCTCAAGTCTCGGAGCAGCGCTGCTGAAGCAAGGTTGGCTGCTGCTCATGAACAAACCAGGTCAGCTGAAGAAGAGGCAGCAGAGTGGAAACGTAAGTATGACATTGCTGTAAGAGAGACAAAAGCCGCTTTAGAGAAAGCGTCGAATGTGCAAGGAAGAATTAATAAAGAAACACAACTGAGGGAAGATGCACTGCGGGAAGAATTTTCTGGCCGTTTGGTTGTGAAGGTAATTGTTTCTGACACAGGCATTTGTGCTTGTACATACAAAGCTCATTGTCATGTCTTTTATTTCAATGAATGAACATAACCAGAAGAAAAGTTAATAATTTCTATATCAATGGATATGCAGGAAGATGAAATAAAGGAGAAGAATAGGAAGATAGAGCATGCAGAGCAGTGTTTGACAACCTTAAACATGGAGCTAAAGGTTTGTTTCTTGGAACACCTGATTGTAACCCCCCTGGCGCAAAAAATGCACGTGTGCATGCACTTTGGGTGAAATTAAACATCAACCAAAACCTTATGGTGGTAACAATTTGCACACATGCATGGACGGCAATTTAACTGTAAGAAGTCCCTTTTGCAGGCTGCTGAGTCAAAAATGAAGAGTTATGATACTGAAATATCCTTCCTGAAGCTTGAAATCAAAGAGTTGGGTGAGAGACTGGAGACTGCAAATGCTAAGGCCCAAACTTATGAGAAAGAAGCTAGGATTCTGGAACAAGAGAAGATCCATCTGGAGCAAAGGTACCGATCTGAGTTTGAGAGGTTTGCAGAAGTCCAGGAAAGGTGTAATCATGCTGAAAAAGAATGTAAGAGGGCTACAGAATTAGCTGATAAAGCTAGGACTGATGCAGTATCTGCACAAAAGGAAAAAAATGAGTTTCAGAAATTGGCAATGGAAAGATTAGCCCAAATTGAGAGGGCTCAGAGGCATATTGAAAGCTTGGATAGACAGAAAAATGATCTGGCTGGTGAACTTGAAAGTGTTCGTGTGTCGGAGATGGATGCTGTCTCGAAAGTTGCATTGCTAGAAGCTAGAGTTGAAGAAAGGGAGAAAGAAATAGAGTCACTTCTGAAATCAAACAATGTGGAGAGGGCTAGTACAGTTAAAGCACTTCAAGATCTTCTGGATGATGAACGGAAAGCCCACAGTGTTGCAAATAAAAGAGCTGAAGACTTCTCTCTTCAGTTGGAAGTAGCACGGGCTAAACTTGATTCCCTCCAACAGGAGTTTACTTCAGTTCGTCTGAATGAGTCAGCATTGGATGGCAAGCTTAAGGCTGCTTCCCATGGAAAACGAATTAGAACAGAAGATGTCGAAATGGGTGTAGGATCTGTTCAAGACACAGGCACAGATGACAGAAGAGTAAAGAAGAGGTCGAGGAGTACAACCAGCCCCGTTATGCTCACACAACCAGAAGATGGTGGTTCAGTGTTCAAGGGCAATGAGGATAATCAAAGTCAGCGATCGGACCAGGAAGATTATAGAAAGTTCACTATCCAGGAACTAAAGCAGGAAATTACAAAACATAATTATGGTGCTGAGATCCTCAAGTTGCGAAGTCACAACAAGAAAGACATCCTTGCATTATATGAGAAATATGTTCTCCAGAAGTCATGAGGGTTCCATCAAAGACGGGTAGAGATGGTCTGCGAGTCTACTGAGAGTGTTAATGAGTAGATCAGTTTGAGAATAAAGATTATTTTAAGTTCTAAATGGTCTGGTTATCTGTAGATTCTCCTAGTATCAGTTCCAGCTAGCAAGGTAGAAAAATCATTCTGGTGTAACTACAGGATTTGTTCATCATGCTGCTTTGAGGGTGAGTTTTTTTTTTTTTTTTTCCCCTTGGTTAAATCTAATCCCCTGTAAGAAATATTTATTCGAGTTTGCGATCGATGGTTGGGGTTCCTCGACAGCTTGTATGCATGCAGCCCCTGTTGCTCATTTAACTCTAGGATATAAGATTATCGAGAGAACTTCATTACGATTTTAGTTTAGTTTTGATGTTCTTAAGTTTACATGTGTGTGTAGATTGTAGAAACATGTTTTCTAATGGGGATTT
>Ga0325414_1003947_pt1 | contig 15469 bp, 10 predicted proteins | sample PopdelMetagenome_8_FD_206183 | JGI IMG/M metagenome (GOLD analysis project Ga0325414, IMG submission 206183) | Populus deltoides microbial communities from Bellville, Georgia, United States - Leaf-PdKOR-R3 | ecosystem: Host-associated > Plants > Phyllosphere > Phylloplane/Leaf | place: USA...
TATATTCTCTTGTGTAAAATTCAGATTTTCCTAGTGCTTGCAGTTGTTTTCTTGTTCTCTCTTCTCTTGGTATAAAATTCAAATTCTTTTAGCGATATTGGTGTTTTGTACTTCTGGACCTTTTTATAATTAAAGTGCAAAGTAAAGGACTCACATGAACAGCTTTCGGTAAATGGGTATCAATGAAAAAGCCATCACCAAGAATAAAACTTTAGTGTCCCGTTGTCCAAAATTCAATGAGAATCCTCATGTGGTGCAACTGGATAAAAGGGTTGCAGTCATCAGTCTGGTGTCGAAATTGAAAACAGGGCCATTCTGGCATATATATGAGCAGATGGCTAGGAGGACAACCCTCGTTCTCAACCACCATGGTTTAGATCTTAGGTCAGACTGGGAATAAAATTGTGTTGAATACTATAATCCAATGACTTCTTAGCTGTAATTACAATTATAAAATATTTCAAGTAAAAATAATATTTTCCCATGTCCTTAAACTCATGTGCATTGTTCATATCATTGTAAAATATACTAAAAAATATATTTTATCTTGTCTCGAGACTCATGCGCATTGTTCATGTTACTGTATATCACTGTAGCGTATATTTTACCATGCCTCGAGACTTACGGGTGTTATTTATGTTACTGTGAATCACTGTAGCGCAAGTGTTGTGCTACAGTATATTTTACCATGTCTCGAGACTTAGGTTATGTTTGGGAACGCGGCTGCGGCTGCGGCTGCGGCGGCGTTTCTAAAAATTTTGAATTTTTTTTTTATTAAAATTAAATATGGTTTGTATGTTTTGGATCGTTTTGATATGCTGATGTCAAAAATGATTTTTAAAAAATAAAAAAAATCATTGGCATGCATTTTGGTACGAAAAGTTATTTGAAAAGCACCCGCAACAACACTGCCAAATACGCTCTTATGCGCGTTATTCATGTTACTGTACATCACCGTAGCGCAAGCGCTGTGCTACAGTAATGTACAGTAACATGGACAAATCGCATGAGTCTCGAACATTGTAAAATATCATTTTTAATATCTAAGTATATTCTAGTGTTATAAAGACGTGAATAAAATATTTTTCATCGCTAATATTTTTTTTTCTTCATAATTTTATCTTTGAAATTTTAAATTTTATAGTTTTTTTTTTGTTGTTTCTGTGTGGGTATGAAAAGTTGGCAAATTCTTTTATATGCCAACGAGAGTATCAACTACCTAAATGTAAAATAAAGGAAAAAATAAATCTAAAAATGACCCTAAAATATAGACAGTCTTAATCTTGCTATCTAATAAATTTTTATATTAATTTATCTCATTTTCACTGTAAAATCAACGTTATTTTAAAACAAATTTAATGTTTTTGCTAGAATATTTTAAAAAAAGATTGAAGTTATTTAAAGAAAAGATTGATGTAAAAACTTGTTTAAAGAAAAATCGATACCAACCAATTTCTGCAGGCATTTTCAGTGGCACAATCAAATCACACAACAGTCAGGCCAATAGCGATCGGGCATCATGACATGATTTGTTTACTTTCTTTTCTTTCATGATTAGATGTGTTGTTGGCAAATGGCAATTAACCACGTACAGTACAGAAACATGAAATCTTTTCCTGGTAGAACAAGAGAAAATCATTTTCATCCTTGCTGAGAATCTTCTCTTGTTGTGATCTACCATGATTTTTCCTTGGAGAAAACCAGGGCTTGAAAATGAAATCTTCCTGGAGAATGACATCTTCAAGGTACACTTACTGATCATGAAAAAGAAAACCCATTAGCACATTGATTGCCTCGTCAATCGGCAAGCATATTCACTGTTTGCATGATAAGGCCACGACGACTTCGTATGGTCTCATTATTTAAATCAGCAAGAAAGCTAGACTAAATCTCACGCTCAATCAACTGCAAAGAACCTTGTCCTCTTCTCTCTAGGCTAGAATATACATGTACGCCCACATACTAGCACCTCACGCACGAGAGCTTTACCTAATCACTTGCATCAGCAGAGAGAATCTCGTACTAGTAGTTGTTCAACCATGCTTGGCTCACCCTACAATAGAGCCTGTTCATCTTATGTTTAGGTAGACTTTAATTATTGTTTTGAGATATAAAATATAAAGATTGTAAAGATACATGCGACATGTTTTTCTATATTTCATGGTTTTAAAATATATAAATTAATTTTAAAATCAATCCAGAAAAAAAAAAGATGTATTTTATGTCTGTACGTATCCTTTATCTCCAAAACCAAATCTTTATTTCCTTTTGATATTTATTTTTTTAAAAAAATTGACGAAACACAATTTATTGTACCAATTTGCACCATTGATATTTCCCTTTGGTGCATCAAATTTCCCCAATCTATTCACGATCCATCCCTCTTAACAGCACACCAACACACTCCTCCACCTACCTCAGTAGCTAAAACCCTAGCCAGCAATGCCATATTCACTCTCCAAGTGGAGAACCATCATCTAAAAAGAATCCAAGGTGTCGGACACCAGTGGGCCACCAGGTCCTGGGCATTGATCAGCTGGAAGAGTAGCCATGGCAGGTGGGGGCATATTGTTACTCCATTGATATTAGTATTAATTAAGGATTACTCAAGGCAAGACAAATCTACTAATAATATAATTGAGTGTATGTGTACGGATGGTCATGCAGTCAAAGAAGAATAGAACATGATCTCAGCAGATCATGTTTGTGTCATGTGCGTGAGAGATGCTTAAAGTTTGTGCTGAACCATTCATGTGCCTAAACTCCCCGGATTTAGCTTTCAGCTTTTAAATAAACCACAGAGGTTCGACTTCAAAATTATTTCCAAATTCCATCGCCTTCCTCACTGTAATTCCAGTGAAGAGTACCTTTTAGCTGTGCTGTGCATAATATGATCTAAAAATGAACGCTGGAGATCATCTCGTTAGATTTTAAATTCATTTTTTAGAGGTTATCAATTTAAGTTTTATAAATTTCAGGGTTATAAAAGGTTTATTTGGTTGTTAATTTCAAAACTTGTGGGATTAATCGAGATATACACAATCTAACTCAAACACTTATATTAATTTCAAAAAATAAGATGTTAACATAAATATAAAATGACTCGTCAATATATATAGAAGCTAGTTGATTCTAGCCATGAAATCAAAACCAACCCGACAAGTCAAACCAGAATCTTGCCCGAGTCAGGTCTTACAAGAAATAAAAACAAAATTCATTCGATATAATTATTTTAAAGATTTAAATTAATCTGTGATTAAGAGTAGCCGAGTTAAACCCGGTAAAAAACTTGTTGGATTTTTTTTAGAATAATGTTATTTTATTCATTTAAAAAGAGATTTTTTTTTTATTTACTTACTTCATGGACTTGTTATCCAAATTCTAATACAGGTACATATTAACTCAGATTACATGTAATTATAATTTTTCTTAAATCCAACTCAAATAAAAACAAAAGATTTTAATGGCGCTCTGTTTGCAAAGATCCCGGGCCCTAACTCATCGGGATTGGTATTGTTTTGTTTCCAGTATATGGTTCGGTAGCATGGGACCTCACCTCTAATTTCATGAGTGCTGTCAAATACATAATTCAACTTACAGAACTTGTTTGCATATTGTCACGTCATTTTCACAATAATATATTATTTTAAAAAAATATATTATTTTTTATATTAACATATTAAATTATCTAAAAACAAATTAAATAGAAAAAAGTATTTTTTAAAAAAAACTAATACAATTTCAAACAACTGCGGTGTTTGTTTCTGAACATTTACTCTGTCTAAGGAATTGAAGTTTGTGCCAGTCGAGTGGATAAAGAAAATAAAATTCATTTTATCCAACGAAAAAGAATTTAGTTTTAAGGCACACGGGAAAAGAAAATGTAACCCGGCCACATGGATATTTTTTGAAGTTCGGAGCCACACCATGTCACACACTGACTGAATAAATTAATCGATTTATCTGAAATATTTTGTTAAAATTGATTTGAAATTAATTAAATTAAATGGTTTTTTTGATAATTTTAGTTAAAAAATTAATTAGATTAGATTCAATATTGGTTTCATAATTTAGAAATAAAAATATCAAACCGAACTACACTACAAAACCAGACTATAAAATAAAGATTAGTAGATCAAAACCCGTCAAAAATAGCCCAATTACAAGGCTAATAAATTAAATTAAACTTATTCGGTTTAAAAAAAATATAAAATCAATTCTTTCATTCAATCCTGTTCTGTTCGGTTCAAAATTTTAAGAACAAAATTCAGTTTGAATACATTTTTTTTCCATCAAAACTGAACCGTTTAAAGTACCGATAATCACCAAAAACCCTCCTAGTCAATGGTGCCCTTCAAGAACTCTTTATACAGAGCTCCTCTCCCCCTCTCCCCCACTCTCTCTCTCTGCTGATCTAGTCCTTGACAACATGCAAGAAAAAACAAAAGAATGGGAAGAAGGATGGACAGCTTAACATGCAGTGGGGGCAAAGGGGGGTCCTTCGAGAGGGAAGTATGCATGTGACAAAGTATACTTGTTTCTTCTTTTTAAGTAAGAGCCTATTAATCTGTGAAAAGTACCGAGTGATCAGTGAGCTGGGTGAAGACTCTTAACACTCACTTTCACTTTGCATCTCTGCACCCTCACGTTCAAGAAGTGGAGCAAGCTGCCATGAAAATCTTCGTTGTTGGAAACAATGCTAGGTCTTTTCCTTTCTTTAAGGTTCAGTTTCCTATTAAATCTTAATCTGTGGTCTTGTCTTCCACTGCAGTTCTTTACCTTAATCTAAACTAATATTCTTGATCCCTGTCTTCCACAATCTTTCTCCTGCGAATCGAAAGGTGCCGTTGGGTATGTGAGGTTTGAGTAATGGATATGCACCACCGACTGGTTCTTAAGATTAATTATGCTCCCATTCTCAAATAAATAAATAAATAATCTGATTAAACTCCCTTTTATTCTAGCTAGCTCACCAATCTGAAAGATCTTTTTTTAAAAGTTTTCTGCAAAACAATGCCGTTCTAACTTATTTTTTAAAAAAATGGTAAAACAGACAGCCCTACTTCAATTAAGCCGGATCATAGGTAGGGTTAAGTTCAATGACTCTCCTCTCTCTTGCAGTAAGATTTGTAAATGGGAAAAAATAAATGTATTTAATATAAGCGTAGTACTGTACTGTATAAAACATGTCATGATGAAGAGTGCTGTGATGATGTTCTTAATCAAAGATTAGCATAGTGAAGTCAAAACAAAACATAATCAAAGTCAATAAAGGAATATTGAGGGTGAGAATATCCATACCGACCTACCAATCTATAGAAAGCCTAAAATAATGGGGACTTTATGCAGAATCCTCCATAGACATCCACCTTTTCAACTCCACTAAACCAGATCGTGAGGCCAGTTTTAATCATATTGCTCTTTTAGGAATATGGGAAAGCTGAGCAGACCGATGAACATACTTTTTTCATTTGTTTTGGGCACTTCTAAACTCTAAATCTTAATTAGTTAATGTCTGGCTTCTTAAGGGAAACCAAGTATTCCAATGCCATGGTCAGGAGTGATTTTTATCTTTTTTTATTTCTATCAGTTTTTTTTTTAATCCTCGAACACTGCTAATAAGAGGCAACTACAAATCTTATTACAAGGACAGTATCCACATGGACACACAAGAAGTAAAGAAAGAGTGCTTTGCTAGGGAGACCAGGGCATGTGTTGTTGAGTAACGGTGGCTTTGTGCTGGCATTGCATGCGGATTTCAAGATAAGTCCTTGTTAATTTTGGTACGTTATGCATGTGTGAGAGAGAGAGAAAGAGAGAGAGAGAGGTACAAACAGTTCACTAAGCATACAAAATCCTGACGAGCCTCTTCCTCAGTCTCCTCGTTACTCGTAAGTTGTTGTCATTTGGCCTCCGAGAAATCAAACGCCAGACCCTGCAGGCCACGCAGTGGCTAGGCCTTCTACAGCAAATCCACAATCAATATTTTCTTTTTTCTGATGGAAACCTATTTAGATTTTTGTTCAGAAAGACAATGTTACATATGATATGGGAATTAGGATGTGTTTGGTATACAATTGCTTTTTTGCAAAAACACAGTGGAGTCTAAAATGATCACAGCAGTACTCGTTGCTTGTTTATAACATTATAAATTAAAAAGAGATGACTCGTAAAATTATACAAACTGTCCTGTTGGTGTGGTGATAGAAACTTGCTCGAGGGCTCGGCCGAGAGAAGGTTCACAGACAAGGGACCTTTCGAGGTTTGCCTCTCGCTTTCCTTCTTTCACCAACCAAAGTGATTGGTTTTCATAGGGTCCATTGATCCAATAAATGAGATCATTAGTTGTTATTAAGGAGGAGTTCTAACCAAATCACCGATTATTAATATATTTTGTTGGTTCACGGGCAACAACGAGAGTGTTGTTGTAATTATTTTTTAAAGTGTTTTTTATTTAGAAATATAATAAAATAATATTTTTTATTTTTAAAAAATTATTTTTAAAATTAACACAATAATTTAAAAACAAAAAAGGAATTTATTTTTCATATCAATAGATAAAAATAAAAATAAAAACATAAAAAATCAATTTAAAACAAAAATAAAATTCAAAATTTTAAAAACACTTGTTAAAACGTTGTCTCAATCACCCTTTAAATAAATAAGATTTCAGCTTGGATTTCAAAAGATCACGAGTTATTCATTGGGCCAACTTGATTTGACCTTTTTAAACTTCGAGATGATTTGATATCAAACCTAACTCTAACTCGGATTAACTCTTAAGTCCAATAATTATTAACCTTCCGAACTAACAGCAGTTAAAATCTTGGAAGACATGAAAGCTGGCTTCCAATCAAATTCGTGCAAGGACCTCCAAATGATTTTGACAGTGATAGAGCGACTAGGAGGCTCCTCCTCCTTGGTGTGGTATCAAAATTTGATGGCCCTCTCCATCTCCTTATCTTTCAGGAAAAACGAAAGAAAAAAGAGACAGTAATCATTTCTCTATAATTTATTTCTAATGGCTAATCATGCACCACTCCATTCTATATTTTTGTTCAGTTCTTATCAATTTTAAGATTTTGATCTTCTCTTAATTTCTATTTCTTTCTGTAATCTTAGTTAGTCAAGCTAAAACCAAACTTGCGTAACATAATTGAATGGAGGGTTCAACTAATTAAGGGGTTGACATCCTGGGATTTTCACCTCCAAATCTGGAAGAAAAGTTAATTATGACAGAAAAGAAATTGAAGATTATACGCTATATTTATTTTTACATCTGTATTTTGTTTTAATTATATATTTAAAAATATTTAGCTAATTAACATATAATATAATTTTACAGGTTATATTATAAGATTTATCCGTGGTTGAGACATTGTGTGGTTGTGGTTGTTTTTTAAATAATTTTTCATATTGAAATGCATGTCAATGATGTTTTTTTATTTTTTAAAAATTATTTTTAACATTAACACTTCAAAATAATATAAAACACATTAAATTTTAATAAAAAAATTAAATTTTTTGGTCTTGTGCTCAAAGGAAAGCTTTTAGCAATTGGCTATGTTTGAAAGTGTAATAATAATTATTTTTTAAAAATTATATTTTTAAAACGTAGAAATATACTATACCTAAATCGTACCTAGATCATAAGTTTTGCAAGACCAAACTGGCCACGACATGTCAACATAAAATAGGCGTGGACAGGTCTAGACTGCAGTCCTTTCAGCTCATTCCTTGTGGATGACAGAGAGAGCATCACTATGTGTGTGGGGCTTGCCACTGCTATGGACCACAGTTTCATAGCAGCTACGCTCTGCAAGAAGTCCAAGCCCGTTACAGAGACATAAGTGGCCCTTTCTACTCTTCCATATCCAGTAGTCTCCGTCTTGATATCACCATGACGGCATTAATGATGGTCCCTGCTCGTTTGTTTCATGAAAAATAGTTTTTTGAAGAGTGAAGGATTAAGAAACCATTTCCCAGCTAACAAACAGAACTTAATTATTTGATTTTGAGGCATTCCAATTCTCACGGCTTAACCTAGGGTTCTTGAGCTCTATACCATGCCTTAAAGCATATTAAATTGGAGAGTGAAGGATTAAGAAATTGCTACTGGGCCTCAGAGCCAAGGCATTCAAGAGAATTGAAAGAAAATGCAAGTGGGTGTTTCCCACGAGTCCATAGTCCATGCACACAAGTAGATGGCAAAACATGTTATTGATTATTTTTTAAACATCAGCACCAACCATAGATTAATATATATTAGAAGAAAGAATCTAGGTAACAAGAATTTGATTGTTAATAATTAATCATCATGTGGTTTATATGGATTTTTAGTTGATTAAATTGACGCGAAATAATAATAATAATAATAATAGCAAAAATTTAAAATAAGGGGATTTTTTTAATCAATAGCGATGGATCATTGACTAAGATTAACCACCCTTCCAACATAGATTACTCAAAACAAAACACCCTCGATTTTATTTTCCTTGCTGAGTTGTCTATCTGGTATATTCTCCATGCTCCTCTACTTGTATGTACCCATCTTACCTTACGGCAAGAATCGCCAACCAATAAGGAAAAAACAAAAGGTTGCCAAGGCCTCTGTATATACAAAGTTCTTTTCACACTATGCCAGCTGCAGAAGACGATGAACTGTTGACATTGAAAAGAAAAGGGGAGAAGGGGGCAAGATGAAGACCCAAAGAATTTGTTGACGAATTGGGTTAGGTTAAAGAATTCATTACTCTTGTTATGTGAAGAAATGCAGTCTCCTTCCTCAGTCCGAAAAGAATTCCTCCGAAAGCATTTCACCAGCCAGGCCTTTACCTTGGATCGCATTTCCATTGTCCACATAATCCACGTCAGTCGCATCCTGATCATGATCGTCCTCTATTGAGTGCTCATCACTCACATCACTAGTCCCATTCCTCTCGGCATTCTCTTTCACATTTTTATGTCCCTCGCGTGGTAGAGTCTGAGGGGTAGGATTTAGACCTGCCCCAGCCTTAGCTACAGGATCCTGACATATGCAGGATGAAGGATTTTCATGGAACACACCTCTGCCAGGCTTCACCTCATTTGGCTCTCCCATGAAACCAATTTGGTGAGATCGAACCCTGGACGCAAACTCTTCCCATGTTTTGTTATGTCGGTTTATGAACAGTTTGTATAGTTTTTTAGCATTTGGACGAACTGTTGGTTTGTGCCCAAAGTATCTCCTGCAATACAAAAATATGACAAAGTAGCCATGGATAAGTGCGCTGCCATAGCCATAAAGCAAGACTAAAGGTGTCTAGGAAACTACAAGGATGTAGAACAGTTCGTGTGTCATTTAAAAGATTTTGAAGGCAAATGTAATATGCACCAAGAGAACTTTATAATTTTTCCAGCCCCACGAATTGAATACTTCAATGTTTAAGCCGTTTGGACTTGAAAACAAAAACAAGAAGAGCGCATAAGCATTTCTAAGAGAAAATTATTCACCTGTTAATAAGACCTTGGAATTGCTTCTGCACAAACTGTAGGCATAAAACAAAAAGAAGGAACGAACTTCATGCCTTCAAGAAAGAAAGAACTACATACCTTCGACCAGCTATTATTTTGGCCATGTTTCCATTGTTGTTGGTAGAAAAAACGTCACTTTCATCACAAACAATGAAATCTAGTGCAGCCATTCGAGAAGAAAATGATGAAAATGGTGCCAACTCTCTCTTGCTGGCTAAAGTCTCTTTTGAATGAAAATTTGGAAAGAGAGCTTTGAGTGGTGCTAATGTTGCTTCACCTCCATATACTTCACCTGAAGCCACATATAAGTGAACATCACTTCCGAAACCCAAAGCTCTCAGCGTAAGACCAACTTCCTCTGGTGTGAGAGGGCATTTTCCTTGCCTCCGTTCTTTGTCAGGATTACTTGCCTGCGTTCACATCAAAATAAACATATCAGCCATGCTTCAAAAACCATTTAGGATATGCAATGTGTTCTGATAAACTACAGGGGTCTCACATGCAAAGATTTCCACCTTCTCCGGATCTCGCCGAGTTCCATACTTTCTTTTTCTCCCCCGCCAAAATAGCATCCAGAGAATGCAAGCATGTCAGGTTCAAACCTATAACATGATAACGTTAAATTTGTGTTAATGCTCTGACCCTTTCCTATGTTGACTATTCTAAGCTTAGCATAGGTGGAAAAAAAATTCCCCAACACAATTCTATAATAATAAAAACTTGCCAGACAATGATTCAAACGACAATAAAGTTTCTAGAAGAAAACTACCATAAATCAAGCATTCAGAAGGATATTACCTCAAGTGCAGGGCAATAAAGTGCTCACTTTTCATTCTCATTCTATGAACCAGCTTTTTGCCCATTTCAAGAATTGAGTCTGTGAATTTTAAAGCATGGTAGTTGACTCTACATCTTAGCTTTTGTAAATCTGGGCTCAACCTATTTGAGAGCCTGTAATCAAACTTTCCGAGCTGAACAACCTATAAAATCAAGGGATGGCCAGCAAATGTTAGTTAACATAAACAAAAAGAATCAGGAAGCCGAGCAGTATTCAATCAACATAAGTAATGTGTCATTAAAGTTCATGAGTTTAAAATCTCATGAATACCCTGAAACTAATGCTGCAAAACAAGAAACTAACAAAATATTTCAAAATTTGAAACCAAAATGAACATCCAACAGTTTCAGATATTCTGTCCCTGCTTTCCCTAATTGGTTTTCAGTTTCACAACCGCACAAATATTGTGTTCGTATGTCCCTGCTTCTATGTATATCAAATTCTACATTGAAATTAGAGTTTGGCCAAGGATGGTCGCTTTCCAAAATTCCCGGGTTTCACCTAAGTAAATACAAACACCGAAGTTGATGAAACTGTAGTTATATTATTTTCCATTTTGTGCATCCTTTCATGAATTCTAACACAATCATGATAGATTGAAATTTTAGCTAAACATTAACCATAATACAACTCATTATACAGATATGTTTTGATTAGCTTGACATATCAAATTCCTCTAGCATCTATTGCTGATGCAACGTTGAAAGAATTGAACTCATAAGTCAGTGATTTATATCCATATTCAACCTTTTCATTAATCTACCAAACAATACTAGAAAAGTAAGAGTGATAAATTTGTTTCCTGTTAAAGCTTTTCATATTATTAGGTTGCACCGTGTACAATCATGAAGTGAGAAAAAAAATGAAAACATAGAATTTAAAGAAACACGATTTTCAAGCTGAACTTTTAGCAGAAAGCTTACATGCTTCTTATTAAGAACAGGTAAAACTTTAGTCAGATAGCATATTGGAGTACACTTCCTCGGAGCACGCGTTCTATACGGGGTCAAAACTTTCCCACCCTTTGTGGGGAGCTGTTTGATAATAGTAACATCTTTTGATAGGAATGAAATGAACCAGTCAACATCAAATATTTCAGCAAAATCACTGCATCAAACACCAGAATAATATGAACATGCTGATATTTGAGCAAAAAGAATTGAGAATGTTAACAATGAATACAGGTTGTTATCTGCGGACATACCTACTATCATTCCAGAAAGACTTCTGATCCAGCTTAGGAACAACAAGAGTAGCATTCAAAATATAAGCTGCAACAACACCATCTGTTATCTGCGGCCATAATGGTTATAAAAATCTCAGAATCACAAACTAATTTACCGTCCTATCTATTTTAAGGCAAACCCACCATTGGCAGTAAACTATCAGCTAAAATTGCATCAAGTTTATTTCCAAAACTCAAAATGTAAGAAACTCACCCCTGTTCTCTGTTGATTTAACCCTCCACTTGTAGCAATCAACAAGTACCGATTACTATTCGTTTTCAAATCAGCAGCTACATCATATAACAACACAACTCCAGATTAATGTCTAAAGTCTTCTGATCAGATTAGCAGTTAAAAGTAAAAGAAAAGAAAAAATACTCCTTAATATATCTCAAAAAATTAAAAAGATTCCCTAGCATAACTCCATAAATGAACAAGATTAGACATGAAATCTGTTGCCACTCCCAGATTAAACACATGCCCGCTTTCTAATTAAGACCAACTTCGTCATCTTTTTTTAATAAATTTCTCAATGTGATTAATATTTAATATTCTAAGCATTCCTCCAATAATTCATAAACAAACACAAGATTATCAAAACCAAAAATCTCCAAATAAAGAGGAAAACAACAGATATTAAAGCCACTAGAATTTACTTTGAAAGCTATCGTTGGCGTTACTGCAGCCATAGTAAAACTTCGATAACCTTGAGTTCCAAAAATGACGCCCTCCACTTCTCTAACCATTTCAGAAAACCAAAAAATAAAAAATAAAATCAGGCAAACTAAAGCTAAACACACAGACACGATGTGCTAAAGAACAAAGACTGGTCGTATAAGTTACATACAGGAACACGAAACGGCGACGTCTCTGTACTAAACGTTGATTCGTCTACTTTAGCTCCATTTTTTAACTACCTCATAACACAAAACAGAAAATCATTCTCATTAGCTTGGTAATTACTAATTAATTAATTAAAACAATAAAAAGAGAAACGTAAACGTCCAGCTCAAATGAGAACGAACAAAACAAACAACCACGGCCGCGAAAATCGGAAAGGCAGAGACAATACCTTTGAGGAGCGGTGGTGGTTGATGATAGGAGGAAGAGGAGAGATGACAGAGAAGGCGGCAAAGAAAAGGAGGAAAGCGAAGATAGCGGAGAGTAACGGAAACTGAAGCAAGTAGTGACGCGTAAAGAAAATCCAGTGGAGCACGGCGGCAGCGATGTTACGCTGTTTGGTTTCTCTCTTCTTTTTCTTCATTGTAGAAAAAAGAAAGAGAGAGTTGTTGAAAGCTAGCTTTCTGAAAGGCAGGAGAAAGAGAGTGTCAAAGCTAATGAGCAGAGCGGAGAAGAGGAGAGAGCAGAGCAGAGGAAGGTGATATCTTGCCGTCGCTGTTGCTGTTGCTGCTGCCGCGGTTACGAAAAATACATTTTCGTATTATTTATTTAATTTAATTTTTTTTACGAGGGTCCCGCGACAGATTGAGTTCCAGACCCGTTCAGGCGTTCCCTGGAAATGGACTGCGCCGAGACCTTTCCACCTGTTATATTATACAGGGCTGGTTGGGTGCGGGTGATGTTATGGAAACTGGATGCCGAGTTGGAGTGAGATTTGGACGCGTGGGTTATAGATGGTAATGGTTAGTTTGGTTTCGATGATTTTACAGGAAAAGTTGCCCCATTTTTATTTTCTATTCTTAGATTCATGCGATAATTATAATATAAGTTTCCGAAAATATTTTCATAAGTTAATATAAAAAAACTCATTTAAGTTAATAAATAAATAAATAAATAACATTTGTGTGCACTACATGTAATAATTTCAATGCACTTCGAATTCTTGCACCAACACACATATTATTAACTTGAAATATATTTTTATACTAGAATCGGTCACATATTTCCTATGTGATTTTGTAAATTGATATGTTAGAGAATTCAAGTAAATTAAATGCTATAATTAATGGATGATAACTAAAAATAACTAAGAAGTTGTTGATTTTTGGGTTATATATTAATATTTGTATATATTTTGATGATAATAATTAAATAAAAATATACTAATAATATGCTTAGCTAATATTAAATTTAAATACGTTTATATGAAAATTACATCATCATGTATAAAGAATTGAATGAAAAAATTCATCTACAAATTTAAGATGTAAAGCAGGTGAAAATTTAATTTTTAAAGATTTATTTTCATGCTTATTATTATATTTTCATATTTTACTCAATAACAACTAAAATGAACCCACACACTTTACACTGCATGTATAAATAGAATTGATATACATTTAAGATGTTTAAGTTTCATTATGTTTGAAATTGTCAAAATTGGTTTTTAAGTTGAACCGTTCGCCCACTTGGGCATACCAAGCAAACCGGTCGGTCATTGTTCATCCATAATGAATACCGAAGAATTTTGTTAGAATCGATCAACCAAATGATATAGTCATTTGAACCCACTTTAGCTATCATATACATTCCAACTGCTTAGGCATACCAAGTAAACCGGTATATCACTATTCATCCGTGATAAACACTTCAAAAAATTGTAAGAACCGCTTAACCGAATGCTATATTCTTTTAAACCGGTCAACTGCTTTAGCTATCAGAAATACTCTAATAGCTATAAAACAATTAGTTTATTTTGAAAAAACACACACACATATATACATATATATATATATATATATATATATATATATTATTTTTTTTAAAAATCAATTAGAAATTATTAATTCTAATATACTTGTGTAAAATATGTAAAGTGAGGTGTGAGTGATTCACTCATAACCTTTCTAACAATTTCATTACTTCCACGCAAGATATTTGTTTGTCGCTCTCTTTCCACGTGACACACACGTGCTAGCATAACCGCCAAATTTTGACACTAACGAAAAATAATAATTCCACAGAAAGCTGAAGCGCGTGTTGTTTTTGAACCCGTAAGATGATACAGACGTTGCCTCACGTGCTACTGGAGCGAGTGGGAAAGGGTGTTCGGCGGATTAAACATTGTCGTTCTGGCCACTTTAATAACGCTTTTCGATGTGATTTGTCTGTGCTTTTGTTTTCTTTGTATCCGTAAACCCCATGCAGTCCTGCAGTTTGTTTTTTCACCAAAATTAAATATTAATTATCTCACTAATCAAAAGAATTTTTTTACTGAGCTCGATTTACAGCATATTAAAATAAGAAATGATAGTTTACATACAGATGAAAGAATATTAGAATTCCTAAAATTTATCAAATAAAAAAATTAATTCTATCAATGGTTTTTCTAATAATATCATAATAGATGTTGTTGACTGGACCATAAATGATTTTAGATAATAGTAGTTTTTTTAATTTAGCAGGTATTTTAGATTTAATCCAAGGCAATCATGGAAATTTAATTTTAACTTTAACGGCTAGAAAACGAGGGAGATCATGCTTTTTTAGAGATTTTTGTAGAGGATAAGGTGTGACAGACAGAGTGACTCTGTTTGTAGAGGATAATTATCTTGGAACGAAGCTTGCCAGATAAATTTGGTGAGTTGCGAGCAATGTGATTTAGATCAAACAGTCATAATTGTGATGAAGACTCGTGATGTGGACCCACGTCACGTGCCAGCCAGAAGAGATTGGAGATAATCTTTTTGTAATTAGTTTTTAAATTAGTGCTGATTAGGTGATAATGTAGGTGGTTAGTTGACTGACAGAAAAAGGTACTGTACTTGCACATAAACCCACCCAACAACAGCCTCCAAAAACAAATTGAGTTGTTAAAAGATGCAGAATTTGTCAAAAGTGATAAATTATTGTTCTCTGAAAATGAAGTTAGCTGACTGTGGCAATTCTTTTGTATGTTAAAGTCCTTCACTGGATGCAAAATTACAATATT
>Ga0325414_1003948_pt1 | contig 15468 bp, 4 predicted proteins | sample PopdelMetagenome_8_FD_206183 | JGI IMG/M metagenome (GOLD analysis project Ga0325414, IMG submission 206183) | Populus deltoides microbial communities from Bellville, Georgia, United States - Leaf-PdKOR-R3 | ecosystem: Host-associated > Plants > Phyllosphere > Phylloplane/Leaf | place: USA...
TAAGTTGCAGACATGCTACAATTCGAAGTCTCCAAGGTTTGGATGATGAAATATGGTGGCATTTCTTGACAGTTTAAACCTAAAACTCCTCTCCCGTTCTACAGCCTCAAGTAATTCTTGACTGCCAGTCAGAAAAATAAGTAATTATTTTCAAACTATTGGCAAGGGAAAAAAAATAAAAACAGAAAAATACAAGGGCAGCAAAAACAATTGAACAATAAGAGTAAAGGAATAAGTTCCCCGTATGTATCAAATACTTCCACTACATTATCTGCTTTCTTTGATTTTAATTGGGCAGGCAATCCTGATGACCGCACATCCACTACCGCATACATTTTATTTTTGGGAGGTAATGTTGTCTCTTGGGCCTCTCGCAAGCAGCGTTCTGTTGCACACTCTTCTACAGAAGCCGAATATCGGGCTGTTGCTGCCACTGCCGCTGAGTTATCTTGGGTTCAGCAGCTCTTACATGAGTTGCATGCATCTCCTCCTGCTCCACCGACTGTTTTTTGTGACAATGTGGGTGCAACTTACCTCTGTGCCAATCCTGTCTTCCACTCTCGCATGAAACATATAGCTATTGACTTCCATTTTATATGTGATCATGTCAGCAAGGGTTTGCTTCGTGTCTCTCATGTTTCTACTACAGACCAACTAGCCAATGCTCTCACCAAGCCTCTCTCTCGCCAACGGTTTACTCTTCTTCGGTCCAAGATTGGTGTCTCTGATGGAAGCACCATCTTGCGGGGGCATATAAGAGTGAAGGAATAAGTTCCCCGTATGTATCAAATACATCCACACCAGCTGCACATCTCCATCAGCTATGACTCCACGTATAGTTAGGATATTTGTTTCCTTATTCTCAGGACATTCGGTTTCCTTCTTTGTGTGTAATTCTACTTTCCTATTCTGATTGTAATTCTCATTGTAATCTCTATATAAAGCACACTGCAATACAAGCAATGTATCTTTTCATAAAACCCTACATGAACCTTGTGGGATCCTTCAAACTGATGGGTTGCCAACACATAGGGCACTGGGAACTCCTTTGATACCTGGAAGATTAAAGTCAAATTAGCACTCAAGACAAATATAATCATTTATCCATAGAAAACAAAATCAATTCTCTATTTTATTCCAAAAGGCATCCAAGAAGCAACTAGATCAAAGCAGATGAAAGAAATCATAACAAGCTTCGAGCATTGAAGAGCTCTTGCAAACAGTAATTCTAATGAAGTTCTCCTGGTTTTGAGGTGGGGGGAGGAGAAAGAAAAAGGAACAATTATATTTTACCTAAAGCAGAATCTATTTAGAATAAGAATAGGTTTTCTACCTAAGCTTTATATTTTCTTTTTTCTGGCAAGTTTCATGTGTTATGTGTAAGATTTGGATATAGATTTACTTATATACACATGTAGATAAGAGGTATCCAAGATTGTCTCTCACAGCCATGTTCATTGTTAGGCTCCCAATCAAAGTTAGGCTACTTGGCCAATAACTAGGTAAGTTCGCTGTCAGCACAAGACCATCCAATCTACAACACTAACAACTACTAAAGCAACAATTTAAGTAAATAACTGAAACTGTCAAAGTTTGGAGATAAATGAAAATACCAGTCGAGAATGCACTGGAGATGGAACTCATGCTTGCAATTGGTCACCTGTGAAAGAAAAGGTAGAACTGCTTTAAGAAAAGCTTGACAACATTGTGTGGACTTTGTGGGACAAAGTGAGATAAGATTCTCCGGTTATGTACATCATATATGCCATGTGATTTCTTTAGATATTGTTTTCTCTCATTTGTTTGAACATTTTTGTAGACCCTTGTCAGCATTTTTGTGTTAATTATTTACCTAGCTAGATTTCAAATAATTAAAAAAAATCCACATCAACCTCTTAGCAAAGCTTTCAAATGTTTATTAAGATAGGATTCAAATTGGCCAATATTAAAACAAAGTTCAAATTGACAGAGAAAGATAAACAAAGGGCCCAAATAAACAATCAAATGAATAAATCATTAATATCAACTATACATGCAGTTGAAGGATCACTCTCACGGAAGTTTTCAAGGCATATGCTGCAAGCATCATCACAAGCTTCTGGACTCCCCCTTCCACGAAAGCAGCAGCAGATGTCAAATGTGTCTCAGCCTTCTTGGTCTCTTCCATTCCCTGGAAACATAAATAATTATTCTAAATGCAAAAACAAAAAAATTACCACATCCTAAAAACATCCCATCTCACTTGAATCTAGGAAATTCAACTGGTTACGAACATTAAACCTTGAATGATCACAGTACTCCAACAATCATCTTGGTTCAAGCCAGTATAGAAAAGGAAAAAAAATGATAGAAATCGAATCAGTTATCAAATCAAACAATTAAGGAAACAACGCAACAACCAACAAATATCCTAAATTGATGCATACTATAGTACCAAACCATATATACATAAAAAATAAAAAAAAACTTTAAGCCCAACAAACGAGTTACACATGCTACCATACAAAGCGCTTACATAAACACTAAAAGACATACTCGTGTAGAGAGAAATCATACAGGACATCATAAACAAACAAAGCCTACAAAATGCAAAAGGAAGAAAGAGAGAAACAAAATGGAAAGACTTGTTATCCTCTTCCATACCTTGAAAACAAGAAATCTCACACTTATATTTACACACAAAACTAATCTATAACTAATGAAACTAATGCTGCAAACTCTAATGAAGCTGAGGCTTTAAAAAAAATGTGCAGAGAATAAAACCCGGTTGACAAAAACAGTTCATGTTTGTAGAATTGCACCAAAATTCTCACTCCTCAAACTTTCAAAAGAAAAACCATTTTTTATAGCACGCTACAACACTCAAAAAGAATAAAGAAAAATCATATCTCTACTGTATTCCTTTTGCATAATCAGAAGACAAAAAAAAAAAATTAGAGCCAATTATAACTTGATCAGCTGAGAAAACAAAAACCCAAAAAAACAAAACTTTCTCATTGAGAGTGAAAAATCACACCTCCATGAAACCTTGACAGCTTCAAATTCTAACAGTAATAGTAATTTACTTGTTAATTATTTAATAGGGCGGAGATTCAGAGAGAGATAGTGAGAGTGGGGGGCATAATTTATTATTATTATTATTATAATTAAGGAGAATTTATTTACTTACTTTTCCTTATGTTAGTGTCTGAATTTTTTATTTATTTTTTATTTTTTAAGTTATTTATGCTAATGGAGTAATTAGTATATCCTATTAATTACATTAAAAAAATATTTTTATCATTTTTATAAGTAGTTATTTTTTTAATATATATTTTAAAATAATTAATATGATATTGGTTAATTTCTAAACTTCATAGGATTTTCCGATCCTCCACTTACTGTGGAGTGTGGAATTTCTATTTTATCTTTGACGACCCCTTTCTCTGTTCTATCAGTGTTTTGAGAAACAAGTTGATTAGCCTATGTTGTTTCAAAAGCTTATTATTTAGTTCTTTTTATCGATTTTATGTTTTTTTAATTTAATTTATTTTGTTATTTTAAAAACTAAAAATTTATTATGAAAAGAAAATAAAACATTTTTTAAATATAATAATGTTTAATTAAGTGTGATCAACATTGATTAAAGGACTAAATAATTAGTTTTTGAAACAAGGAAGGTAATCAATTCGTTTCTCAAACCTATAGTGAATAATTTCTAATTTACTGCATCAACATTGTTTTATATATACTATTTTATTGACTCACGCTTCGCTGTGAATTACACCAAAAATAAAATTTTAATTAAAAAAATTATCAAGAGTGCAAGAAATACTACTTTGATAGTATTATTAAACCTGACTAGATAAATTAATTTTGAAACCTCATAATCCGACTCATTTCTTAACTCTAGTTTTAAATTAAACCAAGTGAAAGCTATCTCGACACAAATCGATTTATTTCACAGGTCCAATGATATGCATCATGATTCTAACATGGAAGGGGTTAATTCTAATGTGTTTGGGCATTCAAATAGTCCAATGATAAGAGCTCATGCAAAATAACTACAAAGTGCCTTAATAAAACAGATTAGTGCGACTGAAACTTCGATGAGTTTGAGGGCTTGCAATTGAATGGAAATTGCTCAAATATGTTTGTTCGTCTACAAATAAGGCTTGGGTCATGATTTGAGAGTTTTGTGTCAGCCCATGAACCAATTTTGACCTTAATTTGCTCCTATACAATGCATGGGAAAATAAAGCCTATTCTACATGATTTTCAAGTTCAAAATGTCATCTTTTTAGATTGTCCAACCATGCATGTATTGGAGTTTTGTATAAAAAGTTATGGTTATTTTAGTTTTGTGTGTGTTTGTCTTCTATAAGTTAAAAAAGTATGCTATTTATTATTTGTCTAGTTTTTTGAACAAAGTCATTTATTTGGGTCTCTATTATGTTATTTTGTTATTTCCTAGACTTGAAGGGTTGTTCCAAGTATATAATGATGTTTCAGACTAGGTATTGGGACTTTTCGACAATAATATTAAACTTTTCAACTTCTCATTCAGAGAGTTTTCTTTCTTGTTCTTCTATTTTCAAAATTGGTTAAAGAACGAACCAGACTTATCACTCTTAATCACAAAAAGTGTGGCGTCTTTATCCTAGATTAGTTTTTGTGGTGTCCAGATCAACGTATCAAAGTATCATTCAAGTCTATCCCTCTATCCTTTTACCTTAAATTCACTATAATTCATCCTATACAAAAAAAAAAAAAAAGACAACACAACCAGACACATCCTTCATCAATTTTCATCAGAATTCATTGTTATCGATTTTTGAATCATTCATGACACATCATCCAAAGGCACCAATCCTATATCTATATTTCTTTTGAAACCATGATAACTTAGTAGAAACCAAAATGAAAGAAATTATGAAACACAAATTCCAATCAACTAAAAAAAAAGGAGAAAAGAAAAGTTAAACATGTCAAACCAGCAAATCAAGTCAACTTGTCATACCCGCGAGTAGGTGCATGGATTTTCTAAAGTTCAATAACATGATTTTTTTAACCATGTGATAAAAAAATGATCAAAATCGAGTTCAATTAAAAAAAACAATGTAAAACCTGTGAACTGAGACAACCACAGTTATCGCACAAACACGCAAACCTGGTCATTGATTCCACAAGGTTTAATAACTTGTTTTTTAAAAATAATTTTTTATTTAACTAAACGTTAAAAAAATAAACAATACCGAGATGCCATGATATTTTTCTGATACCAATATGATAGTAGGATATTTTACAAAACATTATGGATCACATTTGAATTTTTTATATTTGTAATTTGATAAGTTCATTGGGATTTATAGTTGATAATTTACTTTGCTTGAGACCGTGATAAAAACTACTTATGATGTCTATTTCTCAATCAATCCAATAGTGAAAGATGAAATTGAAAAAAAAAATAATTTTATTTTTTACTATTATTAATATCAATTAAAATATCAAATACCAAATGATTGAAATGAAAAAAAAGAAGAATATGAGATCACAAATAATCCCTTAAAGCCAAAGTTTACAATTTTACAATTTGTGATTTTAAGTGCAGTATAACAATAATAATGTACTTTGAAGAGTGAAATTAAAAAAAAAAAGAAAAAAGACCCAAGCTAAGTGTTCTTTTGCTTTTAAGAGCAGTTTTTTTAAATGCAACAAAATTAAACCTAGGTTAATTTTTTTAATTCTCAACCCGTGAAACCATGAACTCGGATTCAATTAAGATGTTAAATTTTCAACTAATTTAATATTAAAAGATGAGATTGGAAAAAAAATCTCTCATATAAAAAATTTTATCATTTTTAAATAGCAATGAAAAGAAATAGCATCAAATATGAAAGAAGAAAAAATAATGAAGGAGGGTAAAATTGAAAGAAAAAAAAAATTCAAAAACTATCTTAGAAAAAAAATAGAAATCAAAAGAACAGAGACCAAATTTAAAAGCGTAAAAATTTAAAGGAAAATAAAATTGAAAAACAAATCCAATTTTAGAAATTAATTAAAATAAAACAAATACAAATTAAAAAGGGAGGGACAAAATCAAAAGAAAACAAACTTGAAGGGTTGATATGCAAATTTGGAGGGTCATGCGTGGATTTCTTGGTGGAAGAGAAAAGAAGGAAAAAAAGAAAAAGAAAAGGTCACCACCACATGCAACTAATAGGGAGAAAGAATAGGTTGAGATAAATCAAATGATGAAGGTGGTAGACCAATTGACGTGCATTGTAAACCCCCGTAAATAAATAAAAAAACATAGGATTGAAGTAATGAGGTCTCGATGAATGGAGATTCGGTATGAAATAAATAAATAAATAGTATGAATGGTAATAAATGTCTCATCTGAGAGAGAGAATTATCTCCATAAATAAATTGACGCGGATCAGCCCAACACCAAGCGTAATCATGCCAACGACCAATTGGAGGTGCCAATTAGGCCAATCACAAGAGCTAGGGCAAAGAAGCTTAAAAAAGCATTGAATGGGCTTGTTCAGAACATATGGAGCAAAATGGACCTAGAGGGGCTTAGGACATTTAAGGAGCATGAAGGGCAGCCTTTAATTCATCTAGTTCAGGTCCAAGAAAAGCCCAATTCGTATGGAACAAGGGGTTGATGTGTCCGGCCCAATACCAGCCTTGTTAGGCTTGTTTTCCTAATGCTACAAGGATAAAAAGTCAGCAATTTATTCTCCTAATTAAGTAAGGAAGTTGGCCATATCCTATTCCTAAAGAGAGGAGGACTATTTAATGCTTTTCCTAACTTAGGAAGGAAAGTAATTAAATCAGCAACAAATGAGGAAATTTGTTTTCTTATTTGTCCAAGTTAAACAAGGAAATCCAAGCTAATCAAGGACATCAAGGGGGGCAGCAACACAAATTTTCCAAATCAGATTTCTCCTAGTTTATTTGGGACTTGTTAAGGGTGACAAATCTGATTCTAGTATATTTAGCATGATAATTTTCAGAATTTTATTATTTTTATTATTTTCTTCTTAGTTTTTGGGTTATTATTACTTATTTGGGTCAATTGTAAGTGGGCTTCACATAAGTCCACCTAAGGGGGGTCCATTAGGGTTTTCTTAAGTCTAGAGTCAGTATAAATAAAAGCATAACCAAACATGTAAGGTTACACAATTTTCAGATCAATAAACTTCTTGCTGCACTTATTGTGTGTTGGTGGGATAATCTCCCTTCCTTGGTTCTCTAAAGAACTGAAAACGACTTATCGAAGAACAACTGTTTTCGTGGCGTCATCCTTATACTTCTCGTTCGCGAATCAATATTCGTTGGGTGGGGGTCTCCGTTTCCAATAGTGCGGGTGCCTAGGCACAGGTTATCTTTGTGTCACACTCCTATCAAACCTGATTTACTTGGCTTTCCGAGAATTGGTGTCTTTGTGTGTGGGTTGCGTGATCACGAGGTTCGCATCACAAATTTAAAGATATCATTGAAGTTGAAATGAGAGCCATGATTTTTAATTTAAAACTCGTAATGTTGGCGAAATCAGTGAGTAGTTTCATTAGATAAAAGAATAAACCATGAGTTTTAGGATGGCAACAAGGCATAAACTTCGGCAGCCATTTCTTGGCTTTCTACCGTTGGATTATGTTGCTTTTTGGATATGTTATTATGCTCGATGTCACCTACATTCTGATTGGAGGGATTGTCAATAGCAGACTTCGTTGGAGGGCTGTCACCGGAGGAACATTTCAGGAAAATCACCCTTCAAGACAGCCTCGTTCGTCGGCCGTTATATCATCTCTTCACCGTTGGATTGGTCTGGATTTCAGATATGTTGTTCATCTAGATGTTATATAAATTTTGAACGGTTAAAATCGGAAACAAACACTCCTACTAGAAATTGTACTTCCCGAACAGTAGGTCTCCAATTTTATTTTTTTTAAGTTAAGGCTCAAAGTTCTTTTATGAATGTATTAAATTATGAGATGTTACATGTGCACTTGTCAGCAATTTCTTTTTTATTTATTTATTAAAATACCACTTTGCCCCTATAACCAAATAGTAATCATGAAAAAACCTCCACGAAATGACAAATAAGTCGTTGTAACAAAGCAATTGAGAAATTAATTTAAAGGGAGAGAGAGTCATTATACTCTAGCAAAAAAATATAAAATACTAAAAATTCCCCTACAACATAGCTAAATGTTTTTTTTATAAGGGAAATAAAATAGTTTCACTGTTAAAAATAGCAAAAAGATCGAAATGCCCCTAAACAATTTTAGAATCACAAATGGACCAATCATAAGGACCATTTTACCCCTAGAAGATAGTATTATATGATTTTTATTAAGGGCAAAATCGTTGATTCACTCTTACAATCCACGATAAATCAAGGCATGTGTATAGTTGTAACAACCCTGATTTTTTACATCGTTTTTTTTTATACATTGAAAATTTTTAGTAATTTTTTTAAAATATAATATTTTTTTATATAAGTTCCACCAAAATTTCTACCAATCTTAACTCAACTCATCATCATCAACACAACACATTTTTTTCAATAACATCATACAATTCAAGTTCATAAAATAACAATGCATAATTCAATTGTTACATCATATCATCATATAAACTATATCTTGCATAATAACATCATATAATGTTATTAAAGTGAAGGATTTGATTTCAACTATAAATATACATGGTAGGTACTTAGAATTACGAACATTAAATTAAAGTCGTACATTCAAATTTACAGGTTAATATTGCATTTCAAATTTTAGGAGATAAGTCTTTTAATTTACAAATAATTACATGGCTGAAAGAAAAAAGTAACTAAACTAAGATCATTCTTAATGCGATCCTGATGAACCTGAAAATAAAAATTAACATGTACAAATAAATATAAAAAGGTAGTAACAAACAATAGCGATGATAGGTAATAATTTCTATAGAATTTCTTTTGAAACATAAAATTTGGCATGGATCTCTTTTACAACATACATTTTTCATCTAGTACCAATATTCATTTAATATCCTATCCTATTTGCCAAGAATAATTTTATTTTGAAAATCTCATCACAACTCAATGGTTTTGAACACCATCTCCTTACAAATCAATTCTCACTTGATACCAAGATATTCCTCTTTTGGTATCATTAGCTTATCTCATTCTTTCGAAATAACTAATCAATATTTTCTCTCTCGTTTTCTGGAAGGTAATTGTCGATACTATTGAATCTCATCAGTATCATTAGTCTCCTAATATCGAGTTAGACTAATCAATTCCATTTAAGTGCCTATATCAATACAACTGATTGATATCATTAACTATTCTTACCCTAAAATTGTTAAACAATTCTTATCTATATATGGTTTACCATCAAAGTTGTCGATGTCAAGAACCCTTGACATCATTAGCCTCTTTACTCGAAGTAGCTAATCACACTAGAAATGGTTGTCGATACCAATATGACCCATTGATATCATTAATTATTCCTAACCCGGAATAGTAAATCAACTTATCTTTTTCTCTTAACTAGGAGCAACCATGCCGATGTTAGAAATCTTTACTAACAGCATTAGTCACCCAATTACTCGAGATCGACTAATCAATTTAAGAAATGTCGGCACCAATGAAACCTCATTGATACTATTAGCTATCCAAACCCAGATAACTAATCAATGTCATCTGAAATGTCGGTACCAATGGAACCCCACAGATACCATTAGTTATCCAAACCTGGATAGCTAATCAATGTCTTCTCAACTTTCTATTTGTACCGATCCCTTTTCATCCTTCTTATTAACACCATATACATTATAACCACGATTGACTAGTATCATTCACACATAACCTTAGTTACGGACATTATGTTCACAAAACATCATTCACATAACCTTGGTCACCCCATCACAATGTCAGGTATCAATTTATGCCCTTAGCCACCCTTATCATGGTGTTAAGTATCATCGTAACGTATCCTTAACCACCGACACTACAACAACCAATTATCTATCATTTATCCTCTAATCTCTAAGTTATTGTGTATGCCTAATCCATACCGAGGTATTTAAGATAATCATGTATATTCCAAAGTTATCATGGCTAATTCGATACCTATCAATATATGCAAGGTAATCATATCCATTCTAATAATAACATAATTAATTTAATACATAACAATGCACAAAAGGTACTCATGTTTGTTCAAATATTATCCTAACTAACTTGATCCATACCATTGTATGCAAGGTACACATGTTCATTCAAACATCATCCTAATTAATTGATCTATACCGTTGTACGCAAGGTACTCTTATTCATTCCAATATTTATCGAAGCAATAAAACAATAAATTCTAAAATTTATTAATGAGTTTACACAAATTGAAAAGACAAAGTGTGATACACCTACCTGTTTCCCTAAATGATCAAGTCCCTTCAACTACTAACGACCCTGCTCTAGGCATCTCTTCTGTTTGAGAATCAAGAGATACAATTAATACCCTCTTATAATTTTATCATAATATGCATTCTCATACTATTGCAATCTCATTTATATGAATTCATCACTATGTTTTAACTTCATTTTCCAATTATTTCATTTAACTATCTCATTACACTTCTTATATCAGTTTTCACTCGAGAACACTGTTTACCATTTAATTCGTAAGTAAAGTTATAGACTTCAGTTTTAAATGTGGCTTGGCTCCTTAAAAAGGTAAGACATGGTTCTATAACTCAATTTAAGGATCGAAAGCTCAATTTTTCCCTTAACACCCCTAAAATTATCTATTATAGTACTCAACATAATCTGTCCAATACAAGACAATTCGACCCTTCTTTCATTTTTAGTCCATATCTAGAGTTCCATAACTTCAAATTACACAAGGTCAGTTTTGTTTGAAAGATAACATTCATACCTACAACCTTTATGAGAACCCAATCTGAAATTTTATCACTTAAGTGCCCTAACCTCAGCTGAAAGGTGGGTGATCAAAATGTTCAGTCCCAATACATGGATTGGACAACCAATATCTACATTTTCCTACTATCAATAATCTGGTTGAACATGCCTAAGGAAAGACACTAAGGATTTTCTTCAATTTAAATTATAATTAGCATGTTTTTTTATGGTTAAACACAAATCAAGCTACCTCACTTTCCATTTATTTCATTCTTGCTAACCTAATTTAAACAAACATTTCAGTAAGGTTCAAGTTTCTCCTAACTCTTTTAGAACTAATAAAATCCAAACGGTGAAATTAACCATCATTATGCCATGCAACACATACCAAAAACTCAAAGATTTTAATTGATAGATCTTTCTGTATCGAAACAAAACCAAACTGACCAGAAAATTGACAATATAATGTTCACGATGAATAATATCTCTTCGGAGTCTCTAATCCCGATCTCCACCATTCATAATGAAGAGCTCATCAATATTCCTAACATATCAAAACTTGATTAAGATCTAACAATGGATGGAAGCGAAAACGGCCAGCGACCGTGACTGACCTGCTGACATGTTTTCCTTGAAATGTTACGAGGGCTATATCTCTCACGCAAAACCAGAACATTTAGATCCCAATGGTCAGATGTTAGAGGGTGGTGAGGAGCATAATATATCCAAAACCAACCCTATCCAACGGTGCAATACAAGTATTTTCACATGGTTGTTTGAGTTTGAGTTTGAGCATAATATATGGTCGTTTGAGTTTATGCTCTCAAGGTACGCTCTCTCTCTTTTTCATTCGGCTATCCTAGGTATTTTCTACATAATTTTTCTATTTATATAGCAAATCTATCCATATTTACTAAAACACCTTTATGTCAAGTTTGGGTACTTTTTTCATTCAACCAAATGTCTTTTCTCAGTCTGTTTTTAAAATACCATGCGAAAAATCTTTCTCTCTAAAATTTATTTTCTAATAAATAAATACCATTCCATTTTATTTTATTTTAACTAACCCATCTCATTTCTGGTTCTAAATTATCAATAATTTTATTAATATCATAAAATTTGATTGGGGGTTTACAATTTTTCACCATTTCTATTTTATTTATCACTATTCAATTCATCATGGTGAAGTCTTTTGTTGGGGTTTTATAGAGTTTCCACCGAGTCATCTGTATATTTAAATTATAAATTTTCATGATAACCAAATGTCAAAGTATAAAATAAAAAATAAAATAAAAAATAATAAAATAATTTTTCTCAAGTCAACCCGAGTTAGCATGGCAAACTCACAACCCAAGTTGTGAGGCCGGACCAACCTTATAGAAAACAAATTGTAAAAAATATGAAGGCCAATTCTCAACAATCTAAATGTAGAAGGATGAAATCAGAAAAAAAAGTCAATCAACAAAAAAAAAGCTTGAAAAAAATAAAACATATGCAAACTCAGGTAAGGCAGCCAATTTAATAGAAGCAAGATAATCTAATAGAATGTAAAACAAGAAAAATGACGAAGCTTAATTTTAAAAGGAACCCAATTTTAAAGAATAAAATTTTAAAAAAAGATGTAAAAAAAGCAACAAAAAAAATACTTTGGTTAATCAATTAAATTTGTTGCCCTAACCATGAGATCGAGATAACTTAAATGACAAGAAACTGAAGAAAATCACGAAACTCATTTTTCAAAATAAACAATGACAAAAGATAAAATAAAAAATAGTAAAAACAAAATGATGTCAACCCGTGTTAATTTTTCAAACTCATGACCTAAGTTTCTAAACCAAAAGCACCTCATCTAGAAAAATCACGAAGCCCAATTCCTTACAAATCATTTGTTGAAAGATAAAATTAAAAAAAAATCAATTATAAAAAAGAATCCAAAATAAAAAAAACTATCAATTAAGAGAATATGAACCAAATCTATAAAAAAAAACAAGAGTATAGCCTAGAATTTCAAATTGAAGAGGGAAATTGAAAATAAAAATAAAATTCATATAAGAATCCAAAATCAAAATCAAAAGAATGAAGATCATATTTGAAAAAAAAAATAACAAATCACAATTATGGATTCAATGATAAAATAAAAAACAAATTGAAATATGACAAAAGAGCCAATAACAAAAAAAAAAAAGATGACTAAAGTTGAAACATTAGTAAATAAGAGGACAACTATGAAATTTTGAATGATCAATGTCAATTTCAAATGGATGAGAGAGAAAATAAGAAAGAAGAGACCTTCAATGATATGCCATTGTATAAAGAACACCACATGTCACATCACACGGAAAGAGACATCTCGATGTTTCCAATGTTATTGGGAAGCTGTCATTCAGATGTTGGGAGACATCATACGTGTGTCCAGAAAATCATGTGTGTTGCATACGTTAGCCAACTTTGGTTTTCAAATTATATTTTGTATTTATCAAAATATCAAATTGCTCCCAATCAACTTGATTATAACTAAAAAAACCATGATAAAAATATAAAAAAGCCTATGCACACCAGTTAAAATAAAGTTTTGATTATAAGAGTAATTTAGTCATTTCACCGTGCTTCAGAAAATGAAAAAAAGACCAAGTTATCTCATATCAACTTGATATTAATCAATGGATCTTGTGAAAATATTGTATTACCTCAATAGACAGTTCATTGAATTTTTTTGTAAGTGGTAAAATTCTCATTATATTGTTGAAATACATAGCTTAATAAGTTTGTACATGAATATCCTGATCCCTATTAGTTTTTAAAACAAAAACAAAATTAATTTAATTCTTAAACTAGTTTTTATAACTATGATTTACATTATAGTCATTGTAGTGATGCGCTAAGTATAATTAAACATTATAAAAAATCACCATGGACTAACTATTAATTAATAAATACTAAAAGAGCTTGACTTTTTAATATAACAGTGAAAAGCCAGGTATTTTTTCACTTCGGTTCTCAAAAAATTTTAGGATTTTTATTTATTTCAAACTTGGTTTTTTTTTATAAAAAAAATATCATTCTCCAACATCAGGTTTATTGGATATACGACTTATATTTCAATTTGTTTTTTTTATAGAATCATCTTAGTGTCATAACCCAAGTCATGAATTTTACGGATTAGCTATGTTAACTCGGGTTTTTTTTTGTCTGTTTTTATTTTTAATTTTATCTTTTAATATTGAGTTGATTGAGAATCAAACTTTTTAATTTTTTATTCATTTTCTATGGAGTTATTTTGGTCTTCTGACCCGGGTTTGACAGATTAATCTAGGTTGATTTGAGCTTTTTTTTATTTTTTTTATTTTTCTTTTCAATATAATCCTTCAAAATTGAGTTGATTGAGAATTGATATTTATTTTTTTATTTGTTTTATATGAGGTTATCATGGTCTTATGACCTAGATTGCAAGTTAGGTTGTTTGATTATGATTTTTTTTCTTTTTTTTAGTTGATTTTTTTCTTAATTTAATCCTCCAATATTAGGTTGATTGAAAATTAGACTTCATAATTTATTTTAATTTGTATTCTATGAGATTATCACGATTTCATAACCCAAGTCACAAGTGTGGTCAATTGACTATGGTGGTTTTATGTGTCATTTTTTAATTCATTTTTTTTAATTTCACCATTCAATATTTGGTTGATTAAGAATTGAGTTTTTATATTTTATTTTGATTTGTTTTCTATAGAGTTATTTCAGTTTTATAACTCATGTTTGACAGGTTTACTCGAGTTAATCAACTTATTCTTTTAATTGAATTTTATTTTTAATTTTATCATTTAATATTGGGTTGATTATGAATTAAGTTTAATAAAAAAAATTATTTATTTTCTATAAGGTTATCAGGGTCTCTTAACCTAGATAGAGGATATGACAAGTTAACTTGAGTTGATTCAAGTCTCTGATTCAAGTCTATTCAATATATTATCGTTATAATATTTTAAAAAAGATGTCCTTTTTTAATTCAAATTATATTTTATCAGTTATTTGAGTTGTTTTTGAATTTTTAATGTTAATAATATTATATTAGGTCAATTCTCGTATGATTTAATATTTTTTTGTTAAAAAACATATTAACAATACCGATATATTTTTTAACGTTAAAAAAATACGACTTGACTCGCAGTTTGGTGTGAAAAATGATATAAAGAATATACTAAATCATTAATACTATGAATAATATTAAAAAATAATATGATGGTAGGAGAAAGAAATAAATAATGCAAAAAAAAAAAAAAACCCATAATTCTAAAAAATAATGCAAAGGAATAGTTGGAAAAAAAAACACAAGTGTTGCTTAAAATTCTAAACATGTTATAAGAGTTTCGATAATTGCTGCTTCGAGGAATCAAGTATTGTTGGATGTGGGCCTGACCCAATGTTAGATCTCCTCGGTGACAGCAATAGTGTCCCTTTCACCTTGATGAAGCAATGGAGAGGTGGTCACTGGTCAAGGTCAAGAACATTAGCAAAGAGGAGGGGAAAATGGAAGTGTTGAGGGAAACCGAGCAGGAGCAGCA
>Ga0325414_1003949_pt1 | contig 15468 bp, 12 predicted proteins | sample PopdelMetagenome_8_FD_206183 | JGI IMG/M metagenome (GOLD analysis project Ga0325414, IMG submission 206183) | Populus deltoides microbial communities from Bellville, Georgia, United States - Leaf-PdKOR-R3 | ecosystem: Host-associated > Plants > Phyllosphere > Phylloplane/Leaf | place: USA...
GCTGATAGCCCAATAAAAGCCCAGCCGAGCTCTAAGACCCGTTTCTCTTAAACCCTCCTGGCAGGAAAAAGAAAAATCCGCTGTTTCTTTTACCCTGTCTTTGCTGCGAAACCCTAACAATGAACACAAAACTAATCTCTAAAACCCTAATCCAAAATCAAAATGCAATCATTTCCAGATCTTACTACACCAACAAAACTAATAAAGCTACCCTGTACTCGAAGCTCAGTCCTTTAGGAAGCACCCCAAGTTTGGAGCCTGAGCTTGACAGTTGGATCCAAAGCGGAAAAAAGGTCAAGGTTGCTGAGCTTCAACGCATTATCCACGATTTTCGCATGCGAAAACGGTTCACTCACGCCCTTCAGGTTTTTCTCTTTTTGGGTTTTTCTTGTTTCTTTTGTGTTTTGTTGATTTGGGTTTTGTTTGGCTGCTGAGAAAATGTAGGAAAGGAAAAGAAAGGAAGGTTGAACATTAAACTAATTGTCGATCAATTTGCTTAATGGTCAATGCCATGTTGGAATTTTGCCTCATAATGAGTTTTCACAGAAAAAATGCTTGGCTATGTATGGATTTTGACCGTATGTGCATCTCAACTGTGTTGGTGGATGGATTGCTGCCTTTTTAATCTATATATCTTTCTTTATGAAAACACATACAAATGTCTTTTTTTTCGGTTGATAAAAGATGCAATGTTTATAAATGGAGGTAAATGAGAGCATAAATTTTTTATTCATTTGAACTTTTTGTTATTAATGTTGGCTACCAAAGAATTATTTAATTTAATCTGCTACTCTTTAGAATTTTTGTTCAGGTAATATATACTTTTATTGTATTGCCTCTAAGTTTGTGGCACTTTGTGGGTGCAGGTGTCAGAATGGATGAATAAAAAGGGCATTTGCATATTCTCACCAAGTCAACATGCTGTTCAATTGGATTTGATTGGTAGAGTTCATGGGTTTGTTTCTGCTGAGAACTATTTCAATAACCTGAGGGACCAGGATAAAAATGAAAAGACATATGGTGCACTTCTGAATTGTTATGTTCAGAAGCGTGAAACTGATAAGTCCATCTCGCATTTGCAGAAAATGAAGGAGATGGGCTTTGCCAAATCATCCCTCTCTTACAATGACATTATGTGCCTCTACACGAATGTTGGCCAGCATGAGAAGGTTCCTCAGGTCCTAAATGAGATGAAGGAGAACAATGTTTCACCTGATAACTTCAGCTACAGACTTTGCATGAATTCCTATGGTGCTAGAGGTGACCTTGAGGGAATGGAAAAGATGTTGAATGAGATGGAGCACCAACCTGACATTGTTGTGGACTGGAACTCATATGCTGTTGCTGCTAGTTCTTACATCAAAGGTGGCCTTACTGATAAGGCCATTGATTCCCTGAAAAAATCAGAAACAAGGCTAGATAAGAAAGATGGAACTGGTTACAATCATCTGATTTCACTCTATGCTACACTAGGGGAGAAGACTGAGGTTTTGAGATTGTGGGATCTGGAGAAATCTACTTGTGAAAGGCCTATAAACAAGGATTATATCAACATTATGGCTTCTCTAGTGAAGCTTGATGCGTTTGAAGAAGTTGAGAAAGTGCTAAAAGAGTGGGAAGCATCTGGCAATTTTTACGATGTTCGGGTGCCAAATACCCTTATTATTGGGTACTCTGGTAAAGGCTTGTATGAGAAAGCAAAGGCACTGCTTGAGAACTTGACCGAGAAAGGAAAGGCGACTCTCCCAAACATTTGGGGCAAAGTTGCTGCAGGATTCTTTGACAAAAATGAGGTGGCAAAAGCTTTCAGCTGTATGAAGGCTGCCCTCTGCCTATATGAGGAGAATAAAGAATGGAAGCCAAATCAAAAGGTGATCAGTGGCATTTTGAGTTGGCTTGGTGATGAAGGTAGTGCTGAAGACGCAGAAGCTTTTGTGTCCTCGTTGAAGAATGTCATCCCAATGAACAGGGAAATGTATCATGCTGTATTGAAGGCACATATAAGAGCTGGGAAAGAAGTGCATGGACTGTTGGACGGCATGAAAACTTACAAGATAAAGGAGGACGAAGAAACTAGGAAAATCTTGAGCATGATGCAGAAGTAAATTCAACAACCTTAGGCCTTAATGTTATTCCATTGAGAACCACAATAACTCCCGTATTCAAATCAAGTTTGTTCCTGAGAGAATCATGCAACTGATGCAGCACTCCATTTTGTCTGTCTAGTTGCGTTGAAGCAATTGGTAGTTCAAATTTATCAAGATTATTCCCTTGCTTGCCTCCAGTTGTCCATATGAAATTGTTCGAGCTAATCGTGATGGGTTTTATTTATATGCTTGGTCCATTTAATTTATCAACAGCCTTTCCATGCATAATGCATTGGCTGGAGGGCTGCTTGGGATTTGCTGTCTCCCCGTCCTCTCTGGTTTGAAGATAGATTTCTACCCCCACACAAATTAAGGGTGGAAGACAATCCTTCTCCCTTAAAAACTACTTACAGTGTGTCGTTAGGAGATAATCCCATCCTTGTACTTGTTCTTTCTTTCTTTGTAGCATTGATTGCTTAAAAACTTCAAAGATGCAAACATTAGATTTTAAGCTAGCATCAAAGCCAGAATTTCACACATTCAAGAAGGTAAATGCTAAGACATAGAATACGAGGCATAATTCATGTCCAAGACTCAAAATACGAGACACGACCTAAGCCTAAAAATAAATGGGCTAGGGTGTGGATCCAAGCCCACAAAACCAGAATGTATTTTACCTCTTTTAGATATATAAACTTCCATGAACTAAGCAAGACTACAACTTCATATTTTCAGCATCCTTATCACCTTTTTCATCATTTTTCTGTTAAAATTGACACCTTGTAGCCTCTAAGACGTCGTTTCTCTTACTACCTTACAAATTCTAGCATCATAGGGTCCATAAATTCAACTAATAACTTGTTTTATAGATGCTGATGGTTCTCAGTAATCACATCAATTCATGTTCAACATCTTAACCTATTACCAGCTTAAAAGATATTTTGATCTCTTGAGGTTTTCTTTAGATCTCCTCGAATACAGATATTATGTTCTATTGGTTTTCAATATCATCTGTGTTTTCTTGTTTGCTTTAAAATTGGATTTTTAAGCTTATTTTCTTAGGCCTTTGAATCGTATTCTTTCCATACCTCCTCTGGGTTGTCATAAAAAGTTTTAAATCTATGATAACTGCAAGGACTTCAAATGCTTCCCTTAGGGTCTACAATCCGAGTGCATCCAAGCAAGATTCCTTCGAAGAAACTGCGCAATTATTAAGCATCTGTTGCTTCTTTCTTTTTTCCCATAATGAATTTGTCAGAGTTCATGAAAAATCCTTGTGAAAATAGAAGTTCATATGAAATAAATCGATTTTGTAACTTTCTGCTTCCTACTTCAATTTCTGAAGTTTCAAGTGCAATACATGCTCTTATCCAAGCATATGACCTCGTCAAACAATTAATAGTCAGGAAAACTTGTCTGTGTATTTGATTTCAGTTGAACTGGCAATATAACCATGTGATGAAACCTCTTATCTTTCATCTTGCAAAGGAAAGCATGTACATGCCCGAGCAAGCAGTCAAGCACATGCTATGTATTGTGAACCCAAAAACCACCGTTCAGATTTTAGTTATAGTTACGGGAACACTAATCTCCCTTTCTGTTCGACCAATCTTACCCCATGTCTGTCATCTCTGACTATTTGTTTTGACCACATTAAGACTGCATTTAACGAGCAAATTTCGACATAATAGATCAACCCTTCACGATGATAAGAAACAGGAAAAGTCGAGCAAGTTGCAAGCACTAACAAATGACATTAGGACTGTGCGAGAGGGCTAACGAAAGCATGGAGCCTACAATATTACCAGCTAGATTCATCCATCGTAAAAGCAATCCAAATCATACTTGATACCACTTGAACCACGTTGCAAGAAAAACTTTCATAATATAGCTTAAAATCTATGATCTATCAGAAAACCAAGCAAGGCATCAGAGCATTGATAAGAAAGTATATTGTGCAATCTTCAGGCTCATCACTCATGTATAACATCAACAGACATCACTAACATGAATAGAAAATTTAGGTTTAGCTGGTCATTATTTGAAAGAATCGATGTCAACCCTACTCAGATAGGGTGGATTTTAGTTCTCCGTTGTCTCGCAGCTCCAGTATAATATCACAACCGCCTATTAGCTCACCTTTGTAATAAAGCTGAGGAAAGGTTGGCCAATTCGAGAAGACCTTTAGTCCCTGCCTCACTTCCTCATCTGATAAAATATCAAAGGACCCAAAACTGACACCCTTCTCCTTCAGGGCATTCACAACTTTGGAACTGAAACCACATCTGGGGGCATCTGGGGTGCCCTTCATGAAGAGCATCACTGGTGAAGAAGTGATCAGGCTCTTTAAGCAATCTTCTAGAGTCTCCTTCTGAACAATCCCTTTCTCAACCAAAATCTTTTTAAGTTCCCCGCTTTTCTGCATCTCCAACACGATGTCTGATCCGCCAATAAGTTCACCTTTGATGTACAGTTGAGGGTAACTGGACCAATTAGAATATACTTTAAGCCCCTGACGGACTTCTTCGTCGGTGAGAATATCAAAGCTCTCAAAGGTCACCTTTTCCTCTTGAAGGATTGCAACTACCTTCCCACTGAAACCACACTTTGGCTCGGTAGGTCTTCCCTTCATAAACAACATAACTGGGCTTGAATTAATCAGGCTTTCAAGTCTGGAGGTCAAGGTTGTGCTCAAGCCAGTGGATTGTGTAATGCCGCCCTTTCCATTTTCACTTCCACTCACTTTTGCCTCAACGGAACCAATAGCATCAATTCCATGATCTCTGAAAACTTCTTTTAATTCACCACTCTCATGCATTGCAATTGCTATGTCACATCCGCCAAGAAGCTCTCCCTTGCAGTACAGCTGAGGAAATGTGGGCCAGTTCGAGAACAACTTCAACCCCTCACGAACCTCATTGTCAGATAAGATATCAAAAGTTCCAAATTTCACAGTTTCATCCTTCAAAATATCAATAACTTTTTGGCTAAACCCACACCTAGGAGCTTCAGGATTCCCTTTCATAAATAGCATGATAGGGTGAGAGTCAATCAGCTGTTGCAATCGATTTTTTAATGCATCACTGAGGCCAGGTTGTGCTTGGTTTGCTTGTAGGGAGGAGCCATTTTGTTTGGCAAACTCTTTGACTGTTTCAAGAACAGTAGGTCCAGCAGCCATTCCAAGGCTGGCAGGGGCTGCAGGTTCTCCAGGGTTAGCTGAGCCAGCAACTCTAGCGACTTTGGTTGCCAAACTGGAAGGATCTGCACCTTCCAATGTATCAACTGTCTTGCCATCCTGATGAAGAAAATGAATGAAATGGCTGGTTAGTATTCACAATGAGAACTATGTTTTCAGGAGACTAGAACAGCAGTAATCCATTCCTAGGTTGCTAAATATACATGAATGTAGACAATCTTGCAAAAACTAGAGTATAAAATTGAAATTTTCAGGTCATTTTCTAATTTTTAAGAATAAAAAGAAGATGAAAATAGGCCCTTTACGGTGACTTGAGTGTGTGCTACATATCAAGAACTTTTCTGGTTTACATGGCTCGGAACTAGACATTGTATATCCATCTACTTGCCGGAAGCACAGTTCAGCCCAACTAAATCCAAACCTAGCAATTTTAAGGATTTCATAATTCGTTTGGTTTTGAGAAGTTGTGTAATACATGATTAGGCAGGCAGGTTTCGAAAATGAATGGTTTTGGTTTTGAGAAGTTCGGTGGCCTGATTAGTCAGGTGGGTTTAAAAAATGTTCCAAAGCTATGCCGCAAAACCCACAAACAATATCACATGAGTTGGATGCAAACTTAATCCAAAATTTATAGGAGTATAAAATAACTAGCATCTTTCCACGGGATTATTAAACAGCACACAATAAAAGCATACAAAAAAGTCACTGCATCTCGTCTTTGTCTCAAAGCCCAGGCCAGCAGTACCATGTATCTCATGAATTCTAGATAGTTGTTCTTAAAAACCGATTTTACTTGGCACTACTCCTTTCATTTTACAGACTGTAATAATGTGCTTCATGGATTTAATTTTGACCCAAATAAGAAATCCTTAATGCTGCAAGCTAAAAGACTACTCACTCACTGCTCCACCAAATTATCACTTAAAGCCATACGAATGACTTGCACAAGTGAATTACATAATTCAATTCATTTCATTGATCCATCTTCTACAAGAGACGATTAGAATCATGAAACCCATTAAAACAGAGCAAAGTAATCAGTATTAACACAGCCAAAACATGTCCTTTTCTAAGACTACCATTACAGCCTAAATTTCCAACAACAAAGCTGGATACGGACACTTACTAACAAAACATCAACAACAATCCAAAAGAACATAAAAATTTCAAAACCACCCCTTTAAAAGAAAACGAAGATACCTTCACGAAAACAAAATAAGGCACAGAAGACACTGAAAAGGCCTCTGATATCTCTGGTTGCTCCTCTGCTTCAACCTACGAAGCAAAACCCACATCACCAATTCAAACAAAAACAAAAACCCACGAACATGCAAACAAAGAAATTCACATTACATACCGTGAGAAAGTGGGTGTTAGGAAAATCAGTGGAGAGATGAGAAAAGACTTGGTCCATTTGTTTTGAAGCATCACACCATGATGCCCAGAAGTGAATGATTACTGCTTCTCCACTTTTGGTTATGTTATCAAGCTCAGCCTTTGATTTCACGTCCTTTACCGACCCACTCATTTTTTTTTTAATTCCAGCCTGCAACCACACACTCGCAGAGATTTGCAGACACAGCACAACTTCCCTTTCCTTTATCTATCAATAGAAACCTGCGTCTGTTTTTTCATTCAAAAATATATTTTTTATTTTTTATATATATAAATTTTTAAAAATAAAAAAATAAATATATTTCAAACTGAAAAATAATATCACAATCTCAAACACTTCATACTATTCTTTTATTTTATTTTGTTTACTAGGCTACGTTTTGACCCCATACAATTCAACAAGTTTCAAAATATAGCTTTAATTGGGACCAAAATAAACTTTACCTTTTCTTCTGTCGGGGAATCATCAACTTCTGATGGCACCAACGCAAGCATACATACATCCGTATCAGTCACCGTCTATTTTCAGGGATGCCTTATGTGGGTCCCTTAATGTGGTAGTGTAGGACACGTGTACGCTTGTGATTGAACAGATGATAGGTGAGTCGGGCCCACAGATAGTTTGGTTATTATTGTGTGCAATACATAGAAATATGTTTGAGTATTTTTAATCCGAACTTAAAAATCACACGTGCTTGAAATAATTCAAAACCTTTTGATTATTTGAAGAAGTTTATCTGTGCACATTAATTGATAGATTTAAACGACAATATTACTTTACATGTATAGCAGTTGTATAAAGCATAAATATAATTAACGCTCGATTTTATCTTCAAGAGTAAATTTATCATTATTCAAACTAGTTTGATTAGCTATTGAATGAATAATCTGTTTGTTTATTGAGAAGTAATTTTTTTAAAAATAAATTATTTTTTAATATCCGGTAATGTAATGAGAAATAAATAATAAAAAAATAAATTAAAAAATAATAAAGTTAAAAAAAAACCACCAAGAAAATTAGCTTCATGGAGTTGCAAGAATTTAAACAGAGAAAATGAACTTAAATTCAAAAGTTGATTGAAGAGTAGAAACATTATTTATGCTTATACTTAACTTTTGATATTTTACTGTAAACCTGATTCATTAAAAAAAAATAATTTTTTAACACATTAGGATTCGGCTGACCTTTTTCTAATGCCATTGAAAGTATTAAGCATCTCCAGAAGGGAGCTAAAATCAAGAAAGCTGAAACATATTACTGGATTACAGAAGACGAGTTGAGAATACATCAAAGAATGCATCAAATTTTATTCTTCGTTGCTTCTTTATAGTTTTACACGGTCAACATTTTGATAAATAGTAACTTGTCAACAAATGATCATGACAATGATTCTCAAAAAAAAAAAAAACAAAACAAAAAATGGTGGCTGCTTGCCTGCCTCTCAAGAAACCCACTTGATTCCATGTTGTATGCTATTTTTTGGCGAAACTCAAGCGCTTAGGGTTGATATTATCCAGTTGAATTAGTATTGTTCCAACATCCGCTCCTTCAGTCCAGTTTATCGATTCCTTCTCTAATAGCTTCATAATCTGCAATAGTAAAGGGGGTAAGGTATAAATTCTGTTTTGGATCCTTCGGATGTGATAAGTAGAACTTGAAAAAGTGAATCATTTTTGGTTCAATCTCTCAAATAAAAGAATCAAAGCAATCTTACCAATCTTCTACGAGCCCCTTTCGTAGCATCCACCTCATTTGTCTCAATGATGACTTTGAGGTCCTTGAATGCTGAAGCAAGAAAATTGACATTGATAAGATACATGACGAGGAAATTATGAGGGCAAAAGAAGGCATGATGATGGCTTACATGGGATGCCCGAGAGTAAGAGAAAATTACTCTTCAAGGAGCGTATTGCATCTTTTGCACCATGTTCGTGCAGATCAAGCAACATCTGGTCTTGAGTCTCAACATTTCTGATAATGAAAGCAACCGATATATTAGAAAAAAAAAGCAAGGAGGGAAGCAAATAAAGATTTATAATGCAAAGAGAACAGAACAAACAAAGAGTGCACACCATTAGATACTAAATGAAATGGAAAAAAACATAAACAAAAATCACTAACTTGGTTCCAAAAATCTTCTGAGTAGATTCCTCATCTACCTCATAAGCCTTGTCACGAAAAAAATTTCCCTGCAAATACCAAGGACATTTATAACTAAAATTATTATATTATCCAACAACACCTTCTAATTGAAATTGACACAACTGAGATGCTGTTGAAACCCACAGCTAAAAGCATACACATGGAACTTCCATTCGTGAACATTTCATTTTGGCTATTATGCTACCCATACTCTTGTGGTGACCAGCTCTACCAACCAGTCACAACTTGGTTTTGATCTTGCGGTCAACTAATTGATAACCATCCAAGAAAATAAAAAATATATATATCTTGTTTGTATCTTGAGTGCCGATCATGTTGCCAGAGAAAAAAAAAACGTGATGACTTGTAAACAGACATCTTGCTTTGTGACACAGTCAGAAACCTTACCTCGTCCATTAGTTTGTTTGCTCGCTCATCATCTCCCTTGGCAAACGCATCACCAGCCTGACAAGGAACATTCTTATTTTAGCATGAAAGGTGATTGATACAAACCACATTGCAGATTTCTTATGCAAAAGCTAGTGTGAGCTATCAAATTGCAGTAGCCTGTAGCTATTAATATTCATAGGAAATTTTTTCTCATGTTACTAAAATTATTAAAACAAGTTACAGTATCATGACATATATAACCAAATTTACTCAGGAATTGCAAATTTAAAAAATATAGGTATAAATGCCATCATCATAGGTAGACCAAATTTCAGGAAAAATAGAATTAGCAACTTACAGCTTTGTAAAATTCATTCATTGTGGTCCGATACTCCTTCCAAGCTTTACGAAGAAGATGGTAACTATCATTTTCATCTACATCTTCAACTGATAACACTACTTAGCATAAAGAGAAGAACATTAACAAACCAACCAAGAAAAAATTAACAAACTGAAAGGCCCATATATAGCATTTTAACCATAAAAAAAAGAAAGTCTATACAGTTCACACAAAAAAGAAAAGAAAAGAAAAATATATATAAAGCTCAACAAGACAGGATCAGAACCATTTTTTTGCAGCAAGTGACGAGGTCCATAAGCAATTTATTACCTTTTCTTTTACAAACACGGATTCTTACTAACCCCTCATGGTAACATGTAAATGTCCATAGAGATTGTTTTTTTTTTCTTCTGATGAAAGAAGTAAAATTTATCAGTATCTGAGACCTATTCAAAGTGCATCATATTGCTATTAAAAAATGCAATATTTCAGGGGGGAAAAACAAATAGAATTTGCAACATGAGTTTACAAGCTGCAATGATAGGCCTGGGAGAGAGCGCAGGCATGCCCATTTAAAACATTTCAGAGCAACCAGCAAAACACCTGCCCTGAACTTTATTGCCTGATGCATCCCTTAGTTATCATCAAGCCATAAAATAAGAAGGAAAGAATGGTGCATATCACTGAATCAGTGCTTTAATTCATACCAGATAGAAACATTACAAACAGGCCATCAAACAATTCTAACTCAAGTGACAGTGAGCAAATATGAAAGAAAATTGTAAGTTCCCAGATCCATGCAAGAATATTTCAGTTTGTTTTTTTGTTTCTTTGGTGAAGGGGGTGTTAGGGACTAGCAAAAACATATCCAACGTGTTGCTCAGCTCTCCATGAATTAAAAAGCAATGTAGATGCAGCGAAAAGAAATCTAGTCCATAGAAGCCAAAAAAGGGGCTCCAGGTCCCAAATTTCTTCTGAATGAGCTACTAAAGCATCCAAGCCTTCTAACTTTCTATACAAATTACTTCGTTAATGAAGTTCATCTCAAAAGAGTTCTTACCATTGTCATAATCTTGCAGAGAGTCCATAAAATCAGTCCTGTTCTCTAAGGTAAAGTCAGTAGGAGGTTCAACCACTGGCTCTCCATATACTATTGACCTCCTCTCAGCCTTTGTTATTCTTCCAGATAACTCGCCAGATCTCTCAGCACCATTAAAAAGTGAGGCCAAAATTTCCTTCTGGAGGTTGTTTCTCTCTTTCCCCTGGCCAGGTGATCCTCCCCCATTTGCATTTGAAATTCTATTTGCACTGCTGAGCAAATACAAGCAAACAAATGTATTATGACATAAAATAATCAAAATGATAAGCTGATCTTTCCTTAATTATGAGAAAAGTATCCTATAGCTTAATAAAAGCAAATTATTTAACTCGCTAGAAATTTTGCAAGTATCATACCCTCCATAGGAACTCATAAACTGTAAATTTTTTTGACATGAAGGTCCTCCACTATTTGACCGTGCATCTGTGAACTGTAAGACAATATTGCAAGAGGAAAAAGATATGTAAATCAAGTATATCATTATAACCCTTAAATTGGAGGAAGTTCACTTAATTTCAAAGATGATAATGTGAACCACAAGACAAATACCAACTTGTTGAGGGAGAAAAAAAGCAGCACAATTGAACAATTGACACATCCATATATTTCAATTGAATAATTAATTGCACACTTAAAAACCATGAAGCCAGTCATCATGAGCTTCTTACCACTAAACCTCTTCTTTAATACTAGGAAGAACTGTATTCAATAGACAACTAATTATTGAATTATAATCTCAGACCAACCAAGAAGAACAAGAGTAAAATTTGTGTCACATAGGACAAACAGGAAAGCTTTGGCATGTAAAATACTCTCCCAGCTTTACTCAAGCCTGTTTAGGAGTGTGGTGGCTTCTTCTCGGAATTTTTTTTTTCATTTTTGATATCACCACATCAAAATATTGGAAAACACTAAAAAAAACATCAATTTAATGTATTTTCAGGGCAAACAAGATTTTGAAACGCACCCACCCAAACGCAGTTGCAAACTCAACGCCAAACGGGCACTAAAGATGCAAGACTAGTAACAACTGACTTTGCCTAATTACTCAAATACTCAAGTTAACAACTAGTACAAACTAAAAGTTTCTCTGTAAGATATGCACTAAATGGTATGTACAATGATCCCTCAATAAATGAGGATTTTTCAAAACTGAGCTGGTCATGCTAACCTTTCCAGTTGATCTACCAACATAATTGTTCCTTTTGTCCAAAATCACTGCTGACAAATTAAGTAGTTTCTCCATGCTCTGAAAGGTACAAAAAGAAAGAAAGATTTAGAAATGCTTACTAACACAGATGATAAGATCACATTAATTAAGAACAAACTAAAACACGCAGTATCTTCATGAGTTACTTCATCATGCATATTAACTTAAAAGTTTCATCAATGTTCATCAACAATGTTTAAACATAGGTTCTTTGATAGGCTCATTGAGGAAGATCTGGGTGAAGTTCATCAGTTGAGGCATCCTACTAAAAAGAACTGAAGCTTTAGCACATGTACGCTGGTAATACTCAAGTAGTTGGTTTGGTCATGATGGGTGGTTCCAGTTACATTCCACCTTAAAATTCCCTCACAACAAACACCCTCAAAATTATATAAACTTTTATAAGGTAGCCATACTTGTGGGCAAAATAGCATGCTGAAAGAATGGCTTATTAGTCTAAAATATAAAAAACAAGCCATGCACCAAAAAAAGGTCAATAGTTGCACAAATTTTAGGGTTTCTTGAAGGCGATCATGTTGTAACCACAAATTTTAACTATTAAAGCCCAAGCCTTGTGGCTAAAAACTCTAGCCTACTTTTAAAAGGCCTTCGTTCATTGTCACCGTAAATCCGTAATGCCTTTTAATCCTCTCACTTAACTAATTTATAAAGCTCAACCATTGGAAGCAACCAAAAGTATATAATTCTGAATCCTAGGCAAGCAACAAATGCCAACCTACAATATGTCCCACCTATGAAAGCATCAATGCTTTAACTAGCAACAAGTGTAATCAAGATTTGGTTTTGAAAATAAATGATAGAAAAGAGGGCATTTGGTAAAAAAAATCAAAATAGTCCTTGAACATTGAAGAGGACATTATACATACCTTCTGCATATCATACCCACATGTATCTGCAAAATCAACATAAAACCTGATTAGCGATTTGGTTGGATAGTTCATTTGCATATATTAGTGCAGGATCGAATCTTTCAAGATCTAAATCCTCCATCCCATCTCAAATTTAAATCTTTAATTGATTGAAGATTTATGTTATTTACGAAATCATACAGAGTAGGTTACACAAATCATATAGAGGAGATCTCACATTTTATTAGAGATAATCTCATCAATTTAAAACAGATTCCACTCATTCCAGATATTTTTAAAGGTAGAAGTTACAAAACAGCCAATTACTAGGGAACAGAAGGTTTCACATCAATATATGATTGAGAAAAGAGTTAAAGCATTGTTTACCCAGAGCTTGTCGAATCATTTCCCTATCCAGCTGGAAGCCATCTCCTAGCATTTTGAATAAAAAATCTTCCATATCCTTGTGCATATGATCATGCTTTGATTGGGTTTGTTTGGGTTCTTCTCCCCAAAGTTCAGACATTGGGAACTCCTGCGCATCCAATTTCAATGGTTTGGTTGCGGCACAAGAGCCATTGCCCACTGGCATGGATCTAATGTAACTTTTTCCGAGAACACTTGAAACAGTGCCTCCTGAAACTGGACGCCATTTTTGCTTTACATTTCTGAACTTTCCATTTGCATCACATTTCTTCAAAATATAACCGTTGGATGACTCAGAAGATCCTTCACTCAGCATAGCCTCTCCATTGGATGAATGACTTGAAGAGGTAGAGGCACCTCCCTCCATATCTTGAAGAATTTGAACAGTCAAATCTGCATTTCGGCCTGCCTTGCAATAAGCAGATGCTATATGTTCAAGAGAAAATTTAGAACCAAATGCCTCAAGCAAGACCTCCAATGCCTTCTCCTCATCATCACATTTCAATATGTTGGAAGTAGATACTTCCATTTCAATGCACTACTGAAAAAAGGAGAGAAAATTTTCGATAATCAATTCAGCATATTTTATTGGAATGGAGAGATCATTTCAGCATTCACACAAACCATGTCAGAAAGGAATTGAACGATAGCCCTCACCAAAACAGCAAATGCATACACTAGAAAAAAGGAAAAAAATGTCAGATTCACTAAATGCAAATCCAACCTCACATCCATACTACAGGCAAGACATGCTGTTTTCCCATCTGCATACACCCGCAAAACATCTAAGCAATAACAAACATGATTATAAAGCATTGAATTCATATGGGCCAACAGAGCAAGAACCAAAAATAAATTTTTACCGAAATCAAACAAAGCAATCAAAATAATGATACCAGTAATAGTAATGAATTTAATGAGGGTGGGGCGTCACAAAGAATTAATTTGAGAGAAAAATGCTCCATGATGCAAAAAACAAACTATTAAAGCAACAAAAAATGAACATAAAAAGAGAAGCTAACCCCTTCCTAAATAAAAACCCCTCTCCCAAATAATGCAATCTGCATATAGTCTATATGCTTAACAAAATGTCAACGACGAAACAAATCACCATGAAGATGATGCAGAAGTAGTGAAACCAATCAAAAGATCTATAATTTATATCCACTAACTCGTCTTTCTATTGAAGCAATCAAATGTAATTTAGAAGCAATTAAATTTACACTAAAACTGGATTCTACTTCCAACAGAAACAGACACAAGCATGCAGAGAAAAAAATCCCAATTTGTTATTTATTTCTCAGAGTCCTGAAACATGTAAAGAAAATTCACGACCATTACATCCATATCAGCTAACAGAACAAGAACCAAATTAAGCCAATAATAAAAGCAATAAAAAAACAGTATAAATGAAAGGCATTCCAGTAGTGCTATAGAGGCTATGCCCACGAATTCGACTTTGAATGGTAGCAGACAGAAACCAAAATAAAATGCATAACAGTTGCCAACGAACTTACTAAGCATAAAAGAATTATCTTAACCCCCCCCCCCCCAAAAAAAAAAAGAAAAGAAAAAAAAAGAGAGTATGGAAGCCACTAAAAGTAAACAAGAACTAATAATAAACCAGATTACCAGAAATGTAGACTACTTATTTGACAAAATGTCAAAACCAAAAACATTAGAATAAAAACGCATCAAACTTTGTAAAGGCTCATACTTTGTATCCAATTACCAGTCTTTGGCTACCAAATTAATCAAATTTGATTGAAAGCTATTAAATCTACATCCACAAGTCATAAAAGATTTAAATTCCAACAGAAATAGAAGAAAAAAACTCGCTTCCCCACAAGAAACATTTTCACAAAAAAACAACTGAAACCCAAAAAAAAATTCTTTTTTCTAAGGAGAGTGAACTGAAGTAACTAACCAGAGAGGCTTTGGCAGTGAGAACTTGTAGAGGGAGATAAGCTATTGGCCTCAAGAGGTTCTGGTCAGGGTATGGTTTATATATATATATATATATATATATAAAAGAAATGGAAAAAACATGAATGTTGATTGAATAGCGTTTTTATTTTTTTATTTATTTTGAGTATCAGTAAAAAAAGAAAAAAGAAAAAAAAAAGGAAGAAAACAAAATGATTGCCTTTTGGCGCTAAATTGAAGAGTGAGTACAGAGTACATGTTTTGATTCTATTGCTATTTATTAATAGACTTCCTTTTCCTTTACAGGTTGTGTTCTCTCCTCTTCCTTCTCGTCTCGTCCATACGATGACAGAACAGTTAAAAAAGTGGTTGCTAGATTATTTTTAA
>Ga0325414_1003952_pt1 | contig 15464 bp, 9 predicted proteins | sample PopdelMetagenome_8_FD_206183 | JGI IMG/M metagenome (GOLD analysis project Ga0325414, IMG submission 206183) | Populus deltoides microbial communities from Bellville, Georgia, United States - Leaf-PdKOR-R3 | ecosystem: Host-associated > Plants > Phyllosphere > Phylloplane/Leaf | place: USA...
ATCATCTGTGGTGTTCGTAACTTCCTCTTTGCAAGCTCTTCTTTCTCCAGCTTCCATTTCATCAACTTTGCTAACCACAAAGTTTTGTACAAGTGTGAAAGCAATACCACTGAATGCAGCAGCATTGTAAACACTGGCTTGTTAGGACTACATCGTGATTATCTACTTGTGCATGTATAATTCAAAATTCCCGCAATTCTAGTTTTTATTTTCGGGACTTTTTTCCCAAGCCCGTGCAAGTTTTGTGATTTTGAATCGAATTATCAATTGAATGAATGCCCGCCCAGAGACGATTCTCATTTATGAAGCCAATCTGATGAATGCATTGCTTTGGAATTTTTTCCAACCACAAACAACAATAATTCCTCTCTTCTTTTTCTCCGGGGACAGGACAAAATGACCTAGATCATTCTCTCACCGGAGTTTATCTAAGAGCGGCTTGTCTTTTGGTGCCCTGCCCCTGTAGCATAAAGCAATCTGGTAAGCAGATCTCTATGGAATAAACCTGTTGCAAACGCTACTGGAATGGTTCCACCTAATAGGTAATCTAGGGAAATTTGATAGTGCAGATGTTAAACATGTTTAACAGAGTGTATTAGAGAGAATGTAATGTATGAAATATGTCTTCCTCCATGTGTTATCTAGATATAATTTTAAGGAATCTTATTAAATAAGTAAAATACTAATACAATTAAAATAAACTTATAACATATAGTGTCAACCTAGTTCTAGGTCCCCTAAAATTCTTTTATGTAAAAAATATTTTTCTTTATTTTAAAATATTAAAAAATCTCCAAAAACAAAAAAAAATATTTTTTCATATATATATATATATATATATATAAATAGACAATAACAAAGGCTGGAAATTCAATTACATCACTGGAGGGCTAGGGCCTAATTTAAAGAAACAATGAGGATTTGGCACCAAATTGATTAGGACAAACTTGCGAAATAATTAAGTTTAAGGATTTAGTTGAATTTTTAATGAGTTTAGTTTAGGTCAAATTACAAGAATTGGAAGTTTTGGGGACTAATTTTGAATTTTGATAAGTTAATTGGTCAATTCAGGAGCTTAATTGTAAGGAAAAGAAAGTTTGAAGACCAATTAGGGGTTTATATAAAGAAATTCAAGATAGAGAATCAAGATGCAAAAGAGGTGTATATTTAAGGACCGAAATTGACTAAATTAGGGGTCAAATTGAGACAAATTAAAAATTTAATGGTTAATTAAGGATCAAATTGCACAATTTAAAAACCAAGGACCTATTTATATAATTTGCATGAATACGAGGATTACAATCAACATTGCCAAGGATGCGATTCCATGGATTAAAAAGTTTTTGGGCTAACTAAGGATGCATATATCAAAATTTAAAATACAAAGACTAGAATGAAAATTCTCAAACCCCTAATTAAAGCCCTAATTTTTAGGATTTAGACGAAGCAACATGTCATTTATGTTTTAATAAAGAGAAGGGATGGCATATTGTTTTTTTTTTAGTCGAGAAGGCTACTCGCCAAACCACTTTCAAGTGAATGAATGCGGTGCGTCTTCAACTACCCTAGATGCTCTAGTTTGTGCCAAACGATTGGGAAACACTTTCTCTACAAAGATCAGTTATCCGCATCAAATGCTTATACACTATTTGTCTCGAAGAACTTGCCAATATCTTATCCCTAGTTAGCCTCCCTTGCTTTGACAAATTTAAGCCGATTGAAAGCCAATCTTTTGATCAATGAGTATGGAGTTATGAACCTCCAAATCAAGTGTGGTTTATTCCTAGTTATACATCTGCATCACCTTTTCATCTCTTAGGTCCTTTAATGGCATGTTTGCATCTTAAATTCCATGATTAATTCATCAAAGTACCATCCTATCCATTTAGCCTTGACTAAAGTAAGAAAGTCACTTGTAAAATAATAGACTTTGAGGTTATTTTCACTTGATAAGGTTCATAGTAAAAGGATAAAAGAAAACTAGATATAACTTTTAAGGAAGGTTATAGAAGAGAAAAAAAGGGGGAAATCTTCCATAACAACATATATTTGGAAAACCACTAAGGAAATGATGAATGGTTTTGTAACTTCTTGGTTTTGTTACAACCTATAAAAGAGATTATTTTTCTAAAGAGAGGAAATAGAAAGAGGAAGATCGAGAAAGAAATTCTAGGAAAAAAGAGAGAAAAACAGTAAGCAAAAATGAGAAAAAGAAGAGAAAAGAATAAAGGAAAACGAATAGAAGAATAAAGGGTTTAAAGTAAGCAGGAAATAAGAAGAAAAGGAGCACGACTATCCAGAAAAAAAGGCAACATTATCACTAGAAGTATACTACTTTCCCTATGGTGTAGCTTAATGAGCACAACCCTTCTTAATACATTTTAAATTTGTACTTTAATGTTTATTGTTCATCTATTGTGATTAGTTGTTAGTTTAATGGACAATGGATGTGTTTTTAATATGTCTAATCATGTGTTGAAGTAATATGCATGTTTTGGGATGTATATTTTGATGTGTAGGGTAGTCACAATATCTATTTTGATTTCATATGTTGATGATAAATGATTTACTAAAATTGTGATCATATGTTGTTTTTGGTGAGATACTAGGTTTAATCAATCTATGCTCATAATAATGTTGGTTAAAAACAAGTGGTAGAATCAATGTAATAGTGTTTAAAGTTGAAGAAATATATTTTTGAAGTTTTGTGGTTAAACCTACACATGAATGTTCTTTGTTTATAATTAGTCCTTTAGAGGCCTGATTTGGATTAATCAATCTTTTAACCTTTATGAAAACTTGGTGACATATCAAAAGATTGATGTCTTCTCCCAAGTGTAGGAGTGTCGAAATAATAAATAACCCGGCAAGACCGTGGTCAAACCACAGGGAGGTTAACTATATAATAATAATAATAATGAGTTAAAGAGAATTTAGAGGTGTAATATTAATGTGAAGATTAAACAATGATAACAACAGTTGTCAAGGTTAGAAGATCCACTAATGGTATTTCAAATAAGTATAATATAAACTCTTTTTATTACTCAACTAGAAACCACACACAAAGGAGATTCCAATAGGATGATTTGTCATTAATAGCTCATTATAAATTATTAACATGATCATATTAATTATCTTATTCAAGTAACACCAAACTTTTAAATATTGTCAGGAATTCATGATGCTAACTTATGTTAACAACAATCAAGTTCGTTTCATAGTACATGTGTAAGTTATACCATACGGTTGGCTATGAAAGTGCCAAACATTTGTTGTACTAAGTGTTATACAACACAAATCTAGATTAACCATTTAACAAGCAAAGTATTAAGAGTGAATAAAATAACAAATACAAAACATGTTAGTATCAAACATTAAAGTCCATATTGATTTTATATTATACTTATTTTAACACCATTAGTGAAACCTTTTCACTTTGACATAATAAACTTAGCTAAACATAATAAAGAAGAGAAACATAAATAAACAAGAGGAGAACATGATTATATAAGTATAGTAAAGAAAATGAAAGGCATAAACAAGAGATTAATGAAATTATAACATGAAATAAAACTAGAAAAATTAAAACTACAAAGAAAGAAAGCAAGGAAATGATCTTAATATGAAAATCAAGATGCGTAAATGCATGGCAAATGCTTCTTTTTATAGGCCAAAATTCAGAACTATTGATTTGATGACTAATTGTTGAGTGGGTGACCACCCCTTGACTTGGTAACAATCATTATCTTCATGTCTTCAGAAAACGTCATTGTTAACATCAGAATTTGAGCAGATAGTCCCATAAAAGTAATGGAAAATTGTCTCAGCTTTCCAACAAAACAAGAATCGGTGCATTTGGACTTCTAGAACTCAAGATATGGGCTGAACACTGAAAATGTCTGAGCTGCAGGACAGATTCCGACTTCTCTATTGTTGCTATAATTTGAACTTGAAAACGGTCATTTTGAATCTTGGACTCTTCATGAAAGTTTTAGACCTATGTCTTAGTTTTCCATACATATAAACCAGACCTAAATCCAAGTTCCACAGCTTCAGTTATGATCTAATAACCGAATGGTGTTCAAGTTTGGAATGAACCAACATCTCTTTTATAAGCTTAGCCTTCTCTTTGTCTTCTCAATTTCAGTAGTTAAACTAATTAATCAATCATTTGATTTATGTGATAGACCTGCATTTAAGATGAACATTTACCATAAATTAAAGGTATCTTTTATTATTAGACATGCTATTATAAAACATGCTTTAGTTAAGGAGATATTGATACTTCAAGTGCAAAATGATGATATATAAACCTTGATAAAAATGCACTTTTAAGTACCAATCACTTGGGTTTAGATTTAAACTACTTGACTTGATTTGAGAGATATTTGATATAGTATTTCCCATTTAATACGTCATTTTACTATAATTTGACATGTTCTCTCTTTCTATGCCTTTGATTTAATGCATTTTGTTCTTTATCTTCAATTTGTTTTTTTTGGATTCTTAGCTATGTTCTTCATGTTCTTGAGATGTTTAGCCAAAAATCACCGTTTTGATCTTTAAAACTTTTGTTTTGATCTTGGGTTTTGTTTATGGGCTTGGGCTAGGTTAAGAAGACTACTTCATGTGATTGGACCGAGCCTTCGGGTTTTGGGCCAGTCTAGGAAGCCCAATCCACATGATTGGGCTAAGCCTTTTAAGGTTTAAGGTCATGTTTGGCAAAACAAAATTCTGTCAAAAAAAAAATGTATGTAACAACCCGACTTTTTCATAGCAAAAAATCGGTGGAATTTTTTTATTCTTTTTAGAAGTCGTTAGGTTCTCATTGCTTTTCACAATATCATTCTGTGAATTTATAAATGCATTCCATTCATTAGCAATGCACAACCCATATAGGGTGATGTAAATCAACATTCCTTAAAAAGTGTCAATACACATTCTCACAACGGTATTTAGGGTTTATTGTAATAGAATTCATCTCTTAGTATAATACAATACTCATATGATTTCACAATACATCATTCTCATAAAAGAGAATATCACATACGTACATTCACCACATCATGTTTACAAGATTGTACCTTCACATCCGTATTCCATTATAATTTTTGATATAAGTCTATTACAAAAGTGTTGAATAATAAATAATCAACTGGTTCGTTCATTCTTATCAAATACATGATAACCAAAACAGATTATTATGTAGCACCTTTCAAAATATATGAACCCGTGGAACGGGCTTTCCTATACACCTTGATTGTGTGATGTCCTTGTTACAAAAACAATATGGATACAAGAATTGTAAATAATCTAACATGATAATAAACAACTAGAAAAATGTTATTGTTACTTTTCATTATCAATTGAAAATGAGTGCATTCTTTCATTTACTTCTTATATGCATTGTACAATCCTTATTATTTCGTTAAATGTATTATTCTCACTCATATGCCCCAACCTCTCCATAGGAGTTGTGGGGCCGAAGTTTGATTATCGGTCGGGATTAATTACTTCACTTTAACTTAATCATCCACCTTGGATGTTTTTAGCCATAGCTAATTGCAACATCTAAACTCGGTCATTCGTCTCGGATGCCATTAAACAAAACTAATCACAAAATCAAACATGTCATCTCTCACGGATACCATTAACCAAAGCTAATCACCATAATCAACTTGGTCATCCATCTAGGATGCCATTAGCCAAAACTAATCGTCATATTAAAACCGGTCATCTCTCTAGGATGCCATTTGCCGAGACTAATTATTAACGCAACCTGACCATCTATCTAGGATGCCATTAGTCGAAGCTAATCATCAATCACAACCCGGTCATCCATCTCGGATGCCATTTGCCGAAGCTAATCATCAATCACAACCCGGTCATCCATCTCGGATGTCATTAGCCGAAACTAATCATCAATCACAACCCGGTCATCCATCTCAGATGTCATTAGCCGAAACTAATCATAGAGCACAACCTGATCATCCATCTCGAATGCCATTAGCCGAAGCTAATCAACAACACAATCAACATTTCATAATCGGTTTAACATTCGTCAACAACTCAATCAACATTCATAGTCGGTTTAACATTCGTCAACAACTCAATTTCATCAATAACTCAAACAAATTTTCATAGTCGGTTTAACATTCATCACAACGCAATAATATATCATCCTTAAACAAGTTATTTCAGAACATTAACATTATACAAGAAAAAGGTGGAAACGACCTACCTGTTCCTCCCATAGGGTGTCCTTGTCCAGTCGTAGGTCCGATCCCGGTCGCACCACCTAACACAGCAATGATCACAAATCAGCACATTGCATTTGAAACACATGTTCACATTCAAGTGTTCCATATATTACACAATCATACAATGAAATTGTTACAAGTATTTATGTCATTTCTAACATAGAAGTCTGTCATAGAAAATCAGCAACGAAACCAAAATTGTTAGTGACATAGGATTCGACAACAAAAATTGAATCATTGGTGACACAAACTTTGGTAGCGAAACTAATTTGCTAGTGAAATAGGATTCAGCAGCGAAATCTGATTTACTGGTCACAAGATTCGATAGTGAAATCTGATTTGTTGGTAACATAGAATTCAACTGAGAAATTGAATTCGTTAGTGACATAGCATTCGACATCGAAAACTGATTCATTGGTGACATATAATTCATTAATGAAAACTGGTTCGCTAGTGATACAAAATTCGGTAGCGAAGACTGTTTCGCTGATGACACAGAAATCAGCAGCGAAAATTGATTCACTGGTGACACAGACTTCAGTAGCGAAACTGATTTGCTGGTGACACAAGATTCTGCAGGGAAATCTGATTTGCTAGTCACACAAGATTCGACAGTGAAATTTGATTTATTGGTAACACAAAATTCAACTGCGAAATTGGATTCGCTGGTGACATAGCATTAGACAGCGAAAACTGATTCGTTGGTGACATACAATTCGTCAGCGAAAATTGGTTCGCTGGTGGTACAAAATTTGGTAGCGAAGACTTTTGCTGATGACACAAAAATCGACAATGAAAATTGATTCGCTGGTAACATACGATTCATCAGTGAAAACTGGTTCACTAGTGGCACAAAATTCGGCAGTGAAATGTGATTCGCTGGTGACACAAAATTCGACAGGGAAAATTGATTCACTAATGACATACAATTGATCAGTGAAAATTGGTTCGCTAGTGATACAGAATTCGGCAGCGAAGACTGTTTTATTGGTGACATAGAAATTGGTAGCGAAATCTGATTCGCTAGTGACATACAATTCGTCAACGAAAACTAGTTCTCTGGTGATACAGAATTCGATAGTGAAAACTGGTTCGCTGATGATACATAATTCGAAAGCGAAGACTGTTTTGCTGGTGACATATAAATCAACATCGAAATCTAATGCGCTGGTGACATAGAATTCGGCAGCGAAAATTGATTTGTTGGTGATATACAATTCGTCAGTGAAAACTGGTTTGCTGGTGATACAGAATTCGGCAGCGAAAACTAGTTCGCTATAACACATAATCGTTAGCGAAACTATTTTGCTAGTGCCACAAACTCGTCAATGAAACTGACTCACTAGTGACACCGTATTCAGCAAAAATTGCCAGCGCACATAGACTACTGCCGACTCAAGAATTGTTCATGAAATCTGAGTCATTACCGACTCAGAAATCATTAGCGCGTATGGTTCATAACTGACTTAGAAATCATTGATGAAAACTGAGTCGCTGTCAACTTAGAAATCGTCAACGCAACATAGTTTCACAACCAACACTGAAATCATCAGCGCATATGGTTCACAACTGACTCAGAAATCGTTAACGAAAACTTAGTTGTTGCCAACTCAAAAATCATCAACGCAACACAGTTTCACAACCAACGCTGAAGTCATTAGCGCATATAGCTCACAACTGACTCATAAATCATTGACAAAAACTGAGTCGCTGCTGATTCGAAAATCGTCAGCGGTGATGGAGTCGTTTCTTGTTCTACTTTTTTCTTTAGGCCAAGCGTAAGGTTTACGCTTGGCTTTCCCCTTACCATTGCTTCTCATCCTAGTTGGGCATATGTCCTCGTTGAACAACACTCCATTCATCATACATTATTAAGTAACCCAAAAACGTTTACAATATTCATTTCCAAGGTTTTTTCCAATCATCACTTTTAATACCAACACCTAACATTATCACAACCATACATTCTTACATTCACATTTGTATCATGGCAAGGTATCAACATAACTAATAACAATCATACACACATAAGGGTTCTATTTCATTTTTATCACAAGTATAATCACAAAATTATGCCATAAACATATTCTCATTTACTTGAACCATTCTCATGTAAACTCAACAATCTTATAATAGAATTCAAGCATGGACATCAACATAAATTTCAGTTCCAGCACATAAAATGTTCCTAGAAATCCAGCAGAATCACATTTCATGCATTTCATCAATTCTTTACACATTACATGTAAGTTCATCAATCATTTGTGAAAAATCAAAGCATTAATCATCAATATGCATTCTGTTTTAGTTTGGATATGATCTTAGGAGTTTAACAAAGCTATTGTCCTGCATTTCACCACACAAACACATTTTGTCCAACCTTTCAACTATGGTCGACCCTCTCCCAAATTTGTTCAATCAAAATTGTTCATTTCTCTTGTTATATGTTCTGGAATTAGGTCTCTTATTCAACCTCATTTTCGTCTCTCTTCATAATCCAATTTTTTTCCCTTAACAACTAGTGCAAAAATCCTAGGCCATTTACTTAGGGTTTCCTTCTTCCTTTTGGTCTCAAGGTCATAAGAACAGGAGAAGAAAGGTTTTGGTTCATACCTTTTGATTTTAAATGGCTTTAGGAAAGGATTTAATGGTTTTCCCCCCTCTTCTGCCGGTTTTCTTCCTTTTTTCTGTTTAGTTTTCTTCCCCTTTTTTCTTCTATTCAACCACCTGTTACTCTCCCTCTCCCACCATCGTTTCAGTCATTATTCCTACCCTTTAGCTCTCTTTTTACTCATATATGCAACAAGGTGAACATGCAACTGAGGTTGTGTGGTTTTTTTCTCTGGATAGAGAAAGGGTTTGTTGCAACTGTTAGAGTCAGTTTTTAGGGAGAGGTTTAGACTCCTTCTCCTTTCACGGCTCCATTCATCTTTGTTTTTCTCTAATTTCCTTTCTTCTCCAACGTTTCAAGGAGGTGCTTGCAGCTAGGTTTGCTAGTTTTGCCTTGGGAAGATAGGTTGTTGCAGCCGAGGCTGCTGGCCAACTGTTTTTTGGAAGAGCAAAGGTCATTCTCTTTTCTTTGTTGCATTTATACCCCTCTTAATGTGGACAGGTGTTTGGAAGGCCGTTTACCTTTATTCTATCTCTATTTAGTTCATCCTAGGGCTAGTCAAATCCTTCATAGTTTCAATTTAGAGTAGGCCAGTCCTTACCCCTTAATTCCTCCTAACATAGGTCGGCCAAGATTATTTGTTTTTAGGTTTTTACAAAAATACATGGATTTGTCAGCGTATATAACCATCATTGACTTAAAAATCATCAACGAAAACTGAGTCGTTACCAATTCAAAAATCAACAACAAAAACTGTGTCGCTGCAGATTCAAAAATTGGTAACGAAAACTGTGTCATTGTCGATTCAAAAATCGACAGCGATAGTGGAGTCATTTCTGGCTTTATTTTTTGTTGGTTGTTTACATTCTCCCCTCCTAATATAAATTTCATCCACGAAATTAAAGGGGCTCGTATTGATAATGCCTCCAGATTCTCAAAGCAAATACCATAGTAATCAACTTCAGGTCATATATCAAGTAAGTCTTTATGTGAGTCTTTAACTGTCTTGACGCATAAACGATCACTTCCCCATGTTACATCAATCACACCCAAGTCTTTTCTTCGAGGCATCATTAATAACTACAAAACCCTTAGTATTTGGAACGTGCCAGTTTTAGTATAGCAATCTATCTAGCCTTGTACTTACTCAGCTAACCATGCCTGGGATTACATCAAAATCATGTAATTCTTAGGGCATCAAGTTTATTTCTATTTCATACCTTGTTTCTTGTCGGAGTTCCAATTATGAACCATTTTTTCTATTATTTTCACCCCCTTCCCCATTCTTGGTGACAATTCTCCTAGAAATAAATGGGTGGGTAACACCCATTTCAAACAACACAAACACATTAAAGTTATTCATCGATAGTGTACCTGCTACCACATTGATTGCAGTCCTAACTTCTTCTAGTGTCAGGTGGAAGACGTTTTCTGAAGTCTAATCATTTTGTGCCCCTAGCCTCTGTTGGCTGGAGTTTATTCCTGATTAGGAAGGCCTTATCGGCCTATTCACTATGACGGATTGTTGATAACTTTGAGTTGGTTGTTGCATACTTTATGCTTGCCTAATGTTTTTTTTTTAGGGCATTCCTTTTTATAATGGCCTCTTTCACCGCAATAATGACACCTTTGCCCCAAATACTGACAGCTTCTTCATCTATAACCATGTCCTCTACATATAAAACATCACCCTGGTGAAATAGAGCAGTCTCCCAAATGCCTTTGTTCACACTTCATATAGTGAGGGTAATGCACATTCTTCCGGTCACTAGTCCCTTTTGAAGGGTTCGGCTCTTGAGTGAGTCTATCCACCCATCACTCTTCCACTTGACTATTGGTGAAACAATACCGTTATTGTTTCCTTATTCCTGGATGCCTTAAATATTCCACTTTTTCTCTTCTTCGTAAGCAGCAGTCTATTGATAATATCATCTCCATCCCTCTTTTTACCTGTTCCCTGATGTCCCTATAGACCCTCTCCAATACAGGTTTTCAAAGCTTGTGCTACCTCAATCAGTTATCTCATTGATTTAAATCATAAGGCAATCAACCCTTGCCTTAATTCCTGTCGAAGCCCATCTCTCAACTTATGCAGTTCTTCCCTGCAAGGACTCAGATGCTCTTACTAGAGCGTGTGAAGCAGTATCATTCAATGGATCCTCATCCTGCCAATCTTGGGCATTTCAGCCTATACTCCTCCTTTCTATAGAGGGTAGCCTTAAGCCAATTATATGGCGCCATAACCTTATCTATAGCTACAACAACCTGTAATCAGGCTGTTTAGTCCACTATAGGCTACCTTCTAACATGCCAATCCTAATCCTTTTATGCCTTAGACACTTCAATCAATAACCAAGAAGAATAATTAATAAACTTGAGTTGGCCTAACACCTAAGGAAAACGAGTTTAAACATTGGACGTATAACAAGGCCTGCATATAATCATCAATACCCTGGATTGATTGATATGTAGTATCCAATTCCTAAAAGAATTAAGATAATTGATTCTTAATAGTTTTCTAGGGAGGATAACTAGTCAACAAGGGAATATATTTCTAAGTTTACTAATTAATGTAGTGATGGTGCTTCAAATCCCTTTGTAAAATTAATTTTATTGGGTTCATCACTAACTAAAATTGTATTTCATGAATTCTCTACACTGTTACCTAACTTTATCAACGGTTAGTAAGAGATAAGGGCTTATTTGCATAAGCACTTTTCTAAACCAAAACCATAAGTAAAACTAGTTCATTTGCCAAAATAGTTCAAGACCCAAGAGATCTCATCGAAAGCTAATATATACACCTTTACATATGATGTTACTCGATATAAAAAGAAGTTTGCAAAACAAATAGAAAAAAGTTACTTAGATGAACATTTTAGTTGGCTATTTGAACAGGGTCATGATCGCCCATTCATTAGCTAATACTAATTTTTATGAGGACTTCAAATAAGTTCAACAATAGCTTATATTGGTCATGAAACTTAAAAAGGAAAAACTTCTTGAGATCGCTGCATTAAGAAATTCAAAAAAGGTTAATAAGCCTATTAGTAAAGAAGTGAAAACAACCAAAGTTACTAGTAAATATAAAGAGTACTCATTTGATATAAAAAAAGTAGATTGGATATTTGATCAATTGATTTAAAGAGGACAAAAAAAAAAAAACTCTTAAGCAATCACACAATCCTCATTACTAAGAAAATAAAGATGAAGAAATAGTAAGCATGACACGACTCATGGAGACATGATACTAATAATTATGTCATCTTTAGGAATTAGATTTAGAAGGCATTAGAAGCTAGTTGAATTCCCTTATTATAGAAGAAAATAAAAGTTATAAACAACCCATTTCCTAATATGAAAACTTTAGTGATTACTATTAAACTTTAAAGACTACCTAGGAAAGGAAAAATACAATAAACTAGATTTGATTAAATATGATAGAGGGTTAAATTTACCACTAATGTTGTTATATGTAAAAGGTATATCAATTATGGAAAATCTAAAGAATTGACACTAGAAAATCATGAGAAACCTCTCTAACAAAGTATATAGGTTTCCTGTTTGTCATAGATTTCTATATAAGGAGGAAGACTTATAGGGCAAGGCTAAATAAATTTGCACTCCATAAAAGTCCAAAAGCTTCATGTTTAAAATACCTGCTAACAATGAATGACATAAACATCTGCCACAACAAAAGTCATTAAAGCTTAGTGATGAGGATGATGAATTGGGTAGTGATCACTAATATCTCTTAGACCTGGAAAGAAGGTGGAAAGAAGGTCAATTAAGCAAGACATATCTTAGAAAGATTTAATTTTTTAACATACTAGTGAGAAATGATGTTGCTAAACCATACATCTCATCAAAGGAATAAGTTTTAGGATCAGAAAAAAAAAGTCCTTTGGTCAATAATCAACAAATATAAACGTATATTGGATTACTAACACGTAGAGTTGATGATCGATTGCACACATGATGATTGTGAAACAGGATTGAGCCTAATCCAACACAAGAATAGGTTGACATATTATGTAATGATTATTTTCAACCAAACACCATCATTGTCTAATTAAAAGGTCATTTTAGATCCTAAATAGTTCAAAAGGTATATTTTTAAAGATATTTTTATAAAAAACGGGCAAGTCTATTATAAATATGGTAATATAATATGAATAAGGTGACCAACCATGAATTGAGAAAGCAAAGGTAATAGTTAACCATGAAATATAACCAACTATCAATTGCACAAAAAATTAAGATAAAGTTTTCTAATAGAGAAGGCTAACAATTAAACAACTAAAGTGAAGAAAACCATCAACAAATAAATGCCCTAAAGTTGTGCTATGTAAGTAACAATATCAAAAAGTAGCCTTAATCATTTAAAAAGAATAAAAGAGGACATTCCTACTAAAAGAATAAAAAAAAGGTTTTCCTAAAGAAAAATGTCAAGTTATTGCAAGTGTGATTATAGTTAAACAAAGTAACAGACTTAAGAACCACAACATCGTCTCATTAATAAAATAAAATACTTTTTCAGAGCCTAAATTAGACTCAACTAACATCTTCATTAATAAAGATACCTAACTTAAGGTAAAAAAATGAGCTCATGGATGATGATGATGCCTTCTTAAATGAATAAATAATGGAAAAATAGATTTTGTGTCCTCTTTGAAGAGAATGCATAATATAAAGAAATGGAAGTTAATGAGCCTACAATTCTAATATAATAAATGAATGATCAGGATACAATGAAAGAGGCTAACTTGCTAGAAATCCATTATGAGGCAAAAAAGGATCAATCATGATGATATTGTACTAACAATATCATTTTTTCCCTGCCATACTTGTTTAAGGCCAAACCTGGTCAATTTTATATTATATTGATATTGACAATAAAGACAGTATAGATAAGAAGGCACAAATCATGGAAAATAACTGATTAGAACCTATGATTTATTAGGGACCAAATGTGGCATTTTATAAGCCAACAATGGCTATGAGTAGCCACATTAAACCCCTGTATAAAACTACCAATTTTAATGGTGTACCAATATAGAGGGCATTAATTGATAATGGTGTAGTACTGAACATAATGTTTTTAACATTGATAAAAAAAATTAGTCATAACAAAGTTGATATGTAACCTTTTCAAGTAGCAATGTCAAATTTTATACAAAACATATTCAAGTTCTAGAAGTATACTTAATAGTTAGATCTAGAACTGTTGACCTAATGGTATCCATTGCTGCTAGTTTTGATTAGTCAAACTATTAAGAAGTTATTAATCATTAATTACCTTAAGGTTATGTTGATTTAGATTTATTCCCATACTATTTATCTTGAGTATTGACATCTTAAAGTTACACTATAAACATGGAATTATGCTGGTAGGATATACTGCTTCAAGATTAGTCTTAACATATTTGTATTATGACTCAAGTATTTTTAGGGATTAATTTAACTCTTTAGACCAACTTCCTATACTTAAATATTATCCTAAAAGGTTTCCCTAAATTTCCCTAAAAAGAATGGCTATAAGTAAATGTGGCATTTCTTAAGCCAATAATGGCAATAAGTAAGTGCATTAAACCCTTGTATATAATAATGGCTATAAGTAAGCGCATTAAACCCTTGTATATAATAGTTAGTTTTAATGGTGCAACACTGGTATTGATCAAGAAGATTGGTTATGAAAAAGCTATTATGCTACCTTCTGAAAAAGTAAAGTTGGATTTTACATGAGTGTAAAAGTGTTATAAGTAGACTTAATAGTTGTATATTGAATTGTTGGCTTGAAGGTATACATTTCTCCTAGTTTTGATGAATCAAACTATTAAGTTACTATTCATTACCTTGTGGTTTTGTATATGTGGATTTGTTCTTGTGTACAATATCTCAAGAAGTATTGATGACATCTTGAAGTTGTGCTATAAACATGAAATTATATTGGTAGGATATAATGATTTTAGATTAGTCTTAAAATGTTTGTATTATGACTCAAGTCTCTTTAGAGATTAATTAAACTTTTTAAACTAACTTTCTATACTCAAAAGACTTTGTTTATATCTATAAAGCCTAAGCCAATTGTAAACCAAACATCTTAAACTGAATGATAAAAGCTAAAAACCACTAGTAAATCAGATTTCTCAAATAAGATATAAAAAACCAAAGACAATGAGTAAACTAGACTTTACACTAGATATATTTATGACCATTGGTGTATTAAAACTAGTTGGATAAAGAATTCAAATTTCTTTGTTTCCATGTCGCTACCTCATTTGGTTTAATCATAGGCTATATCAATCTTCTATTATTCAAATATCTTGGCTCATTCTCATGGATTACATATTTTTTACATCATCTGGTTTAATCCATAGGGTATAACAATCTTCCATAATTCATATATTTTGGCTCACTCTCCTTAAAGACATATGTTTTTTACATCATTTGACTTAAAACCTAGGTATACCAGTCTTTTAAAATTTGAATTTCTTAGCGTATATCTCACTAAAAGATTGGCAGGTTTTGTCCTTGAGCCCATAAAAGTCAGTTAGGTTTTGATCTTTGTCCTAAAAAGATTGGTAGGTTTG
>Ga0325414_1003955_pt1 | contig 15461 bp, 7 predicted proteins | sample PopdelMetagenome_8_FD_206183 | JGI IMG/M metagenome (GOLD analysis project Ga0325414, IMG submission 206183) | Populus deltoides microbial communities from Bellville, Georgia, United States - Leaf-PdKOR-R3 | ecosystem: Host-associated > Plants > Phyllosphere > Phylloplane/Leaf | place: USA...
TAGTTTGAATAAGCCCAGCAGTTGAATAAAGAGATACACTGCAAGATATGGTATGCCCCACAATTGATTCTTATTGTTAAATCACCAGGCAATTAATATGACCAAGACATGGAAACAGAGCACAAGCTTCCCATGATTCTCTGACAAAGAGTTATTGTTTCATATGAAAGCTCATTACACCGAAGGCGCAGAACTCAGGGAAAAAACACTATAAAGCTATATCAGCAATGAAAAGTCCTTAATGGATTTTTCGTTGCTAATTAAATATGTATTGAATTTTAGTTTTATTGTAATGAATTAGACAGTTGCTCCTCGATCATCTTATTTGATTGGATGAAAAATCAAGAAATCATGATTGGGTTTTGTTCGTCTCTATCAAGTTGCTGAAATTTTCTAGTCTAAGCAGTAATTCTTGATATATAAAAAAAGATTTATGTGCTGCAATCTCCGACTAATGTATCGAAAATTCGAGAGCTAGCATTGAATATTAATAAATAATAGCATGGAATGTTAAACATGTAGTGTTTCTAAGAAAGAGTGCATGAATGACCCAAACTCCAAGAAACTCTCTATACAAGCTAGCTGACGTTTTCTTTTGATGCCCCGTTCGCCTTCCATAGCTTTATTTGGAGTGATTTCTGCATCTGAAATATTGCGGATATATGTTCTTTTTTTCTTTTTGTTTTGATCCCTCTTTGTTACACTTGTATCATGTGTTGATTTATTATTTTTAGCATATTAATTTCATTATTGACTCGGGTTTGAACCTTGCTTACCATGCGCTCATTGACAAATTCGTTCACAGGGAGCACTTAACCAAGACAAAAGACAATATTCTACAGCACGAGAGCTGAAAGTTGACATTGTTGATTTCAACCCCCCTTGGGTCGAGAATAAGAATTTCAGGAGTTATTTAACTTACGATAGTTCTAATAAACGTGGGATTGATTCTAGTTAGTTGTAAAATCAAAATTGTATCCATGGAACTAGGAATTCTAATCTGGGAGAGCCGAAATAGAGGAAAAAAACTTCACGGGGAGCTAAAATTTTGTATTTTTATTGAACGAGAAGGATGGAAAAAGGCACCTATTAATTAATAATCAACCATATATCGGGACATGAATGCGTAGATCGAAGGCAATAAGGTCTTATAAAGAGCAGGAGTGGAGAAACCTAAATGGGTTTGGTTTGTTGTGCAGTCAAGCACCAGATAAAATGGAGGAATCTGTGCCCACTAGCTAGGATGAGGATGAGAATTGGAGGGCGCCAGGTCGGTCTGTCTACCCTCACTACCTTCTCTCTCTCTCTCTCACTGCCAGGACCAGCACACAATTTAATCAATGGCACCCAAGTCAAAACTCAAAACCTAACTTGAACATACCCTTTCTCTAGTAGCAACTGGCCTGTAGAAAAAATAAAAGAAACCCCAAAAATAACCATAATGATGCATGTGACTTGAAAGTAAAAAAAGGGAGGAAAAAAATCATCTTAAGCTGATTGCTAACTCCCTAATGTATAGAGAAAACCCAAGAATGATGAGAAGGACAGAGCTCACATGAGCCGAACCAGATCATCCATGGGCCCATACGCACAAATCCTCTCTCAATCCTCAATCCTCAATCCTCGAATCCTCATGGGTCTTTCTTTAATAGCAGAAAGAAGCGAGAAAATATTTGTGGTTCGTTGCTTGTAGAGAGAGAAGATTTTAGGAAACTATAATTGGGCAGCAAAAACCCTCATACAACACCTCTCTCTCTGATGTAGCTAGGTCAACCACATGATGAACAGCTTGCCTTCTTTCTTTCTAATATTGAATTACCGTATGGCTTGTCTTGTTTAGGGTTTTGAGTGTTTTGTTTTTATATTTTATTTTTAGTCAAAGAAGAAGGCACCGACTCTTTGGTTTGTATTGAGCTAGATGATTGCTCCCCCTTTGCTTCTCTTCTTTGTGGCCTCACAGATTTTGAAAGAGAAAATCTTCTAAACAAGAAACCAAATCCTCTAGAGCAGGTGAGGTTAGGCCTTGTTTGTGCTCAATATTTCGCTAAAAAGTCGTAACCCCACTTTCTTCTTCTTCTTTTCTTTCTTTCTCCTCAATCATCATTTCTATTTTGGTTGTTGGATTTCAATTCTTCAAGATCTACTGTGATCATAAGAAGCTCTTAGTGGGTCATCATGAACTTCGTTGAAGGAGAAAGAGGGGATTTTGATAAAGAAGAACAAAGAGAAGAGAAACAGGAAGGAGAGGAAGCTGTGAAGACAAGTAAGCTCCTCTTTTCTTCTCCTTGTACATCATCTTCTTCTACCAAGTACACAAATTTTCTTCCTGAGCACCACAACATGTGGCCTGGTTCATTTGATCAGTCACAACAAGATAGCAAAACCCAAGAACCATCTCTCAATTTTGATAAGAAGCTAGAGCTCAAGGAATTATCACTGGGAAATAACAATGAAACTGAGAGAACTAGTGCCGGTGCTGTTGTTGGTGCTAGAGAGTCTATTGATAGAGAGCACATGTTTGACAAAGTAGTGACCCCAAGTGATGTAGGCAAGCTAAACCGTCTTGTTATACCAAAGCAACACGCTGAGAGGTACTTCCCTCTTGATTCTTCATCGAATGAAAAAGGCCTCCTCTTGAACTTTGAAGACCGGAACGGCAAGCCATGGCGGTTCCGGTACTCTTATTGGAACAGTAGTCAAAGCTATGTAATGACCAAAGGTTGGAGCCGGTTTGTAAAAGAAAAAAGGCTTGATGCAGGCGATATTGTGTCGTTCCAACGCGGTGTTGGTGAGTCAGGCAAGCATCGTCTGTTCATAGACTGGAGACGCAGGCCTAATGCACCAGATCCAACAACATTCTCACATTTAGAGCTCCAAAATCAGCAACACTATCCACAGTCAGTGCGGTGGGGCAGGCTGTACTCAATGCCCCAATCTAATTTATCCATGCAGCAACCTCAATTGCGACATTTGAATTACAGCATTCATCCTTATCAACAACAGCAACATCAGAATCGTAATCATCAGAATCATTATCATCAACCGTCTACGATTAGTTATGGCAATTCAGCGCAGTATTACTTAAGGCCACCAGAGACACTTCAGATTGGGGCAATGCATCAACAAGCTGGAGGAAGTCATGTCCCACTGGTGATAGATTCAGTGCCAGTTGTTCATGGTAAAACTGCGGGGAAGCGGCTCAGGTTGTTTGGTGTAAACATGGATTGTCCTACACAGGATGATGGTCAGTCATCTTCGATCACAATGACACATGGCACAATGGGTTCATTCTCTTCTCATTTGGCTTCATCTTCTCTCCCTCCTCCTCTCCAATTAAGGGCACCAACTAGTGCCCCAATGCAAGCTGAGTTTTCGAAGAAAGGAAAGAATTCCTTATCTTTTGATCTGGATCTTTAATCACATATGAAGATACCATTTCTTCTGTTCCTTCACATCTGATTTCTCAATATGGGTACTAGATTTAGGTAAGAGGCTTTCAAGAAATTTTCAAGTTTAGCCTTTTTTGAGTTTCTTTTTGTTGATTGTTTAAATATTGTCAGCAAATTAAAAAGATGAGGTTTTGGGTATATTGTGAAGATCAAAAGATGGAAGAGTGGTGCAAGAAATGTGGAGTTTGAAACACGCTTTCAATTGTGTATAATGCATATATACAGATAAATATCAGAATATTTCCATCGATGTTTTTCTTTTAGTGACTGGTAGCTTAACTTATTGCAATATATTGACTCTACACATGAAATGGACTCTCCCCAGTTTGTTTGGGTTAATTTCTGTTCCCTCTTTAGCCATCAACTTCAAGCTTACTCTCTCTCTTGATGACAGCATTTTATGGTACATTGCTAGAGAAAGGATATAAAGTGGAAACTTCTTTCCTAGTTTCTCTCTTTCTTTTCTTTTTCTTTTTTGTTTTGTTTGTATTACCTCATTGGGTTAATATTCTTGGTGATGCTTAGTTGAGTTGGATTGCAGGTTCTGCGCAGAAAGTTTTCAGCAGCTGTAAAAGTTAGCTTCTGTATTCTTACTCTTTTTTTACTTTATTTATTTTTTAATCAATCTCTCTACATCTTAAAAACTACTACTAGCATTGTTACATTTCTTTCTCCGCAACACGATGTTTCTTTTACAGCCACCTTCTTGTCTGGATTGCTGCAAACACAAACAAAAACTGCTTTTGTGTTGAAAGAGATTTATCAATAAGGTATCGTGATACCACCGAATCTTTTTAAGCGGTCAAGTGCTTCGTTTAATGTCTTTTGAAGCCCATTTTGCGTATGGAAATCTGAGGTTAAAGAGAGCACTGTATTCTGTGTGTTTCAGTTTTTATATGATGGTTACATTGTATATTTTATGGTTCTTAGTTTAGAATCTAGCTCGCTCTAACATTGCTTGCATTGGCTCTATCCTTTGTAACTTTAGCGGTAGAAAAATTAATGGGATGGTCTTCAGCAACTTTATGTTTTTGTTATTGCAAAATCCGACAAGCATTAATTCTTTCTTAATTCCTTGGTTTGATCTTGAAAGTCTAAAATTAACTACTGTAGTGATTCTATAATCATTCTATATACGAATTCTCAATCACGAAAGAGTTATGAATCCTTGCTTCTCGTTGAAATTCTGGATTTTTCTTTTTAGTTTTTCCAAGCACTATATCTAATTTCTACTGATTACAATCGAAGCCTTGTTCGATTTGATTCGGAAATGATATATATATATACACACACATTGATCCCTTTTTATTTTTTTTTTCATTTTGTGCGTGTGTGTCTGTGCAGATGATGAATATGGGATTCAATATGCACCCTTCTTTACATGATAGCATCTTCACAACCCATAACATTTTGTACTGAGCTTTGGCTCTGTCTGTGGTCAAGACTGCTGTCATTTCGAAGGTACAATTACTGCCTTCACGGATGGTTCCTGAAAGTTCCTTTTATGGTATGTGCACTGCCATCAAATCTTCTCCTAGTGCTTTGATGTTTTCGTTCAGACTTCAAAACCTAATAAATTAATTTCATCATGTTAGAGAGATCATATGTTCGGGAAGCTGCTAAAATATTCTGTTTCTAATGGCAGAAAAGATCATTAATTTGGGCATTGAGCTCAAGAGAGACCACGTTAAGACCCCTAAATCTTCCAAAATATTATAAATCTTTGGAATTGGTTCTTCAATTTATGGAAGTTTGATGGATAGCGTCTCTGTCAGAAACTCTGCAGTTTTTCACCTCATGTGGTCACTACAAAACACCTACCGGTCATAGAAGTAGAATCCAAAAAATCTTTGCAAACAAATCAACTCTCAATTAGGGAAGAAAATGACTGTAATTAATATAACAGAACAATGATAGTAATAATTAAGTACATTAAGAAGAAGTTAATTAGATCAATTCATGCACATGCATGATTGGAAGCCAAAACTATGTTTTGGTCGGAATACGTATACGTGTAGCTACAGACACTACATGTTCTTTCACATGTGATTACTGTTAGTAATTCGATGAGTACATGTAATTTATTATGTACATTGGTATACTTAATTTGGGAAGCATGACGTTATGGTCAAAGAGATTGTTGTGCCTAAGATATTGTTTGAAGCCGCAAAACTGATCATCCATTGATTTGGACAACTGAGTCACGACTTCAATTAAAGTAGTTGGAGCTTTGATAATTTAGACAGTAAAACGGCCTCTTTTAGACAATTGTGGAGATTTTATCAACTTTTGGCTAATAAGAAGATAGCCAAAAAAGTAGAAGTAGAAGAAGAAGAAGAAGAAAAGCCATTAAAGCACGGCTGCTGCAACGAAAAAAAAACGCGATTGAGGCCATTGACTATGGATCCATTATATGGAACCAACTGTTTTTCACTAAAAGAAAACAGAAGACATTCATCGAATCAAATTTAACCAGTTGATTAGCAATAGTATTCGATAAGTACTGTATGTTCAATGTAAAATTGCTCCATAAAGCTATATAATTACACATTTCTTCTTCTTCTTCAGACCAACGATGTTTTTGTATGTATGAGAGTCCATTCGCTTTGCATGGTAAAAATACCTTTGGGAATTGGTGATAAAATTAGTTGAATGTTTTCCCAATTAGAAAATAGTACTGTCCACGATTAGAGAGATAAATAACGAATTATAAGTTTTTCATTATGAAATGCAATAGGGGATTACAGATTCAAATTCGAATATATCACAGAAAGTGAAGATTTATGATGGGATATGATATCAACCAAATCCTGAGCAGATATATACTTTATGCTTCTTCCATCAGAATCATGTGAACAAATCTAGCTGATATATTATCTTAGTCATATTTTAAGTAAGCTATCCACATCCAGACTAATGTAATCACAGATATATATATATTCTTTCTTGTGATCAGCCCTCAAATTCAAACCTCAGATGATTAGTGGGGAGGAAATCCACTAACCACCAGATTCCAAAGTGTCTTATGATTTGTAGCAAAATTAATGTATATGTTGTTGATGTGTTAATTTTAGTGCAGGTAGAGGAAGGCATTCATGGTAACCATATATGTCATCATTTTTATGTTTTCACAGTTTGTTAAATTCATATTATCAGTTGCTTGCACAATGGGATTATGTTATTAAATAAGCCTTTCAATCTATCATTCCTTCTATATATGATCATCTTGTCGGTATGTGTTTTCTTAATTTAAGATGATACATCATTAATTGGTTCCTTCTTAATTAAGTTTGATTTGTGCAGCTAGCCCTAAACTGAATTACATGATCTTACACCGATCATCCTCGTGCTGCACGTATCAGAAATGCTCTATTATACATTTTGCATTCATAACAAAACCATGATATATATATTTTTTGAGGAATAGAATTGGCATGTACAATTTCCCTCCCAGCTAGCTAACCTACTGTAAGAAATTGCTGAGAAGTTCCTTTTATATCCGGATCGGTGGTTTAATTTCGAGATATATTCTTAATTTAAGTTTCTTCTACAGTTTGATTATGAGAATGCAATCGCCGAGTTCGAAGGCAAGCTCTAGCTAGCTAGGATGTGTACCCGTTAGGGGGTTGCAACTGATCAATCTTTGCAATATGAGCCAAGAGCTAGCAAGCCAAGCTTTCTGATGTAAACAGCTGACCACTGCTGCTTGTAATAGCACATGTATCAGAGTACTTTCAAAAGAAACGGACGGCATATACGTGCCACCCACTTGTATTTCTTGGGTACTATTTACCTAATTTGGCCTCAAACCTGTACACTTGTTTCTTTATATATGCTTTTATTCGGCTTTCCTGATCGAAGCAACGTTACATTGAAAATAATCTCGAATCAATGCAGAATATTATATTATCTCATGTTGGGAATTGTGCCACTATATTTATGTGTGTGTGTGTGTGTGTATATAGGAATCATGCCACTACCTAGCCAGTTTTCAAGGGCAAGCTTTGAGATATAGATAAAATTCCATACTGTTGATGAACAGAAATAGCAGCTAAAGAACAACTATAAATGGTGAAAACAGGCACATAGAGGTGCACTGTTGATTTCCCTTTGTCTATGTCCCCGGCCTGATCTTGTAGATATGCTTCAAAGATGCCGAGCTAGAGTCTACAGTACCATGCATTTATAATTGAGAGAAAACCCAGAACAGCCTGCATGCTTACCCATCTTAATTACCATTGATGCACAATTCCTGCAACTGTATAGTTAGCTCGATCTTGAGAGAACGAGGCTATGGGATGGTGCACACAACACGGACCAAATTCAATACGTCTTGGTGGTGTGGGACATGTACATTCACAGCTTGCACTTAATTAATATTGCTCCATACAAGTATTCTCAAAATAAATAATAAAATGAAAATGAAAAAAGAGAGCTACCGCATACAATTCAGTAATGGCGGGGTGCATGATATATTAAAAGCTAAATAATCACTACATCTGATAAAGCTAATGAATGGAGGATGCTGGGAGATGTATTGGGGCAATAAACATGTGTATATATATATATATAGTCGTAAGAAAGCACCATGGGCACAATTATATACTGACATAAAGATTCATCAGCAACTTGGTCCAATTATTGTCGTAAGAGATTCATTGATTTCTCTCACAAGATTCCTATGCTCAAAGTCTTGAAATTGAAGTCCCCTCCCGGCCTATAAAGACAGTATATGTAGGTTAGGTTTAATAGGCATAATTGATGATGATAAAGAAGCTACATGTGTGAGCCATAGCTGGTACAAAGGAAAGCAAAAGAGATTAAAGTTGCTTCACTGTTTAGTCCTTTGTTTTTTTCCCAGTCTCAAAATTAGGAACGGGGTTGATGTACAGCACTGGTATACGTGTAGCTAAACCTGCATGGACCACGTTCTTGTTTCTGTGCATTTAATGCATCAAGGACCGCATGCCCTTCCCTCCTATTGCTTTCTCCTTTCTCTGGTTCACCTCTCTTCCTGTGCTTTAACTTCTTTAATACGAAAATAACTTGAGAGAATGATCAGAAGCCATTGGGTTGTGCTAGCTAAATTGATGGGTTCTCGTCTTCATCGATTCACTGTAATCATTTTTTAAGACTCTGCACGTAGTTGTTGCTGGTCGCTGTGCATATATACAATATACTAGCGCTAAAATCACAGTAAGATCATGCCACCATTTCTTCTTCATCTTACTCTCTTGAGACCATCGATCGACCACCCACCCATTTGATGGAGTACATGTAATCCTATTAATGGCTTGTAATCTTTTATTATTGAGATTAGAGCACATCATAAGACAAGCCATCTGAACAAGGAGTCCAGTCCAAGAGCAGCTAGCGTCGATGGAGGATGGATTGGACCTGGCTGTCTGTAGCATATATGGCGAGTAATTATAAGCAGTACGTTTCTGTAGCTTATCAAAATCGAATATATTAGAACAAAATATATAGTGTATGGGATCCGATAAATAATTAAACCATTCTTTTAAACCCTGTTTTGTTTTTCGTAAAAATATTATTTTTTTATTTAAAAATTAAATTTTTAGTGTTTTTATATGGTTTTAATATACGTTAATGTTAAAAATAAATTAAAAAAAATTAAAAAAAAATTAATATATTTCTAAAAAAATAAAAAGTAATAAACTTAAAAGCATGTAGCTCATTAAAAAGTGTTAGCATGAAGGTATTAAAAAAAAAAAAAAAGCAAAAGTATTCGTTGGAGGTAGAAAACGACAGGGTCAGAGTAGTTCGAATTTCAAGCCATCAATTACTCCGACAACGCCCGAAACAGACACAGAGTGATCCGAGGCACCAAGAATCTGTCCTAACTTCCAATCCTTTTTTAGCTATGTCGATCGAGGGTATAATTATGCTTGCATGGCATGAGTGTTGTAATTCCTAGGCGTTCTTAATAAAATTAATTAGTCTGCTATCGATTTGAAACGCTTTTGAAAAAGGTCTTGAGAGAAAATCTTAGGCTCGGTTCTAGCCTTGACCCAAGAGCCTAACAAAATTCTTGACACAACTCATCAACGTACGGCTCTTCTAGTTAGGAGATGGAGGGCGTCTCTCTCTCTCTCTCTGTATATGCAAACTCTTGATTACAGAAGGATGGTGAGGTGAGAACTTGCATTGACAACGTTAGAATAATGATACAAAAATCAAATAATAAAAAAACCTTAATTTATTTTTTGTTGTTTTAATTTTAGAAATGTTCTTCTACAAAGATATTAAAAAGTTGATTTCCCATAAAAATAGAGAAAAAGATCATTTTTAAACTTTTGTTTTAGTTTTAAGTAATAAAACACGAACAGAACATAACTCTCTTTTTTTTTTACCAAGGAATTTGAAAATCAAATTTCAGCTACTGAGTCTCTAGAAATTTGAATAAGGCACATGTATCTCCTTTCTAGCTCAAAAAATTAATTATCAATTTAGAATGGAATATGCTTACGATCATGAATGGTTAAAATTTTGGAAATAATTTTTTGTCATTAACCAAAAAAAATGCAATCATCCATAAGAAAGATATTCGCTTTCAGAAAATTCAAGGTCCATATTAGACCCATTTTATTTGGGCTTATGCCCCAAATAGATAAAGGTTGGAAGAGAACACACACAAAATATATACATAACAATGGGGGGGATATATATATATATATATATATATATATATATATATATATATAAAGAGGGGAAAGTTGCAGAAAGCATGCAACTCAGGGAGCGAGAGAGTAGTTAAAAAAGATGGAGCATAGATGTGTAGAGTGTGGATTCCCGATAGAAACTCTTTTCGTCCAATACTCACCAGGCAACATTCGACTCATGAGATGTGTAAATCTCTCTCTTTCTCGTTTATAAATTTTATTTTCCATTTTAAATTTCCCAACTTTAACTTTTTTTTTAAGAAAAAATATGTTCCTGTTGCAGGCGAATTGCGAAGCAGTTGCAGACGAGTACATCGAATGTGAATTCATGGTGAAATTCTTATACCCTTTTGATTCTTGACTTGCTATTGATTGTTTTTTATCATTTCTTTTTTGGTTCCCTTAGTGAAGATTTAGATTTTGGTTATTTTCTTTGAATACTTAATTACTCCTTTAAACTTGTGGTACGAAATGGTGTTGTATGCCTTAATGATCAAAGATAGAAGTCTTCTTTTGAAAAGAAACGAGGGAGAGTGGGGTTCTTCCATGAGCTTTTCTTCAATTGTTTTGACATTCCAAGAGGTTAGCAATGATGGTGGGAATTGAACATAAATTTCAGTTTTAAAGTTGGAGTTGGATTATATGTGCTGCTTGAAAAGTGGGTTTAGTATTTTCTTCTGCAGATACTCGTGGATGTCTTTGTTGGAAACTTTATGTTTATCTGTGTTTTTCTTCTTTCAATGAGGCTGTTGCTAAACACATCGATTCAAATCTCCAGTTAAACTTTTGCTTCAGTATCAAGCTGTTTATTTCTTTAATATACTTCTTGGACTTGCAATATTATGGGTGGGAGGCCCTAATAGCAATTGCCATGTGTGCTGCTCCTTGTTTTTTTGGTTCAAGCTCATAATGGAGATTGCCTGGGGGGGGGGGGGGGGGGGGGAGGCTTTAATTCTAAACTAGTATAATTATCTAAAAAACTGGTTTCATGTGTGAATAATAATTAACTGGGATGGATGAAGACATGGTGGCAGAGGTTTAGGTTTGTGTGAACATTCACTACTTGTTGTACGTACGATACATACACCTATCCTCTATTTGAAACTAGAATCTTAGTATTATTTATATCGATTGATCAGAAAATAAAATTCAATATTATGCACTTGCAAGAAGTTAGAGGTATTCATATTGTAAGAAGTTAGAGGTATTCGTTTGGGAGTTTTTATGAGAGAGTTGGGTGATACAGATGTCTAAGATCATTGAGGAGAAATGGCCAAAATAAGGCAAGATAGAGAAAAGTTGTTTTTGTTACCAACTTTGAGATTTATCATGCTGCTGTTGGCAGGTGCAGAGACATTTTGCTTGCAGTCCTAGTTTCAAGTCACTTCAAGATTTTTCTTATTGCCACAATGGTATGGCTTCTTAATGCGGCTTAATGAAAAGCAAATTGAACATAACTTTTACACTTTCAGCTTCTATAATCTTCTAAGCATTGGTTCTTGTTTAATGTATAAGCTTGAGTTTGGTTTAATCTAACTTTTCTGAATATTCATTTTTCAGGTTTGGGAATTTCCATTTTCTGTAATTTTCATCATTGATTTATTTGTTTTATCATCCAACACAGTGGCATTAAAAGGTAAGATAAATCATTTATTGTCCTATACAAGTATGCTTAACCTTTATTCATCAGTTTTTATGGTAGCACCATACTAGTTGTTATTGTTACATCATGCTTGTGTTGATGCTCAAAGAAGTCTCAGCATATACTATTGTGTAGATGCTGATTTTTCTAATTACAGAAAAACATTCTATGGACTGGCATGAATCTGTTGCCTATGTTTGAGTATGAAACAAAAAATGTAGACAATTATGTAGCAATATATCCCAAATGTGAACTGTCAATACTTCAAATATAGCATATGGTTGCTGTAACAACTGTAAGTATTTATTTATTCATGTCATTGTTATATTGAAAATATCCTTAGCTGGAAGCTGAGTATCCAGGTCTGCAGGTATTTGTATGCACAATTAGCAGAAAGTTCAAACATTCCAATTGACATATAAGATATTTAGAAATGTACTTTAATAAATTTATTACTCATTCTAGTTTTCTGCTGTTTCAGCTCTTAATACTGAAGTTCCCAAATATTTCGTTGAATATTGCCCGCTTTCCTGCTTTTGTGAAGTACATTTATCATGTGGATTTGTTCTGTCAAATGTTAGAACATTGCTAGTTGATTTTTCTTTTCTTTTCTTTTCTTTCTTTTTTCCATTCTTTTTTTTTTAGTAGATTCTTGGTGGATTATTGATCAAGTTGAAATGAGCATTATAGTTTTACACACTTTTGCTCTTTTTTATGAATTAGTGATCAGTGAGTCAGCTTTGAATAGATGCATTGTGGCCTGCTTCTGTGCACATGCTGTTAAGTTGCTTGTCACTCAGATATCCACTCAGAGATCATTGAGATTTTAAATCATCGAGTATTGTTCATCTTCCTCGTATTCAAGCACATCATGACACGATAGCCATTTTGGTTAAAATGCCAATTTTGGTTCACTGCTGAACATGAGTTGTGCAAATTTGATAGCCAAAATTGCAAAAATCAACATTCTGGAAATGTGATTGTGTCTTGGAGCCCCTTCAAAGCTGCTTGAGTCTTTTTAAAGCGGGCACCCTTCCAAGTTATTGGAGTGACGAATCTGCTGATAAAGCATGCACGCACCAAAGTGTCATGGGAGAAAGCAGTGAACGTTTAATGATTAAGAGCATTGCAGTGAAATAGCAGCCACATCAATGCAAGTGATTCAAGGCTAAATGTGGACATGAAAAGAGATTTTCTTTATAAAGGAAGATTCTGTCGTCAATTTTGTTATAGAGCTGAATGGTTTAAATTGCAAGCCACTATATATGCTTGCTCCGTGCACCCCTTCCCATGAAAGTTAATCTTACCGCTCTACTGCAAGATCGGTAGCAATATGACCACTCATTCTAGTTGTCTGTTCTATCTCTATTTTTTCAGCTGGGTAGAAATTTCATTTGTAAGTTTTTCATGTCTTTCTTTCGGTTCTTTGAAATGAATTCAATTTGCTATTCAAATTAAGATTTAAGAAAAAAACGTAATTGAGTTGGTTTCAGTACGTATGCTACTCGTTTCACCTGCATCACAGGCCTGAATATCAGTATTCCCATCCCCCTTTTCCTTCAATTTACAGACAGCGAGAGCCCTCTGCATGAGTTCAAGAACAAAACAATGTATGCGCCAGTGAGGTGCATGAATGTGAGCCACCTATACATAATACTAAATTTCTATGGCCGAAGAAGGGAAAGAAAAGAGCACAGAACAAACAAAAATCATACACTGAAACCACTCCTACTACCTGCATTTCGTTTAATCACCTCAACGACCTTCCTATACACAGGTAGAAAATTCAATTGGTCACTTTTGTTTCTTTAACAAGTAATTAAGCTTGCAATCTCTGATGAACTGGGTTCTTTTGACAGAGGTGCTTGGAACATTCTGCACTAGTTAAAACTTCTGAACATGGACCAATTATTGAAAATCAAGCAGAAAACTCAAAGCATTTGACTTTTGAGACTACCAATTTCATATCATTAACATTCAAATTAAAAAAAATCATATAATCACAAAATGTCACAGGAGAGATTCCTGAACCCCCACAGTAAAAATATACAACCAAAAACCTCATTCCATGAAGACCCGGCAAGGAGAGTGAAGTGTTATAAATACCATGGATAATCCATTTAGTCTTAATACCATCAGGGACACGACCTTTATGAACAACCAGAGTCTGTTTTGTTCGAATCTCTTCCTTGGTTCGCCTAGTCTTTATTTTACGATCCCTTCCAGTTGATTTCCAGTATCCAGCTTTTGTTGCTCTGTTGACTCTTCGGCTATTAGGATATCTAGGTAGTGTTTGTTTCGAAGAACTGAACATGAACATGATAATTTGTTGTGGAGTTGGTTGATGTACTTTTATACAGTATAAATATTAATTTTTGTCATGTAAAACGCTATTTTAGTGGAGAAGTTTTTGTTTCACTAAAAGACTAAAAGGGATAGAATAAATTTGTCTAATTATTTGCAGAGGAGTTAATGTAATTAGTTCGGCTTAATGGTAAGGATAAAAATAATTGTTATTATAGTTTTAAAACTTGATTAAAAACTGACCCGGGGTAAGACCAGGAACGCGGGTTGAGTTGACCATTAACCCGAGTTAACGCAGGGATAAAAAAGGTTATTGTCATGGTTTTAAAACTCGACTCGATTGAGAGTTGAACCAGAACGAGGCCCAAGTCATGGGTCGGGTTGACCATTGACTCGGGTGAATAGAAAGACAAAATTAATTATTATTATAATTTTAAAACTTGACCCGGGAGCAACTCGGGGCTAGTCGCGAGTCGAGACTATTGACCCAGGTTAAAATCAGGATAAAAATTATTAATATCATAGTTTTAAAACCTGAATCGGGATTAGACTTGGAGTCAGGCCCGGGTCACGGGTCAGGTTGACCATTGATCCAGATCAACGTAAGTATAAACATGGTTATTATCATAATTTTCAAACCTGATTTAAAGTTCAACCCTGGGCTAGGCTCGGGTCACGAGTCAAGTTGACCATTGACCCAAGTCAACATGATAATAAAAATAATTATTGTCATAGTTTAAAACCCAACTCGGCGGTCGATCCGGGACCGGGCTCAAGTCATATGTCATGTCGACTATTGATCGAAGTCAATGTAAGGATAAAAATTATTATTATTGTTCTAGTTTTAAAACTCAATTCTATAATCAATTTAAGGGACAGCTCGGGTCGTGAACCAGGACCATTAACCTGCGTCGGCTTGGAGGTCGACCTTGTCAGGTTGACTCAAATTCAAAAACAAATATAGCAGCCTCATTTTTACCAAAGAAATATATATAAAAAAAATCAATAGATTTTTTACTCATATTTTATTTTTGATTGATATAATTTTTTAATCAAATTATATCAGATTAATCCTTTTTTAAACTCAAAACAGTTTAGACCTCAGGTTGATTAAGTCCCGTCTATAATATCTAGCAAAGACAAAATAAAACAAATTATGCAATTCAATCCAAAACACAACAAACAGAATACAAATCCAGGAATATCTAGTCCTGTCCAGTCCATATTGTCCATCATACGTAAGAGTTGGTATAAAATCTCCCTCTTTCTATACTTATTTAGAAGAGCTTAAGAAACAACCAAAACGTTGAAGATTCTTAAACAAAACAAGGGGAAAAAGGATGGAGGTCTTGAAACTTTACTTGGTAATTCCCGAGGCTCAAA
>Ga0325414_1003956_pt1 | contig 15458 bp, 4 predicted proteins | sample PopdelMetagenome_8_FD_206183 | JGI IMG/M metagenome (GOLD analysis project Ga0325414, IMG submission 206183) | Populus deltoides microbial communities from Bellville, Georgia, United States - Leaf-PdKOR-R3 | ecosystem: Host-associated > Plants > Phyllosphere > Phylloplane/Leaf | place: USA...
AGCTCGTTGTTAAAAAAACATGAAAAACTTTAGTTTTGTCCTTGAAATTTCAATTTTATGCATTATTTGATATTTAAAATTTTAATATTTAATATATATGAGGTTATCTTAGTAAAAATATTTTTTCATTAAAATAAAAAAAAAATGATTAAAAAAGGGGAGTTTTTTTTATTTAAAATATGCATGTTTTCCTCTTGAATTCAATATTCTTGTGAATATTGCTAATATTAAGGGCATGTTGTTGTAAAAAACAAGAAAGTTACATAAAAAGGAGAAAAGATAATTTTGATTAAAAATATTATTTTTCAGAGTTTTAATATGAATATCTATTCTAATTTTATATAATTAAATAAAAATAGATTTAAAAAGTTACTACCTAACAGCGCGTGTCCACTATACTAGTCCTAAATAAAACTGGTGTAGCTCGGAAGAGACTATCTAAGATAGCATTTGGATGGATTTTGGGGCCCATGCTATGTTTAGCTGTTAAACTTAAAACTTAAACCGGAGATCTTGAAAAGTGGGCCCCATTGGTTAGGCCCATGGAAGAATTTTCCTAGCACGTGCCAGTTAAGCCAGTCCCGATTCCGGAAGTCAAAAGCACTCTCATTCCTCCGCTTGCAGATAGTTAATATATATATATATATATATATATATATATATATATCAGCTTTAGCTGCAAGTGTTATTCTCACTTTAATTTATATGTTTTTTTTTTAGCATTATAAAACGCCGTTTTAGTGAAAACTTTAATTATTATTTTTTTAAATTAATATTTTTAAATTGTTTTGAAGTACTAATATCAAACATTATTTTAAAAAAATAAAAAAATATTATTTTAATATATTAAATAAAAACAGGAAATCATGTGCAGATTCGATACTTTGTTTGGCTTTCCGAATTGTTGCGGAGCAATTGATGCAGCGCATGTCATCATGACCCTTCCGGCAGTGGAAACCTCGGATGATTGGTATGGCCGAGAGAGAAATTATAGCATGTTCTTGCGGGAGGGTATTGTTGTACATGAAATGAGATTTTTAGACATTATGAAAGGTTGGCCTGGTGGCTTGACAGTGCCAAAACTATTAAAGTGCTCAGGATTTTTCAAACTCTGTCAGAATGGAGAATGTTTGCATGGAAATTCAAGCATTTTTATCTCAAGGAGCGGAAACCAGAGAGTATATTGGTGATGGGGATAGGCTATCCTCTTCCTCCATGGCTCATAACTCCTGAAGCAGTGATGGAATCTCAGCTTCCATGTCCACTTTCAATGCCGGGCTTGAGGCTGCAAGTTTGATTGCAGTGAGGTCGTTCTTGCAGTGAATGGGCAGCTGGAGAATCCTCAGCGAGTTTAAGTGGAGACCTGATACTTGGTATGCCGTTTACTCCACAATATTGTAATGGATATGTGCAGATGAATTGCATCCTGATGCTGCTCTGGTCATGGAGAACAATGTTGCAAGCAAGTTGATCCCTTGGGGAAAATCGCGAGGCAAGACCTTGGAAAACACTCGCAGCATAACAATTAGAAATCTGTTTTGAAGAAAAATCTCAACAGTGCTGTGGGCAAGTAATCCGGTGCCATTTGAATTCGCAATTATTAATGAAACTAATTAAATTTATGAGCTATGAAAAAGTATTCCAACATGCACGCAAAATGAAGGGGAAAACAAAGCTCTAATAGAGCAGCTTCTTCTGATTAGACGGGGCCTGGCATGTACAGCAGGATCTCTAAACTAAAAGAAGACCGGGTCCTCTCAAAGCAAGCAAGGCAAAAAAACAAAGAGAGTTTAGCCCTCTATATAACACCATATCTAGCAAGGAAAGTTTATGCACAAAGCAACTAATGTCTCAATAAAAAAATTGAACTACACCGATTATTTTCCGGTAAAATGTAATCGCCTCAATCTCCTTTGGTTGGAGGCTGCACACATGAACAAAAGCGCCCTTTCTTCTGCTTCTGGCTAGTTCTTGTTCCACCATACAGATAGTCCCGCAGTAAAACTCTTGTTTTTCGCTCTGTGATTTTTGTGTTTCCTCTACTGCTGTTTCCGCCATCGAGTTTCAGCAAAAGGAACTGCAATTTCTGCACCTCCAACTGCAAACGCCCAATGTTCTCTGATCCTCTTCTTGCCTGTTCTAGAATTTTTACTCTCCTGACACTGGCACTCTCATCTGGTATTAGTGCGGACTTCTCATCAAAGTACAATGGCTCGTCTTCAACAGTCTTCATTAATTTGCGATTAACTTCTAACAGCTCCATGATGGCCTCCTCGGATTCTTCCAGCTGCTCCTTCACATTATCATATTCAATACCCTTTCCCTTTTTGCTCTTCTCTGTAATCTCCACCTTACTCTTCAAATCTTGAACTGTTATTTGAAGATTTGTCAACTTTTGAGCATCAGAATCAAGTCTTTCTAGAATTTTCCTCTTATTTCCTTCTTGACGAGACCCTGATAATGTCTTTGAGATCTCTAATTTGTCCACACCCACCTCCTTCTCAATCATTGATTCTGTGGAGGGATGCTGCCTGGTGTGTTTTTTCTCCGCATGTGAAGCAATCACCTTCTGAGTTTTTCCAACAGTCAGGTCATTGCTGTCATTCCGGTCAGCAGTTTCCCATATTTCAAGCATCTGATAATCAGCCTCCATAGTTTCTCTTCTGCTTATTCTATAAGATGAACATTCAGATATCTGATCAAGCATTATGTCTTTTGTCATCACTTCACTCCCATCCTCGGAGATTTCACGTGTTTGTTTCTGCTGCCTGAGATCATCACTGAGCACGGCCCTCAGTTCCTCTTGCTCCGGATTTGGCTTGGCATACTTCCTTGTTTCAATACCTGCTAGATGCAAGCTGCTTCCAGATTTCAACTCCTCAATCTGCCTCATTGCAGCATCGAGTTTGGAATGAGAACTCAAGTTTTCCACCATAACAAGTCTCTCCTTCTCGATGACTGCCTTCTCAATGGCTATAACCCTCATTTGCAATTCCTGGAAGTCCAAAGTTCCACCTGGGACCACGCTACTCTGTCCTTCACTCATTTGTTGACAGCTTTCGGCATGCACCACCATTGCAGCATCCTGCAACAAGTGGAATATAAGCAAAATATCAAAAACCATGAACTTGATATAGAAAACAATATGTATTTGCAGCTTATGAATAATTGACAACTGAAATTATTCGGTGCATCACAAGGAAGCTTATATAAATCCTGTCCAACAGCATTGAAAATGAGAACCAGCTTACTTTAATACAGGGTTCAGAAATGACGTACTACAAAAAAGATTTGAAGAAATATGTAACTAGGGCCTTTGTTTAAATGGGAACGGGGAAGAAGTGGAAGAATAACCATTGATAAACCCCAATTTTGCACAAAAGAAGCTGACAACTTATCAAACAAAAACAAAAGAAAAAATCAATGATAATAGTATAGAAGTAATGTCTGGGCACATCAACTCTGGGTATGAATGGAGCATGAGAGCTTATAAACGTTAACACAGGTAAAGTCTCAAGGAGTGATTGATGTGATAAATTTTACAAACCCCACAGAGTATGATTAGACAATTAATGGATGGGATTTTGATAATGTCACTTGTAGAACCAGGCCAAGTAAAGTTGCAATAACAGAACGATTCAAAATCAGATAAAATAGAAATTACCTTTGGTTCCTTGTTGTCAACTTCATTAAATGTCACATCTGAAAGAGTGTGCTTCTCCAGTGATGTTACACAATCCCTCAAAGACATGAAAGCTGGAAAATATGCAGCCATCAGAGCTTTGAGGTCTGCATTTCCGCCTTCCAAAGTACCAACTCTTTCTTTCAGCTGGTTGATCTCCACGTCTTTTGAGCAATTTCCATCTTCAAGTCTCTCACATAATTCAAGGAGCTCACGAATCTTTCCTTCAAACAAGGCTTCTCGCACAGCAGATATCTGTAGTTCACCGAACAATGCAACAGCCTGAGACTCTAGTAATTCAATCTCATTTCTTCCCTTTACCAGTTCATTACTCAAATTTTCCTCCCTGACTTTAACTTCTTGAAATTCTTCATGCAATTTCCTCATTTCAGACTCCAATTTCTGATTTACTTCACAAAACTTTTCAGCCTCCTTACTTTTCTGATCATAATCTCCAGATAGTTTGATGATCTGCATTTCTTGATCTGATTGTATCATCCCGACCTCATCATACTTGCACTTAAGATCCTCCACCATTTCACACAACTCTCTCTTCTCATCCTCTAAGGAACTGAGCTTATCTAACTCCTTCTCCAATATCTCCACCTTCTCATTGAGACCATTGTTGTCATGACACAGTTTATCTAGATTTTCACCAAGGCTTTTTGTTTCCACAGATTTTTCGCAGATGATATCCCTGAAAATTAGAGAAAGGGTACTTTGAGATACAGTTTCATAAAGAATGCAGCAGTTTTCCTCTTCTAGTTTACATTTCTCCATCAGCAGGTCAGAAAATGATCTCATCAAGGACCTCTGCTCATCAAGAACCTTGCAGTTCAATTCCTGTAGGTTCTGGTGAGCACCTTGCAAGTCTGACAGCTGCCCGTGAAGATTGCTTAGTTCAACCTTCAAAGCCTCCTCTTTGTGGTCTCCCTCTATTAACTTCAATTTCATCACTTCATTTATCCCTGAAAGCTTTTGGCTCTCATTCTTCAAAACCAAGAACTGCTCAGACCTGGTCGTCAACTCCTGATCAAGGATATTTTTAGTCATCACAAGATTTTCCACCTCTAGTTGAAGTTGCCCAAGCAGTGTAACTAGAACAGAGTTCTCGATGACCAACTGCTGATTTTCATCTTGCATCTTGAAGAGAAACTCCTGTGTTTCTTGAAGTTTGTTGAGTACATGGTTCACAAGTTTTTGGTCTTGCTCCGTTTTATTTTCACACTGGTTTGCATCAAGTTCAAGAGCCTTCAACACCTGATAAAGTCCCACTCTCAGATTTTTAATTTGATCAGAGATGCATTTCAACTCTACTTGTTGTTCACAATTTTCATGTTTCAGATCAGAGATCTGTTCCTCTGAAAGTTTAGATGCCTCTAGGAGCTTCTGATGCTCAAGCAAGAGGGAAAAATTCTTTTCTTCCAGATCTTGTGCACTTTTCTGCAAGATAAAGATCTCAATCTCCGCATTCACAGCTTTGTCCAGCTCCTCTTCATATTCTTTCTTTCTGCACTGACCTTCTTCTTGTAGAAAGCAGATCTGTGATGCCATACCAGCCAATTGGGACTCACTCAACTTGGCTAGATTAGCATGTTCTTGCTTTTTGGCATCTAAAGAAACCTGTAATTCTTCTACTTCATGAAGTGTGGATTCTCTCTCTTTCTCCAGAAGGGAATATTTCTCTTCTAATTCTTTATAATTTTTCTCCAAATCCTTCAGGCTTTTCTCAGTGATGTCCAACTGAGAAGTTAAACTTCCTTTCATAGAGGCCAGGTCAGACTTCTCATTCTCATGCAGCAGGCATAAATCTTCTAAGCTCTTTGATTTTACTCTCAGCCCCTCAAGTTCAGCATTGGCAGCAATGAGGAAATTCTCCAGAACGCTGTTCTTCTCTGTAAGTTTCTCCAAATTATCAGTCACAAATTGCAACTCAGAGGCCAGCAAAGCCTTCTCAGAAACAAGAATGGATTTCTCTCCCAAAAGAGATTGACAGGATTCTTCCAGTTCCTTTACCTTCTCTCTAACCCCTTCTAGCTCAACATTCAAATCTGATAAAGAATTCTCCAGGAGAGCATTTTTTTCAATAAGTTTGTCCATGATCTCCAACTTTTCCAAAAGAGCTACCTTTTCACTTCTGTCTTGCTCACAAACCTCCTTTAGCTTTATGTTGGCATCTTGCAAATCCTTCACAGACAACCCAAAGGACTCTGGGCTGAAACCAACTGATTCCACCTGCCCCATGATTGCCTGATGCTTCCGGTTAAGGTCATTTAACTCCTCCTTCAGACAGTAAATTTCTTGCTGAAGAGCATTTCTTTGGTCCACTCGAAGCTCAACCTCTGCTTCAAGTTTTGTTATGGTCTCCCTTAAGCTTGAAATCTCATCTTGCAGATTCTGTATAGTCAGAGCTGAGGATAAGTTGACTTCCCTTACGCTCTTGTTCTCCACCTTGACATGCTCCACTTCATCTTTTAACCTCTGATTACGGGCTTCCAGTTCGTCCAAAATTTCAGACCTGTTCTGAAGCTGAGCCGCCATAGATCTCAGTTCTTCCTGAGATTGAGAGTGCAGATGCTGTAGAGTTTGAAAAGCAGTTTCGGCCTCCATGAATCTCAATCGCTCTTCTTGTACACAAGTCCAAAGTCTCCCCAACTCCTTCTTCTTCTCCGTAACTTCTTCACTTTGAGCTGCCACTTTCTGCACCAATGACTCTAACTCAGACTGCATGGTTTGATTTGATTTTACCAACAGAATACACCTCTCTTCAGCATCCTTTAGCTTCACAGCCCCATCATTTATCTCTGAGTTAAGCCTTTGGGCTTCCTCCTCAAAACAAGTAATTTTATGCTCCAGGCTGACAATTGTTGCCAAGCACTGCTGGTACTGAGTGACAGCAGCTTCCTTCTCTTCAGTTAGCTTGGTCAAAGCTTGCTTCAAGGTATCAATTTCCCTTTCAGCATCACCTGCACGCTCACTGAACCTCCTGGCATCTTCCTGTGCATTCAGTAATTGGTCTTCTAGATCAGATATCTTCTCCAAACATTGTTTGTACTGAACCAGCACAACATTTTTTTCAGCTTCTAATCTAGCCAGGTCTTGCTTTAGAGATTGAGCTTCAATTTCAGCCTTGCCAGCTCGCTCATTTTGTTCTCCTGCATCCTTTTGGACATGAGATATACTGTTCTCCAGATTAGATATTTTTTCCAAACAATGCTGGTATTGAAGAAAACTAGATTTCTTTTCAGCCTCTAACTCGGCAAGGGCTTCCTTCAAAGTTAGAACTTCAGCTTCAGATTTGCTGGCTCGTTCATTAAGTCCCCTGGAATCCTCTGTTGCACGAGAGACTTCTGACTCCAGATTAGACAATCTTTCCAAACTATTCTCATACCGAAGCAGGTCAGCTTCTTTTTCAGCTTCTAGTTTAGCAAGCGCATTCTTTAAAGTTAAAATTTCTAGCTCAGCTTGACTCACTCGTTCAGACTGGGATGGGATTCGAGCCTTGAGATCATGGCTACTGTCATTCCACACACCTTGCTCTTTCTCCTCTGGATCATGGAAACTGAGGCCTTTTCTTGCCCTCCCTTCTGAAAATTTAGCATGGTTCACCCCATCTCCAGACCCAAAAAGATCATTGAGCTGTTTCAAACCCTTTCTTCCAGGAACAGAATCTGATTCTTCAGTAAAAGCTCCATTCCTATGAGATGGTGAAACACCCAAAGCATCCTTTTGCAGCTCATCAGGGTCAAAAGGTGCACGTATTGGTGGCATATCAGGTGTACGGGGATCACCATCAGTAGCAGAACCTGCAGGAGAATCATCGCCAAGCATAAGGGGGACTTGGTTGGGGAATGCTTCTGCCATTGTTCGATGTGCCTGGCGAAGGGCCCCGGTGGCATGATCATATCTTTCAGCCAATGCACGATATGCTCTATAAAACTCTTCAACTAATTTCATAAGCTCCGGGCGTTTCTTATAGTACATCTCTGCCCTCCTTGCAAAGGAATCTGCGTCTTCTTCAAGGAGTTTGATCATTTGTTTGACTTTGAAATCCATACCTGTTCATAGAAAAGAGAATTGCTGAACAGTTAAATGCCGATAGATAGCAAATGCTGCTGTAAGTCTAGCACAATGAAAGGAGTAATAAAGAAGATAAAACTCAAATTCAGTATATACTTTGAATAAGTACAAGAAACTGTGGTTGTCTACAAGTAATTAGCAATAAAATATATCCATCGGATCCATCTTCTGATTAAAAGAGTAACCGCAGTTTTATTAACCACAAATCACCAAATTAAACTAGAAGCAGAATTACAAACCATCCAAGGAGAGTCAGGGTGTGGAATGACATAAAGAGTTCGTTAACTGATACTCTTTGTTAAATACTATGCAGTGATATAGTGTAGCAAACCAAAGAGAATGTTTCTCCAAAAATTTGGTTTCTTTACCCAAGAAATAGGACAATCAATTCACAAAAATAAGGAGATCAAAGATATCAGAGAGGTGATGTAATTTCATGCCATAATAGAAAAAACTTATAGATTGAACCCTTGGATAAACCTATCAATTGTAAGGAAAATAAAAAGCAAAGACACAAGCATGAGACCAAATTTCAGAAGCTATATCTTTGCAACCATGAAAATCACATTGGCAGTAATTATCATCCGATTCTTAGATTTTAGTACCCAGTTTATCATTTAAGTTATCGAATATACAGCAGCAAGTAAATGCAGAGATGTTTGCGATGATCAAATGCAGCCAGGTGCAATTAAGGCTCACACCAAAAGTAAATGCAAGCTAAATACCTTCCAACTTTTTTTTATTTTGTGCATACATTTCAAGAGTTTTAACTGATTCCATTCATTTGTTTTGAATTCTTTAATTAGTTTCCTTTCGGCCCCGGTTGCAGTAGAGATGTTAGGAGATCAGAGATCCACTTCATCACGCGGGCATACGTAGAACTACGCAGCAACAATTAACATGAGGTGTCGATCTTCATTAAAATTAGTTCAATTTGTTTATTTCCTAAGAAGGAAGATGGTTAATAAAAGCTATTCTTCAAAAAGTTGACAGTCAGCTGAGGCAAAATGCTGGTGCCATTCATTGTAATGTCTTGGTTACCATGTCTTCCAAATAGCCAGCTCACTCACTTGATATATAGAAAAATGATTAAACAGTTATGTACACCCCACTTGCACACCAAACAAAAATCCAAACTAAATTCCTAAGAAACAAACCAATACCTGTAAGATTCTCTTGAAGCCATTTTGAGTTTTTTGGGCTGATGTGGCTGTCCCACCACCATGAATACTTCCGTTTAGAATCTGCTTGCGACCTGGCAGCCATAATTCAATCCAATAAGCACTACCACTTTCCAATTCCGATCGCAGACACGACAAAATTCGATCCTTGAAGCAGTAAGTGATGATCCAGTCCAAAACCAGATATAAATACGACCAACAACCAGTCAAACCAGCACTGATTCTCAATACTGAGCTTTGTATTTCACTCCTTGTACCTATGTCAACAAAATCAACAAACAAAACATGCTTAATTCAATTTCAATGTTAACAACACTGATAATTTATAAGATCAGATCCTTCACAACTTGAAACAAATAAATCCAGACTAAAAACAAAAAATACCTGATCAGTAGAGCTTTCAAGTCCAGAAAGTATTCAGTATACGAAAGAGCAACTGCTCTCTATTTATGACAATCCTGATCGAAAGAACACTAAAAAAAACAGCCAGGTATGAGAATCTGATAAAATAAAGAAATACAAAAATATTCTCCAAAGAATCACGAATCAGTTTATTTATTCAATTAAATAAAAAAGAAGAAGAAGAAGAAGAAGACTGCGTGATCATACACAGCAGGTTAAAGCATGTCTAAAAGAAAAAACAGAAGAAGCAATCGGAAGTTAAGAAAAGAACAAGAACAGCATAATCAAGCACGAAAAGAGCAGAAAAACACGGTCCATTGACCGTTGACATGCACTGAACAAAGGACGATGTAACTATAGACGACGGCGACAGTTGAAAGATCAAACAAAAAAGAAGAACTCACCAATAGGAAGCTTTTCGAGATTAATCTGATTAGCAGCTACAAGAAAAACAAGTACGGCTGCTTCCGCTGTATTTGTTATCGGGTATCACCCCATGTTTGTTAGATCCCTCTGTGCCTCTGTGTGCACCTCTTTATTTGTTTGTTTTTCTCTCTCCTGCTGTCGTTGCTTGCTCCTTATGCTGTTGTTTGGTCCTCTTGAGAACTGTCGTACATTATAAAATTAATAATAAAGTTGGCAAGTCATAAAATGCATCGGAAGTACTATTTATTCCTATCGAACTAGAGTTGGCAACTACAGGCATTTTTTTTATAATTCTACCTGATTCTCTTGTATTGTACTGCTATTTTTTTGGGATTTAGAGAGATTTTTCTGTATCTTGAAATTTTAATTAAATAGAAAATTGGTGTCCATTTTTTCAATGAAGATTGTGTTGCCATGTTTGACGGGTGCTTCTTTATTCTTGGGGTAAAAGAAAACAAGATTAGTGCATTTTAAAAGTTATGTTGATTCGGTATGATCCTTGAAATGGAAGTGATTTATTCTATAAAGATTCGAAGCTTCAAATAAGATTATGAAAAATAAATTCTTTTATTTTTCATTGGATTGTAAAGATTTTTTTTATTTCAATACATTAAACGTCTATTTAGCATCGTATTACTCTATGTTTTTTAAATTATTTTTCGTTTAAAAAATATTAAATTGAATTGTTTTTTATGTTTTTTTATTGTTTTAAAGTGATAATATTAAAAATAAAAAATATATGAAAATGTATTTTTTTTAAAGCATGCATTACGCTAAATTTAGAGAGAAATAATGCTGTGTACTTGACAGATTTGGCCCTTAAAACAATTTTGGAGGCCTCCAAAATAATTCCCACGATAAAATCAGATTTTCGAGCCCTTAAATCACTGCAGTAACCGTTGGTTTAAGCGAGGGCATTAATGCTCGATGTAAATATTAGGACCAGTTAGCAATTAAATCCTATCAACGTGGTAGGTTGGTGTGGGAAAAAAAGCAAGAGGGCGTAATGGTAATTTGGATTAGCGAGAATCTTCGTGGGTTGGGTATGGCCCGGCGTGAGGCAGCGCTTTAAGAAGTGGGGCCGAGTGCGCGTCATGGGCGGTGGCGGAGGACGGTCGCCATAGAAATTCCTCCGTGTACAATTACGACCACGTGTATGTGGCCCATGAGTATAATTTACCTACCTTGTTTTTTTCATGATTATATATAAATAATATACATATCTTCTTTATAAGTAGTTTTGGCGTGTTACGCGGCAGCTTAAATTTTTTAAAAAAAAAATTGAAAGGAAAAAAAATATTCAAATATAAAAAAATTATTAGATATTATTATTAAATATAGCTTAATGAGTCTAGTTTAAAATTTTTAAAATTAATTTTTTATCTAACTCAAGTTTAAAATTAAATTATGTGAAAATTATTATAATGTGACTTATTTAACTTGTTGAACTAAAAAATAACTTAAATGACTGTTAAAAAGTGTTGTATAATTTAAAAAATTTAAAATTACCTTATTTTTTAATATTGAGAAGGCAACATGTGGATCGACTTGGACTTTACAACTTAACTCGTCAAATCCGTGATACGGGTTATAGATTCTACTGGTTATAACTTTGTTTTTTTAGAATTATTTTTTTTAATTACATGATAATAGAAATAAATGTTTATAAAATTAAGTACAAACCATATGTTAAGATGTTTATTTAAAATTATGATAATATTAGAGAAAACAAATAAAAAATAATTTATGAAGATAAATTCAAAATCAAGCAAATGTTAAATCATAAAATTAAAAAAAAAATGAAAAACTAAAGCTTGAAATATGCATGTACTTTGTCAATGCTTTATTAAGACTGGACATTAATTAGAGTTGTTGAAATTGATATATATTATGTTATTTTTTTATGAAAGAAAGTAGTTATTCTCATAAATTGAAGTATGAGAGATATCTAAAACTAATATGTAGATGCTTGTCAGATGATATGTACACTGAATTGACCCGTGTGAGAATTTTATACGAGGATGAGAGATCACTTGTGTTTATAGAAATACTCACATGATAATTGTGTAAGTAATCATTAGACATGAGATCACTAAGTTATCTTATATAAAGAATATTATATTTTGATATTGCTACACGTTATCCTAATCAAGGGTAACAACTGGACAGATATTGGGTATAACATAAACTATATGCAGGTATTTAAGTAATCAATAAAGGATTCATCACCCCTAGTGAATTAGGAAAAATGTTCCCTCTACTCTTAAACAGTATTGATTATAAATCCTTGCGCAAGATAGAATAAGAATTGAAAAGAGTTTTAAATTTTATTTAAAGAAGCAATGACTATGATACTTGGGGGAAAAAATATAACTTGACACAATTAACATACTTCATGCTATAATGTCTAAATCAGAACATTATTGATGAAGGAATAATAATTACACTGAAAAACTGGTTGCTGAAAGGTTAAGTCAAACCACTTATGACTTTCTTAATATTTGAGGGATCATGACAAGCTGCTAAATGTTGTATTTGATCTTCAAATATAAATCAATCAATTGTTGAATCGATAATAAATTAATTAATTTAATCTTATTTTATTTAGAATTGTGATTTATATTTTGACAAACTTATTAGAAAACCTGATGGATCACACGTATAAGAACTGTTAGTCAAAAACTAAAATATGATAATTAATCAAGTGTGACTTGATTGTAAATAAATTTTAGAAATTGAGGGTTAAAATATAATTAATATAGGGGATTACAATTCAAGATTTAGAAACAATCAAGTAAGGACTTGATTGAATAAATTTATAAAATTAACTTAAAACAATATATATGATATTATTTAAGGGGAAAATTGATTTTTTTTTTCTATTTATAGGGTTTTTAGCTTTCCCTATAATAGAATATTATGCATTTTATTTTCTAAATGTTGTAAAGTGTGAGCAGAGTGTAATGTGTAAATACCTAAAATACAAAAGAAAAGAGTTAACATTGTAAGGTACAACAATCTCTCTCTCCTAAAAAGTTTTAAGAGATTTCACACCAGTGGTTTGTATGGATTATCGTTAGAGGCCAGATATTTAGACGGTTTTTGGTTTGCGATAATCTAACATTAAAGCAATTATTCAAGGCTAAAAGAACATCTAATCTTCAGTTATTTTTCGTACAAACCTTAAACAACTCTAGATCTGTTTAATGAAAAAAATATTAAATTTATTATTTATGTTGCATATATGTGTTTTGAGAAACTCAATACTTTGCAGGTCATAATTATGACCTTTGTAGGCTTTTTGGCTAGCTTTGAAAAGGTTTATTGAGGGGAAGATGACCAGAAAAAAAAGAAAAGAAAAAGGATTAGGACCATTATACAATAACAAGGTTGCAAGGTGGCATGTTATTTATCTTAGATTTAGATATTAGGGTCTTTGAATGGACTAGTTTTGACAAAGTAAAAAAAAAAACAATTTTTTTAGATTAGTAAGGTAATTTTTTAGAATGAAAGATATGTCCAAGTCTAACATGAAATAAGAGCATATAAGGTTATTTCATGTGCTATGTTGTTGGTTAGATAAAAAAAATTGCAATTTTCTTTGTTGAAAAGTTGTCAAACCAACCATTATCTTTCTCCTTATCATTTTCAAGTGACTTCCTCTCTCATCTTTCTAATTTAAGGACTAAAATATTCAAAAAATAAACTTTCATATCAAGAAATATAAAGATTATAGAGGGAAAAAGAGAAAAGTAAGAGAATGAAAAAAGAACTTTTTTGCTTAATTTTAAATTGGACATGTTGTTTCTTCTTGTTTTACTTTTTAATCTTTTTTTATAAAAAAAATTGTATCCTCAACAAATTTTAACAAAATTATCATAAAATTAAGCATATATATATAAAGAGAGAGAAAGATAGTGTGTGTGTGTTTTATTAAGCATAACCCATTATTAAAATGAAAAGAAAATAATAAGATAGATAGTTGGGCTAGTTTAGATGCTCTTTTATTTCAGCCACTATTTTATATGTTTATTACTTTTTATGTCAAATAATTATCTCAATCTAAAATTTTAAGATATTAGGTGAGAAGTGAGGTCTTAAAATATGATTTATATTGTTATGTAACACATCTTCTTAAATGAAAGCTATTTGGGTTTGAAATTTACACATAATCACATTACATTGTGCTTAATTTTTTTTATTAATTAGAACGAGGGTAATGAGATTTGAACTCGTGACCGTTTGGTCATCAAGATTCTGATATCATGTCAGAGAACTATCTTAACCTTAAATCTTAAGCTGTTAGGTGAGGTCTTAATATGTAATTTATATTATTTTTTAACACTTCATGACATGATTACTATATCTGGCCAGATTTAGTAGGTTAAATTAAAAAATCTACAATTCAAAGTCTGAACCGAATTAGATTTTAAGTTGAATAAAAAAAGACATTTACCTAGTAAAATATAATTGATCTAATTAGATTTTTAGTGATCTGATTGACTGAATTAAGCTCAATTCAAACCTACTCAAGTCAAACTCTAATGATTTTTAAAAAAAAATAAAATGAACATTTGATAAATTTAAATTGACTCAATAATTTATGGGTTGATTTAATATCTTAATAATCTAATTCCCTTTCAAATCAGATTTCCAACATGATCTCACAACTATTACAACTAAAACACTCTTTTGCAAATTAATTATGTTAATAGAATGTGCATTTTTTGAGAATCAGAAATTGATGCAAAAAGGTCAAATGATTGACTTTGATTTTTTAAGCTGCAATAAAAAGAAGTCTAAGAAAATAAAGCATCGACAAAGCTAAGCAAGTCCATTAAATCCCGTAAGTTAGATTATGTGAACAAAATAATCTAATAAAAAACAAAACATAACGAATTATAAAGCTTAATTATCAAATAAATAAAATGTTAAATGACAAAATCTAAAAAAACATTATGTCACAAGAAAAATGATAAAAAATAATTAAGTCAAACCGGGCTAACTCATCAGACCCACAACTCATGTCATGAGATTAAGACAATCTCATAGAAAGAAAAACATAGAAAATCACGAAGTTTAATTTTTAACAAATTCAATATTAAATAATAAAATTAAAAAAAATCAATGTAAAATTATTTTTTAAAAAGAATGATGGCACTCTTAGTTGTTTTTTTTTTTTAATAGTATTCTTATATTTATTTATTTCCCTTTTGCTTTTACTATACGAATACAGTGCTTTTACTATAAGAATACAGGGCACTCTTGTTAATCATCATAAGACGCAGGGAGTGCTGCAGCACGCAGCAACGAGTCAGCACTCAGCAGGTGCATTTCTGTGGGAGTCTATCAAAAGTTCGTGGAGGTATGAATGTGGAAGAGCAAACATGCACGGTCTTAATCATACCACTTCTTGGGTGTGTGGAAAAAGGCATCTAGCCGGTGAAGTGTTATGATTGATCCATATGGTTCCATGATAATAGTTGCTTAACCAATTTAATTTGAATGTGGCCCCCCCATCAGTAAGCAGAAATTTGAATTCGGCCCAGCTAAAATCAAGAAAGGAATAAAAACCGGCCGAAAGTACGATTCATAAAATTACATGGCCTTGAACAGAAACATCGTCAACAATTAATTAATTCCAGTCTTATTACAATAATAATAATAATAATAATAATAATAATAAT
>Ga0325414_1003958_pt1 | contig 15456 bp, 9 predicted proteins | sample PopdelMetagenome_8_FD_206183 | JGI IMG/M metagenome (GOLD analysis project Ga0325414, IMG submission 206183) | Populus deltoides microbial communities from Bellville, Georgia, United States - Leaf-PdKOR-R3 | ecosystem: Host-associated > Plants > Phyllosphere > Phylloplane/Leaf | place: USA...
GCATATAAAAATGACTTGAAAATATATAAAAAATAATTTTAAATAAACAAATCAAATTTTAGCCAGACACATGATCTTCCAAGTTCGAGTCAAGTACTACATGATTTTCATTAATTTTTCATTTTTTTTCTTTAATGTCATGGGCAATTAGGTTTTAAATTTTGGACCCTGCAGGTTTTATCACTTTTTTTACGGCAAAACAAGAGAAAGAGAGTTATGAAGTCAATATTTATAGAGTTTATATAATTGAACGTGCCAATTGCATGCATTGACGGTGTCTCGTTCGGTTTTACCTGGTCAAAATCAACTCTTTAAATAGTTTAGACGACGGTCTCATTCAGGCATCGTTTTCTCGCTTTTGGAGACTAGTGCGACTCCTCCTCTGACTGATTAATTAGCCATGCATGCATTTTAATTTCTCTTGATTATCTCTTCATTTTATGAAACCAGGGACAGATTTTTATTTATTGGCTTAATTGAGAAGGACAGGATATCAAGTGAAACATATATTGCAGAAGAACAAAACAACTTTCCTGTCCTTAATTGGGGTTATAAATTGGGTTAAGTCCCGCATAGTACTCATAATTTCTCTTGGCCCCCCTAATAATCCTTGTTGGTTTTGTGCATGGGTTAGCTAATTAATTAATAAATAAACAAGTGAGGTGGACGTATCTGACCTAAACAATGTTTTAATAAACTAATTACCCTTTAAATCACATGCATAAAATCGATCCAATGTGATGCTAAATACGTACAGAGCTACGATCTCCAACTCAAGAATATTGGGCCCTCCTTGTTTTATTTTATCAGTGGAAATTAAAGCTCAAGCAGAATATAAGGTATAGTGTTGCCGACATGGCACGCATAAACCAAACATCACGTACGAAGTCAAAAAAATATATGCGTCCACTTGGTAGCAGCTCGCTGGTTTCTACTTGGTATACCTAAAAACAACAGCGTTCTTGTTTTCTTCTGCTGCAGATAAGCATTCAAGCCAGTTGCGTCTTATTCTGCTAGCAACTAGTAGCCCTAGTTGTCAAAGTATACTATATTTTAATTTAATTGAAGTATTATTTCATTTCAAATTTAAAAAATTAAGTAAAAGCAAGATGATCTCAATTAATTAATATAAGAAGAATTCACTGCTATTTATGTGCCGAGCTCATGTGGACTTTCAGTACAGATCACTCAATCACAGGCTAAATTCTCACTACGTGGGGAATAATTAATTTAGTAGATTGAGATTTTAATATTCAGGTAGGCGTCTGTGTTTGTACAGAGTCATTTAGTTAGGCGGTGGGTGTCAGGGGAGAGGAGCCTTCTTCTGGTGCATAAACCGAGGTCAACCAAGTCAACACATTTTTAAAAAATATTTTTTTTTCTACCAAATTTGTAGAAATTGTGGACCTCTATGCATGCGTTTACATTCAAAATAAAAATAAACATATATACTAGCGGCTGTTTTGGATCTTATAGAGCTACGTCCTGGCATGGGTGTGATTCTTTGAAATTGGATGAATTAATTAATTAGAGTAAAAAAACTGTTTCTCCTGAGGTTTTTTTTTCCATAAAAAAACTCTTAAGGGATCTTGTCTATATATTCAATTAGAGTAATCATCTCTCTCGTTATATAACAATAATAATAACAATAACAATAACAATAATAACTGAAAGTTAAATTTGTTCCAAAAAAACAAATTCCCTGTCTATATTAAAAAAAAACTCTTTTTATTTTCACTCTTAATTTACACATTATACAATTAAGTTTTGTAGTTTAACTTAGACATGCTTGGGTTGGTGTTTTAGGAATTTTTTATATATGTTGTTAATTCTTTTGTCAATTTATTTATTGTCTTTATATTTTTTAATTTGTATTATTTAAATAGCTGATTTTATTAAACTTAATAAATTCAATGACCTAATTTTTATTTTTTTTACCTTAATATTTTTTTTTTTACGTTGAAAAAAACCTGTGCAGGCCTACAATATAGCGTGGCCCGTATCTAGTAGCATCCAAGTCAAGTCCGCATGGTTGATTTTTCTGTATAAATGGGGATTGATCATAAGCAGCTTGGGCGGTGTCTTTTGATGGGTTCCTTCATTATTTCGGGCACACGGGAAAGCTGGGGCCTCAAGCCTTTTTTTCAATACAATCTTACCGTATGCTATGATTATTCGAATATCACAACAAGTATCTGATTTAAAGTGTGTTTGGCAGTGTTATTGTGGGTGTTTTTCAAATAATTTTTTTGTGTCAAAATACATGTAAATGATTTTTTTTATTTTTTAGAAATTATTTTTGACATCTGCATATTAAAACAATTCAAAACATACAAACCATATTTAATTTTAGTAAAAAAAATTTAATTTTTTTAAAAACACAGCCGCAGCCGCGTTCCAAACATGCTGTTAATATGTCAAAAACAAGCATAAAAACTAACGAATAAGCTATGAATTTGTTTCCTTTTAATATTTTGAGAAGCGGATAAAGTAATTCTTCGATATTTAATAATATCTTGAGAGGTCCATGATAATTAGTTAGCACAGTACGTACCAGCAATCAACAAAATCAACTCCATACATACCACAAGTACTTGCACAGCCAGCCAACCAGGTATAATTAAGCAATGATTAGTCTACCCTCAATTAGTTATATTTGAATTATTAGTTATATATAGTCAATTTTCGAAACCCCAGTTGGAAACATCAACTCGTCAGGGAGGGAGGGTGAGATTGAAAACAACATTGACACCTCTCACGGTCGTATCAGCTACGCACTCTCGCATTAAGATATACAGTCCCCAACTATACAGGGCTTGATCACCATGGTGCGTGCTTAGGTGTGTAGATTATTCAATTTACGTGCTATAATATTGTGTTAAAAGAATCATTTGAATTCTCAAGGATTTGTTGTCGAATTCTACCATAAAAAGGGAAAAGATTAGGTCACTTGATGCGGCTCTGTCTCTCGAAAGGGAATGAATATATATATATTTACTCTGTATAAAAAAAAAAAAGGAGTGAAGACTTGATGAAGTTATGCTCATCGGATTCTTTTTCAAGGAGCGCAAGTAGCCGAGAAAAAAACAACCATGAAGGAGAGGGTGACAAGTGAACACTAACGTGGGGTCTGAGCTTGAGATGATATAGCAGAAGTGCTGACGTGATGACAGGCTTCAAAGTCCAAAGCTAAGGCTTTTTGACATCTTGGGCACATAATATATGATATGTGAAACCATCGGAGATTCCCGCAGTTTTTATTTGTGAACGGGGACGTACGATTCTCAACAGGACAACACTTCTGCAAAGTGCAACCGCATATTTTCTTAAAACCGCGTCGAAGATATATATCATTGACGACAGTGAAATCTCAAGCTTGTACTAATACGATGAATATTAATCATAATAATAATAATAATAAATATATATGAATAATCGTTCCTACGCATCCCCAAGACCTTCCATTCCCTCTTTCTTCAGCTGCTATCACGTGGATATCAAGAGTTTTTGTTTTTATGTTTTAAAAATATTTTTAAAAAATTTAAATTTTTTTTATTTAAAATTAATTTTTTTATTTTTTTATTATTTTGATGTGTTGATGTTAAAATAATTTTTAAAAAGTAAAAAAATATTATTTTGATGTATTTTCATATAAAAAACACTTTAAAACACAACCATTAATACACTTCTAAATACCCTCTTCATCGTTTCTGGTTCGAGTTTATCATTGATATTTATTAAAAATTAAATTGCTACTCTGCATGGTAACGTTTTTTAATTGTTTATGATAAATTTCAAATAAAAAAAAAAGGAGATGTTAAGAACATTAAATGACTCTTCACAAGTATCCTGAAAATACATGTTAATCGAATCCTTTCACTGTATACATGGTCACATATCACAATTTCACACATGAAAGCTTGAGTTTTTTACCATGAGAAAACAGTCAAGTTCATCCACACACATAGATTACTCTGAAGTCGTGTGTGTAATCATTACAAATATACTCTAAATGATACGAGAGAATTTTTATTTCCCCACATATATTTTACTGTGAATTTTCCATTTTTTTTTCTAACTTTTCCTTTTTTTTAATTTTTTTTCTAACTTTTCCTTTTTTCTCAATTTTTTTTCAAAATTATTTTTTTTTCAACTTTCCTAATTTTTCTTTTTTTTTTCCATTTGTTTTTTTCAAAATTATTTTTGTTGATTTTACTTTTTAAATATTGACCTGATTAAAATTTTTGCTTTATAATTTTTTTCTTGAAAATACCGTGAATTGCTTCGATGTTTTTCCACATAATTTTTCTATTTTATTTCTTTATTTTTTAAAATCATATTTTTTTGATTTTTTTAATATGGAGCTAATTGAGAATTTAGTTTTTTTTTAAAATATTGTTTATTACTACAATGTTTCTCCGTATGGTTTTTTTATGATTTTCTTCAAAATTATATTTTTTTATTTTATTTTTTAATATTGAGCTGGTTAAAAATTACAGTTATAATATGTGAAGAAAGCACTTTAGCTTTCCTTGAAAATTATTGTTGGTTGCTACAGTGTTTTTTTTCCCACATGGTTTTTTTCTGTTTTCGTTATGTTTTTTCCTAAAATTATTTTTGTCAATTTTATTTTTTAAATATTAAGCTGGTTAAGAATTGTAATTACAAGTAAATACAAGTTTTTCCTCAAAAAACACTATGGATTGATACAGTTTTTCCTCACATGGTTTTTTTCCAGTTTCTTTTGTGTTTTCTTTTTTTGTAATATTTTTTTCCAAAATCATTTTCGTCGATTTTATTTTTTTAAATATTGAGTTGGTTAAAATTTAACTTTGTAATAAAGCTTAATCATGTGGGGAAAGTATTATAACTTTGCTCATATAACATTGTAGATTGCTACAGTATCTCTCCGCATAGTTTTTTTTTTGTTATAATTTTTTTCAAATGATCTTTTTTTATTTTATTTTTTTAATATTGAATTGTTTGTAAATTACAATTGCAAGTCATTACAAATAAGGCTAAATCATGTGGAGAAGCATTGTAGCTTTCATCACAAAACACTGTAAATTGCTACAGTGTTTCCAACATGATTTTTTCCCTCTTTTTGGTGTTTGTTTTGTTATTTTTTTCTAAAATTATCTAAGTTGATTTTTTTTTAATATTGAGCCGATTAAGAATTGAACTTTGTTATTTTTTTCTTTAAAACACTGTGAATTATTGCAGTGTTTTCCCATGTGATTTTTTTATGATTTTTTTCAAAATTATCTTTGTCGATTTTTTTTAATATTGAGTTGGTTAAGAATTAGAATTACAATAAAGTTAAATTATATGAGGAAAGCGTTGTAGTTTTTCTCACAAAACACTGTGAATTGCTACAATATTTCTCTAAATAGTTTTTTAGTTTATTTTATTGGGAAAAGCGCTATAGTTTTTCTCATAAAATATTGTCAATTGCTGCAACATTTTTTCTCATAGGTTTTTTTCCTTCCAAAATTATCATTGTTGATATTTTTTTAATATTAAGTTGGTAGATAATTTAGCTTTTTTTTTTAGGCTTTTTATTAAATGAAAAGCTAAATCATGTGGCGAAAGCACTGTATCTTTCCTCACAAAACACTGTAGATTGCTACAAATCATTTTGTTCAGTCTCTAAATTTTTTATCACCAACACAACTTTTTTTTTCATAAAATATCTGCTCCATCATACCTTTAATTTCTATTACTTATTTAGAGTTGGTTCACAATTATAATACTATCAAGTACATTTATTTTATAACCCCGTAACAGCGCACGAGCACCTCATCTCATATTTGTTTATTTTTAATTTAAGAATCATTCTCGCAAAGAATATATACACGTGTCATCTGAGTTTAAATTATACAGCACTTAATAAAAATAAACAAATAGGAATTTAAGGTTTGATCAACGGTGATTTCTGCTATAACACAGATAAACAGCGTTACACGTCATAGCCACCAGCTCTACAAGAGAGTCAACAGTTAAAGAATTTCTCATGGAAACGGCACAGCCATCAGAAAACAGTAACATTATTGAAAGTTTTTGCCTGGAGTGGAGAAAGAAGACGCACAACCCATCTGAACGATGGATAGCTTAGCCACGGTGAATACCAGAAACAGCTTTGTGTAAATTTGTCGCAGATATTACCGGATGGAAATGCCAGTCCAAAACAGATGAATTAACAATGCTTCAGCTGAAAATAATTACTGAGAAAATAATCAGCCAAAAAGTTTATCATCCAACGCCTACCAAAACTGGGACCAATTGGTATAAATGTGTAATGCCCTTTTCATAAATTGAAGATGAACTCACAGCATGTTCTCATAAAATGCTGCAAAGCCGGTATGATACATCAGGATGGCTTATCCAGTCTGTTTTGTCAGTATGAAAAAAAAAATCTCAGATACATTGCATTGTATAGACAGTGTGACTTTACAAGACCCCATCTTGTTTCCATTGTTGAAAGATTCCAAATAGACTAAGTCCTCTTTGTGGAGTGGATGCCGCTCACATCTACTTGAGCATTCTGCAAGAGCTGCATCCAGGGTCCCCTCTCTATGCTCTCTTAGTGAGCTGAAGAATATCAAGATCAATACTACCTTTTCTAAAAGACTGTTAATGGGGACCATGAGGCGATGGCAATCCTTTGGCATGTTGGCTCTCCATTTCAAGAAGCATCAAGGACTTCTGCCTCTGGTACCTGTTTCTCTTGGCAGCCATTGCTGGGAGAATACAATTGTATGAATTGAATTTCTAATGCCAATCAAGACACAGGAAAGAATGCATGATACCTAACCAACTAGCTTATGAAACAAAAATGACAAATTTGTTAGAGAGCATTTAGTTGTCACATGCAAACTGAATGGCTCCCCAATTCTTTCATAGCAGCAACTACAGTTTTGGAGTCAACTTTCAGAAAGGTTGAAGTCAGACCAGGATGAATGAAACTACGGAAAAAATATCTCCTTCTCCCTTTTCTTTTTGGTTAGGTATGATAATATTACATTTAAAACAGAGTTAAGTGAGGATGAGAAAGCATCTGTGATGACAGCTAATAAAGCCAAATTGAAGGTGATAGTATTATTGTTACTGACGTGTGAAACTCCGGAAAAAATATCTCATCTTTTTACCTTTTCTTTTTGGCTAGGTATGATAACATCGAATATAAAATGGAAATAACGGAGGCTGAGAAAGCGTTTGTAATGACAGCTAATAAAGTCAAATTGAAGGTGATAGGGATAGTATTATTGCTACTACACACTGTGCTACTTACAAACAATTAAGATCTATGTGGATTGTGCTAGGAGGTAAAGATATTTCAGATAGAGACAAGCGTGAGACGAAAGTTGAGCTTCCTTGCCTAACAAGGATGAAACTCTTTTGATGATGAGATGATTTATATCATGGGGCATAAGACACAATTGCTTGTTTGGATGGATTTCTCAAGACTCTGGAAGACAAGTCACATTGGAAGGGTTCTAAGTGGGACGTGTTACTCATATTGTGAAAAAAGCCATCGTAGGATGAAAACTAAATGCACTGGTTTTATACCTCTAACTAAAACTCTGGGATCTAGGCAAACAAAAGTACGGACTACAATACAGTACCCACATCATCTAGCAGCAGAAGTTCACTGACTAAAAATTTATCAGTGGTGGGTACATGCAACCTTTCTCCTATATGGAGGTTTGTGCTTTGAATGACATCTCACTCCCAAGTCCCAATCCTTGATGAACTCCTTTTGCAGTTTAATATATTATATACTGCTTCAAGTATAATCCCAGTCCCTGATTCCAGATCCTAATTTAATCCATGAAGGTTTTTTTTTTAATTCTAATTCTAAAATAACATCTCCAAGTGGTTGTTGACATAGGAATTTTAAGAGGTTTTTATCTGGAATAGATAATTCCAAATGATCAATGGTTTCAAACTATTCTACAATAAAAGGACGTCAAAATAAGGTCCAAAGGTGGAGTGCGGCCTCGAATTTGACTGGCCTCTATAAGAGTGATATCTAATCAAATTTGACTGGCCTCTATAAGAGTGATATCTAATATGCTCCGTGTAATGCATGCCTTAAAATTCAACAACATATCGTGCCAGATGACCTATCAGACCAGCTGACAGCCCATAGCATAATGCATGTAATGAAACTAGAAGATGACAAACTTGAACATCCTTGAAAAATACTTACACATTAGATCGTGAGGTGGAGCAAATTCATAATCATGTCTACGCCTCCTGATGCAGATTAGGTATCCCAATACAAGCAAACAAACAAATACTAGGCAGGATAAGCCTATAGCAATTTTACCACCAGTGGACAAACGACCATTGTCCCAGAAAAGAGAGCATTGTGGCAAAGACGGTACTCCACACAACCCTTTGTTACCTGATAGACTGTAAAACAAAGTGTTTTTCCGGTAATGAGCTGTTAAAGAGACATTAATTCATCAGGGAATAAAATAACAAAATGACCACTGACTCATGAGTACTTTTGAAAGGTAACAGGGGTGAGGCATTGATTCAATTTCCATCTTAAGCAACGTTAATCTCCAAAAAAAGAAAAAGAAATAGAAATAGCAAATAGGTATATTCCAGAAATTGTGCGAGCAAAATGGAGCCAAACATTCAGCAACTGAAAGTAAAGAGTTGTCTGTTAGCATCTTTTGATGCTGCAAAGAGTAATCTATACTTCATACATTAATATGAAATACTAATCACCATTGCCAACTTTAACTGAAATGAGATCTCACATCAAAATGGGAGAGTGGGTGGATAGGACTTCCCCAAGTAATGAGAAAGTGACTGCGAAACAGGGGTATGCATCGCCTTTTTAATAATAGCATAGGTGAAATTCATGCAGATAACAAATTTTTTGGAAGGATATGGCTAAAAAGGAATAATGCACACAACCAACAGACTAGTCATTCAAGGTTGAAGAATATGTGAATTGAATTGTTACATATTATGATTGCCCATCTTGCTAGATAATCAAATTGATTGAAAAACAAGAAATTATGATTTGTGAACCATCAATCAACGACAGGCAACTCTCTTGCACAGACTAAGACAGCACGAATCCAGTAAGATCTCATAATGCAACATCACACGCAACTCTCTTGCACAGAATAAGACAGCATGAATCCAGTAAGATCTCATAATGCACAGACTAAAAAGGAATAACGCACGCAACCAACAGACTAGTCATTCAGGGTTGAAGAATATGTGAATTGAATTGTTACATATTATGATTGCCCATCTTGCTAGATAATCAAATTGATTGAAAAACAAGAAATTATGATTTGTGAACCATCAATCAACGACAGGCAACTCTCTTGCACAGACTAAGACAACATGAATCCAGTAAGATCTCATAATGCAATATCACAGACAACTAAAGACTATGGACCTACAGTATATGCTTACTATTTTGGTAAGTGTAGTCCTATAAAGAGCAAGGTATTTAGGCAATAAGTCAAATAGCATTAGAAGTCTTTCAATTTCATACTCTAGAGGACTTGAGGTGAACATAAAATATTTGACATATCTTAACAAATTAAATAAGTAAAAGTAGAATCAAGAGATTTAAGGATATTGCACATAGGTTCAAATGCAATTGCACGACGGTCCAGCCAAAGATTTTATTGCTAGAAAATTAATAATATAATAAACTAAAAGAATCGTGAAAGTTAGAAAGGAAGCATACTCAATAGCTCCACCATGCACACCAATTGAATAAAGTTCCTCTGGTACCCGCCCTTCCAATGAGTTACCATTCAACATCCTGGAAACAAAGAGATGTCGAGGGAATACAATAATGGAAAATAATAGGTAATCAACACTAGAATTATTAACCATTTGGATTTCTAATGCAAATGCTGTGGGTATTTAAATAGTTACCATTTGGTGTTTCTTCAATCAATTTGCTTATCAAATAAAACAAAAAGGAAAACAATGTGGCACATCTACCAATAAGCAAAGTTGTAAAAACCAATATACCGAGGGAATTATTCACAATGGAGCTCATGAAGTGGTTGCAACAAAAAAAATCTAGTTTCTTTTAGGGGAGAGGAGGGAGGTTTGTGCACAGGTGGAATTGGTACTTTCTAAAAAATGAAAAGAAGAAAATTGAAAGAGCAATATGTAAAGAGGCAGTCTAATCGGAAATGCAAAATAGATTTTAATGAGTAGATTTCAAGCTAAAATAGAGCTTCTATCTTGTTTTGCTTCAGTGTTGGCTTGATATCATATGATTTTTGACACCAGAGAAAAGTTTAGCATTTTAAAGTAGTGACAGAATTGGGAGCAAGAAACAACTTTTTCCCAGTCAAGTTTTTCTGAAAAAGATAAAAAAATTATTGCAATCCTTTAAGATGTGATTATTCATTAAACCAACGCAGAGAAAAGGAATCTGGGATTGAAATGTGACAGTATAGATTTCATCATAAGTTCAATTGCCTACCAGCCTCCAAGAACTGGCAATGTGGAAGCATTGCAACGAAGACAGAAAAAAAAATGAAGGTAAAAGAGAACAACTACACAGAGAATGAGACATCCTCCCAGAAATGAACATGAATACTATCAGAAAACAACTTAGGAATGTATATAGCAGTTCTGTTAAAAAAATTACTTCCATAAATAGTTGCATGAATAATTGCTTAGTATTATATACTGCTCATGAGAACCACATTATACTTCATCTTGACCACTTGATGCTGGGGGAATGGGGGAAATAGTAAAAGGGCCTTGATTTCTTTATCAACAAAGGCAAAGAGGAAAATCTACTATAAGAGCTGTCAAATATAGTGATCAAATCCATCTCTCCAGTACCCAGCAAAGTCCAAAAAACTAACACTACATTATATTCTCAACAGCAGTTTTCAGCTACTATTTTAACTTCCCTTTATATGCTTCTAACAATGCAGCATGTGATGTCTTACCCTATTGTTCAATGTGCAAGTAAAAATGCACATGAACAATGGATTAAGCCAAGTCTTAGATTGAATTACAAAAGAAAGCACTTTATTCTTGGATGATGAGGACAACTAGTATATGTTACCACCAATGTGTCAAGTGATTTGGTTTCATTTGATGGGGTTTTCCGCACCATTTCTGGCATAAGCATTGGATGGCAAGTGTGCATACCAGAGTTATGTTTTCAATTCACAGTTATACAAAACTAGCATGAAATAAGTTCTTTCAATTTGTTCTAAACTAACTCCAAGGAAACTGAACGTTAAGTTTTAATGATAAGAAGGGTTCATTTCTATTTACATCTGGAAGTTGGTCAATCTCTTCTATGGTGAATACATCAAAACATCACATTTGAATTTAAAAGGTAAAATATCCATCTTCTACATCCGGATTAAATTTCTTAACAAACTAAATACAAGACAGATACTCCAACTCAATTCTTGCTGAATTTCAAAAGGAGTGGTATCATTTAGCTAAACATGAGGTCAAATAAAAAAAATCCACAGAAACTAATATTTAGTAAAATTATTTCATGAATTTTTTTTTCAACTTATGACACTATACCATTCATTAAAAGCATGAAAATCTTCTCCCTACTGGTATTTATGATAATTGCTAACATCAAGGCATGCAGGACAGAAATGGGTCAAACACTACCACATTTAAACTGGAGGAGTTGACAATAAAACTTGAAACGAAGAAGAACAAAAAATTTTAGCTTCAAAATCCAAATATCAAACAAACTTGCTCTGTGTGTGTGTGTGTCTGTCTGTCTGTCTGTATTATTTTGTGTGTGAGTGTGAGCACGCACACATGTTTATGAAAAATGCCTCCAGCATGTATTAGTGCAAGAAAACTACTTACACAAGTTGCAGATGAGTTGCCAAAGCTAGACTTTCCGGTATAGGACCTGAGAATTGATTGTTTGACAAATCCCTACAAAGTAAAAATCAGAAGTGATAAGGTATAACATAATGGAATGCCAGAGTAAGTTCATAGTGGTTGTTAGATAAGTTTCATAGTGTAGACTTGAAAAAGATGGTGGAACATCATTTAAATCAGACTCTAACTTCAGTCACAGAAGACTTAAAAGTTTGTGCTACACTATAAAGCTGAATAAATTAAGTGAACTGACCAAGATGATAAATTAATATTTTAAGACAAAAGGGAGAAACAAGGATATATATATATATATATATATGACAGCATAGAAAACGTTTTCCAAACTCAAAGAAGAGATACTCCATAGGAAGTTTACTTAAAACAAAAACAGGACACGCACCCATGTAAACCAGAAAAGGAACACTTGGAGCACGAGAATGAGAGGACTCGATAGTATTTTTTTTCCCTTTCCCCACACGAGGTACGCTTCTTTTCATGAATGAATTAGTTCTAAAATATAGACTTGAATGAGTGTGCACATCCAATGTCTTAGGAAAAGGAAGCCTTCTAGATGAGCTGGCAGAGAGACGGTCCTCCCTCTCAAAGGGGGTTCTCAAAACCTTCTTGGGCGGGCACTTGATGAAACAAAATGCACTGGGAACACATGCTCTAATCAATCTCTTTATTTATCAAAATAATCAACAACGCAACAAAGCCTTAATCCCAAACTAGTTGGGGTCATTTAGGAAACATATAATTAAATTAGAGGTACTAAATCATGAAATGCACTATAAAACAACTTTTAGCATATATGAGACCAGAGCTTGCCATACATATTAAAAAGTAAGACCACAAAACATCAACTGATATAAGGCATATAAATGCTGTAAAACTTACAGCCGTACAAGAGATTGTTGACCTAGTCCTGATGGTAGAGTTCCTCCCAAAGAATTAGTACTCAAATTCCTGAAGATTGAAAAGAGAGTGTTTAATTACAATGGATGAGCAACAGTATAAGCACAAGAAACCACAGAAGTGTCAATCCAAGTTTAAAAAAAATTATGCACAAGTCACTAAAATTTTAGAACAAATTTTGAGGCAAGCAAAGCAGGGGCCATGACGTAAGCAATTTGCAAATGAAATCAAAAGTCAAGAATGTTCTAACGTTTAGATTATCTACTCAGGAATAGGTGACTAAATTTGATGGACTCTGCAGAGACAACAATAATGATGCTACAGGTTGCATGTTTGCATACGAGATCAACTGGAAGACAATTAATTTGTTATTTTATCGAGAAGTAAGGATCCTTTCGCATTAATTAAAGCTATAAAATGGAGTTCGCTTAGCAAAAAATCCTATAGTTAAATGTAGTTCACTCAAAAGAAATCCTAAAAAAGAATTTTAATAAATTTTCTGATAGAAATTGATCGGTCATGATAATTAAAACTAGTATCTGCACCAGTAAAGAGCAGAATGAAAATGAAAGTGGTTGGAAGGACAAGTGCAAAAGCTGGAAACAAGTTGTTAGAGATCTAGAAGAAAACATGTCACTTTCAAAAATAAACCTAATGAATCCCGGCATTGCAGTAGAATGTTGAGAAAAGACGCGCTCATTCCATGCATCTATCGGCAACATGCCAATATTGTCTGCTAGATTTAACCAAATAAAGTCAAACATCTCCAGCGTGTAAGGAATTGGATGCTGATACTTACAGGGTTACCAAGTTCGACAAAAGAGTAATCTGCTCACTTATACTCCCTTTCAAGCCTTGACTTCCAAGATCACTGAATAAAATAACCCAAGTAATAATTATAATTATTAACATGAGATTAAAACTCATATTCTGAAACAAAGAATATTCAAGGAATACAATCTCTCGAATGCATCGAGGCATGGACAAAAGCGCGCTTTCTTACATTTGCGATATCACGAGTGCAGTTTCATCTTTGTTGGGATGGCATGTAACTCCTTCCCAGGCATCCCAGCTAGTAGGAGCACAAGGATCCCCATTCCATCCCATTCTATCAGGAACTCTCAACGACTCTTTCAATGCTCTCATGGCCACCACTACCGAAACAAAAACACATTCACAGTTGCTAATTTCTAATTCAAAAAAAACCAATCACTCCAAAATCACACACGTACCTTGCTCCGGCGCGGTGGAGAGATCATTAGGAATCAAAGCATAATTCTCAATTCCACTAACAATCGGAGCGCCAATCACTGGCACAAATTTCACAGTCAACACAGCACTGCTCAAATTATGCACTGTATAACTCAAACTATAAGCTGCAAAACTCCCAACTTCCTCGAAAACGTCGACCCTCTTCACATTCTTCTCATTCACCACCACATCAAACACTCTCTCCGCTTTCTGCTTCACACTCGAATCAATCTCTGCGAAATGAAACCACAACACATAATCCAATTTCGCATCGACCGACAGTTCGTACTCGAGTATTCCATTTCCAGTAACCGCCGTTTGGTAAAGCTTCGCAGGAAAAAAATTCGGTGGCTGATTGGTGCCGGTTATGGTTTCTCGTGTGGAGAGGGAGTGGATTATTTTTGTCGTGTTTAGAGTTCGGAGTACGGAGTCGGACTGCCATGCTCGGCCGAAATCATCAGTGTCGTTGCTGAACCCTGGGCCCCACTGGTTGGACCCGCAGGATAAACGGCCGTAATTAACGAGGATGAACTTATCGCCGATTGTTGCGGAATCGTAAGATGACGGATCGATTTGACGGACTTCAAGGGATCCAATGACGGGAGGGTCAGTGGCAATACTGTAAAAACAAACATCCGCTTCACCGTCTTTGACAAACGCGAAGAGATCGGAGTACGCGCCGTCACGAGCGAGGTTCTCCGGCCAAGGAGAACGCCAGGAAAAGACGACAGTGCCCTCGACGGATGCGTCGAATGAAGGAGAGTGGGACTTGCCATCATAGTTGTCGTAGACAGTGAACGTACGGAAGTAGTAACGGCCGCTAGGGAGAGGCAAAATGTAGCAGTTTTTTTTACCGGAAGAGAGGGGGAAGAAGCGAAGATTTTTTTCTTGAGGATAGCGGAAGTGGAGTGGCTCCGACACTACAGAGATGGCTCCTCCAGTGAAGTAACGGTCGGAAAGCCATATTGTGTTGAATGGATCCGTTGTGTTTGTAGAACCGCCACAGTCTATGAAGTATGAAGCATCTGTAGTAAAATCGGAAAAAAAAGCAGTTAAAAAAAAACCTGAAAGTTAGTTAAAGTAGTTAGAGAGAGAGTGAGAGAGAGGAGGGGAGGAATGAGTACTACTTACTACCAAAGGGAAAGGAGAGGGAAGGGGAGAGGAGGAGAGGGAGAGAGAAGATGAAGAAAAGAAGAGACATGGTATGTGTGAGAAAAAGAGAGATTTGGTCAGAAATGATATCGTTCGGTGTTTTTCTGTTGGTTAATGTTGTTTGTTGCCTGTTGTTTAGACATGGAGGAGTGTAAAAACAGGTGTTTAAGAGAGGGAAGAGGGAAAAGGAGGCGAGATTAGTAGGGAGTAAAGTGGGGGAAGGGACGGAATTGAGCTGGATTTTTATTTTTATTTTTATTT
>Ga0325414_1003961_pt1 | contig 15453 bp, 3 predicted proteins | sample PopdelMetagenome_8_FD_206183 | JGI IMG/M metagenome (GOLD analysis project Ga0325414, IMG submission 206183) | Populus deltoides microbial communities from Bellville, Georgia, United States - Leaf-PdKOR-R3 | ecosystem: Host-associated > Plants > Phyllosphere > Phylloplane/Leaf | place: USA...
ATTAAAAGTGTAATCCAAAGGAAGTGAGAACCACTAATCCATGACTTAACAAACCAGCATAAAAATAATACGACGAGATTCTAAAAAATATTTAAAAAAATGATCACACATAACAAATATGAAGGGGTTTTTAACAGAATTTTTATTGTAGCTCCCTTGTTGAGATTTCGCTATAATAATAAAATTACTAATTTACCTTTTATTTAAATAACAAATTACCTTACTTAAAAGGGTATTAAATTTTTTTTATTTTATATGAACAATAAAAGTACAAAATTTTCCTTGGAGACAAAAAATTAATATGCCTATGGTCTAGGAGTATTATTATCGGTTTTTTTCTATTTTAAGTTATGGTTAGATTACTAAAATGCTCTTTAAGTCAATATAGTTAAAGCTTTCAGTCAAATGATATTTATATTTTTTCACGTTGATTATTTTGTTATTTTTCTGTTTTATCAAGGGCATTATTGTATTTTACCATAATAAAATAACATTAGATTTTAAAAAGCTGCTAGCGTATGTGTTGCACGAGTCTGCGCGTGGGAGGGGCCCGTCTCGTGGTTAAATCTGACCATCCTCCATGTAGTTTGATGTGCTGCCACATTCTCTTTTAGCTTGTGTGGCGCGTGTTATCAACGACTGAATGGTTTGTCGTCGGCATACCTTTTTTTTTTATCCTCCTTAAAAAATTGCTAATTGGTCTTCTTTGGTTTTTTGGTATTTATGATTTGGTCATTTTTCTTTTGATTTTTTATTTTTGTCCTTGATTCTTTAATAAGAGTTATATTTCCTTTCAATTTAGTCCTTCAATTCTAATTTGTAATAAATTATGCTTTTAAATTTGGTATTTTTTTATTTCTTATTTTCTTACTTGACCCTTTTATATAATTTTTTTTTTCAATTTCAACCTTCAATCCAAGTTTATTTTGTGTTATTGTTTTTAATTTGGTCCTCAATTTTTTTCTTTTTTGTTGGAGTTAATTTTCTCTTCAATTTAACCCTCCAAACAAATATTTGTGTCCTTTTTTCTTTTAATTTCTTTTTTTTCATCCTTTTCCCTTTTGTATAGGTGTTATTTCTTTTCGTTTTAGTACTTAAATTTTAATTTTTTTTATTTAGTCCTTATTTTTTGATTTTTTCTCTTTAACTCTTTAATAAAAGTCTTATTGGTTTTTAATCTCACATTTCAAACCAAGTTTATGACGTATTATCTTTTTCAATTTTTTCCTCATTATTTTATATTTTTCTTTTGTTCTAGTTATTTTTATTTTCAATTTAACCCTCCAATAAAAAAACTTAATTGTTCTCTAATTTATTTTTTATTTCGATTTACACCCTCATTATTTTAATTACTATTTTTTAAAAAATTTTAGATCCTATCATGTAGTTAATTTTTTTTCTTCATTATGTTCTTTAGCATTTGTTGACTCGACCCAATTTTCTTATTCTTTTTTTATCCAATTTCATGCTCCTATTATTGTTTTTCAAGATATCGTAATCTTTTGTTTTTTGTTTAAATTGTTTGGTTAATATCATTATCTTTTTTTGTTTAATTAAAATAAAATTAACTGACTAATCTCAATCGGTATTATAAATTGAATTATTAATTGTTCTTATTTATTTGAAACACATTTACATCATTTAAACATTATTTTTTATATATATAAAAAATATAAACTCGCAGCAAAGCCCAGACGCAAGCATAGCATACCCTACTTGTCAGGTTTATCCACACTTGTAGCTTTGACCTTTCCCTATAAATAGTTTCCAAGGGTAAATTCCTGCCCATCATTCAACAATCTTCAGAAAGTAAGAGAAAGCAAGCAGTACCACAGGATTTGAGAGAAAAATGTCTGACATTGCTATGCTGGTTGCAGAGGAGTATGAAAGGAGAGTCAAGCATTCAAGAAAGGCTGCAGGTGGAGAAGGAGATATGGAGATTAACCGGGTTTCTTGTGCCTCTGTCAGGTTTCGGAGGATAAAGAGTAAGATAGGGAAAGAGAAGATGGAACTTCTCAAGATGGCTTTGGAGCCTAAGAGTTCGATGGGTCTTGCAGCATCCGATGGCTTCTTTTCTGCTTGAGTTTCTTCTCATTTTCTCTGCCTGAGGAAATTGCGTTTTATTTTCTTTCTTTGACTTGTAATTATGGTTTGAATTATGTATGGTTTGAAATTGCGTTTTATTTTCTTTCATGAATTGGAATTTAGATTTGGGGAAATTTGTACTTTATTGTCCACTTTTTAGAGAAGAAAATGTTAATTAGGGCATCTTCAATGGAAAAGCTAGAAAAAGAGCTAGAAAAAAAACACATTTATTATTTTTTTCCTGTTGAAATGCACTAAAGAAAAAAAAATATTTATCCTATTTAAAAAGCTATATCATGCCATAATGCTACAAAGATGTATATAAAAAAAAATATTATGTTGAAAAGCACGAATCATGTGCTGGCCAACGTGGTGCAATGTTCTCAAGTTCCAAGGATAAGATTGGAATCCTAATTCTGTCTGCTACTCCATTTTATTTTACTTGCAAAGGATAAGATTTGAATCACCCAATCAAAGGATACTTTTCTTTGCGTACTGAGCCCGTCCCCTTTTCCCTCTTCTTTGGATTTTGAAGAAAAATGCTATAATTGGTATCAATAATTGGTACTGTGTTCGCAAAAAAAAATAAAATCTGTTATGGGTCACAATGTGTAATCCTTTTACAATTACAGAGGAATTGTCACCGGCGCTTTAATCCAAGATTTTTTTTATATCTGGGTTAGTTTATATCTACCTCGATTAATCTTACGGGTCCTGAAATTAATGATTATGTAAGCCTCCAGTAACTCTAAAATTTGTAGGACTCAAATCAGTGAGCTCTAGTGAGCAAATTCAAGACGTAACCGATTGAACTACACCCCTCAGGATTAGAAGATTTTCTTTTCTTTTTGTAGTGAGTCCAAATATATATATATATATATATATATATATATATATATATATATATATATCTCTTATAAAGTTTACTTTTATTACCACCATGGTCCCTATCTTAATAAAAACTAAATAATTACACAAATAATCCAGGTCTTTCCTCAACATTTAATCAAGTTTATAACTACTTTAGTCATCTCTTACATAGATGATGAAGTCCTATCACAGCACCTTAATTTCTGTTTTTACGGACAACCACGTTGATTTTTGCATTAAATCTCCTTAATTCATGTCTTTGTGGATAACTAAGTCATTTGACTGTACCACCTTAGCCCCGCCTTCACAAATAGCTAAGTCAAACACAACTCACCTTGACTTTCCATCACTTAAAAGGCTAAGTCAAAAACAAAATATTTATATCTCTTTAGTTTTTGACTATTCAGACAACTAAGTTATACACATTATCTTTTATATTTATTAACTTTGTTCATCAAATAATCATCATTCTTCACCATATATCTTGATAACTCTCTTGCATTCATGATGCAATTTCATTTTACTAATTATCAAGTGTATATAACAAAAGTAACCCATTCATGTATAAGAAAAGAAATATAAACTACAATACCTTGATATAATTAAAGAGCCTAACACCTACCTGCAACTTTAGGTGTACGGGCTCGCTCCGCTGAAGTTCCAACCACAAATGTTCCTCCTAAAATTAAAAGGAGGTATGCTTGTCAACATGTTTATATCCAATATTGCAACAAGTAAATAATTTCATTGTCACATTAAATATTTCAACATTAAGTAATCCAATAATTCCATTCACACTAATTAATTCTTCCGTTTACATTCCTTATCAAGTATACGCATTTTCTAACTCAATTTCCTTTAAAATGAATCGTCTTATTATTGGTAGCAAAATGCCTTCAATTCTTATCAATTCGCACTTTCATACTTCAAATACTTCTTTTAATATCTCCTTAGCTTTTATATATATATATATGATATGATTTTACTAAACATAGCAAAGTAACTATGTCATATGATCATCCAACTTAATCCTCACACCATTCCTTATACTTTCATAATTAACTAACTTGCTCATGTGTATAATTTATAACTTTTTCCACTATTTTGCATTGAAATACATTAAATCCTTTACCTATACATATTAACATGCATTAATATTAACCACATATTATTATATCTCTATATATAATTTTATCATTTATACATCAACACACCACACTCACACACAATTATATAAGCTTTATTTTATCATTTATACATCAACACACCACAATCACACATAATTATACAAGCCTGATTAAATTCCATGTTTATCATTTTTTACTATTTATATGAATAGTGAAGCTCCATGAAATTTCTCATTGTGTCAACTTATTAAACAAAAGGACTTTTTTCCCACCCAAAAAGAAAAAAAAAAGGACTTATTTCCTCATCTAATGCTCATGTGATTATCATATAGTTATTACAAGATCACTTCTCATTCTATGCTGTGGGTTGGACCAAAATTATTTTAAGCGTAAAAAATATATTGTCTAGGCCACAAGAAACTTGTTGGCATTGTCATTAAACTTGAAGACTCCTTACCCAACTGTTTCCTTAGCATAAATTTCAAATTAAATCTTGTGGAAGTTACCTTAATGTGACATTGTCGACTTAGAAGGTTCAAATAAATAAAAAAAAAGAAACAACCTAGGTTAACCCAATTAACTTGTCAAACCTGTGATCCGAATCATGAACTCTACTAGGTTCAATTTATTTATTTATTTTTATTATATGATAAAAAATAAGAAAATCCATTCAAAATCAACTAAATATTAAAGGATAAAATTAAAAAATAATAAGAAACTCAATAAAAACCCAACATTGAAGGATAAAATTGAAAAAAAAATCAAAAGAAAAAAAAATTAAATGGCAAGAAAAAAATCTAAACACGCGGGCCTAAGGCAAGTCTAGTGCACATGAGTCTTATATATTTCTTTTTAAAAAAGGGTACGTGATGTCTTCCATCCCAATTATTTTTTTAAATAGGAGGCAAAAACATGTCACATGTTGTTGTCCAACATTGTGGTGCCTAAAAATCAGGGGAGGTGGGTTTTCTTGTCTAAAAATCCATCTTCAAGCCATTTTTGTTATCCAACAACATCTAATAAACACTATACAAAGTACCCTAAATCATCTAGCAACTCTAAAACATCTTAAAATCATCTAAAAACAAAATCAAATATCCTTTTTGAGAGATATTTATAGACAAAACCCACACTAATCAAAATTCTCTTGTCGAATGGAACCCTTAAACATAAAAAACAATGAGTTTCTTCATTGAAAAATAGCTAAATTAAAAGCTTTATCTTTTCTCATAGTTTTCAGACGAGTTTCTATCATCTCTCTTTGACTTAGGGATTGGAAATAAAAATATAAAATTTTGAACCAAAATAAAAATTGTCATTGATGTGGGGTTGACAATATATTTCATTCCTTTTTTTTATGTATTTTTGTTGCTTATCTTTCAATTTTGTGTTTTTGCTATAATCTTAAGTTTAATTTATTGTAATTAGATTATAGAGGGATTTGATTGAAAAAAAAATGAAAATAAAATTAAGTTGTTTCACTGCTAATAGAAACTTTATAAACTTTGATCCCTATGAAGGGACCCTTGAAAAAATATTGTATTTAATTATAAAGTCTTAATTATTAAATATAATATTCCTACTTAGATGTCCTTTTAGGGTCTTCTTCTACCTCTGTAAAAAAAAAAAAAAAAAAGGGACTCGGTAATGTATCTTCACATCAATGATAAACAATATTTTTTTTTTTAATACATTCTTTATCATTTCCCACGTCCGTATTGAGTTTACTGTTGCTAGTCGACAGTTTGGCACGTCTTGTGAGATGCCCCACTAGGGAAGACTAAAGTGGACGGAGGAATCTCAATCCTTGTCGTGGCGGTCAACATTTTCTGATCTATGGCCATCTTGTAGAGCCTGTCTGGTACTCTATATTATTGTTTTTTGAAGTGTAATTTTTAATTTGTTAAAATAATTTATTTTTTATTTTTAAAAATTTATTTTTATTATTAACACATTAAAAAAATTAAAAAATTAAATTTTTTCAAAAATAATTTTTTACACCACGAAAATAAACGATGTCTTAGTCATGCGTGGGGGTAGATATTCGGCTGCTAAGGGTGTATGTTTTTGGTGGGTCCATGGACAAGCCCATTTGGGTGGTGTGCGTTTTAACCTCGTGTAATCTCCACCATAGAGTGAAGAAATTTCTTTACAGTTCATAAGGGTCTTAAATTGTCGAGCCACATGATATATTTTGTGTCTCTCTTTTAATATTTCATCATGCTATTATTGTGTTCTTTATTCTTCCTCCGCCGCGCCAACAAAATCGACATGGCGAAGGAGGAAGCTTTGCCGGTTCCCCGGCGAAGATAAAGAAAGAAAACATGAATATTCCATATATGCGCGCTAGCATTAGCAAGGATAAATTACACCAAAAACAGATGGTGATACGCTAAGATCATGCATGTATATATACATGATAGAAAGAATCTCTCTGCCCTACAAGTGAGGTATCTTTAACTAAATATCTATATATGATTGGCTATGCCAACAAAAAAAAACTTATCTATCTTAGAAAAGTTTTTTCAAACTATTACCATATAACGCAGACAACAAGAACATGGTATCATCATAGCTCCCACCGTTCCGTATATTATCTTGCAGCTGATGATAATTGACCACAATCTCGTCTGGCAAAACCCTAGTCCTGCAAAGTGGGCATGTAGCCAGATACTGCTGTAACCATTTGTCTAAACACTCCTTGTGGAACGTGTGATTGCATCTCAATTTCCTGACCCTTTCGCCTTTCATAAATCCCGATAAGCATACCGCACATTCTCTTGATTGCTGCCGGCTGAATTTCTCACTGTAATGAATTGCTGGATTTGTTTTTTCAATGAGGCTGAGATATTGTGAGGAAATCATGAGAAATAGCTTATCAGGATTCGTGAGCTTACTTCCGGGGACGAGGGACCGGATTAGAAATAGGGTCTTGAGGAGTATGAGATTGAAGGAGGACATGGTAGCGGTGTAGAGGTGAGAGAAGACTTTCAAGAGAGCTGCCATAACTGGCTAGCTTCTCATTAATTGGGAAGCACAGATCATGGATATAGGATGGCTGATAAAGTTTATATACTAGTAGCACTACTGCTAAAAACAATGCATTTTAAGTCCAGGTACCTGTGTATTCCAGGTATCGACTTGTCAACCTACAAAAAGGCATGCGAGTCAAGTCGGCCTACCTAGCATAAAAAACATCTAATCCTGCCAAATTTTCCCGTTTAACCTCACAAATTAGCACACCAAATTATTGAAAGAATGCTTTTGAATTATCGAGAGTCTACAGTACAAGTTGACTATTATTTAGTGCCCCCAATGAAAGTATCAAATTTGTAAATTCTAACCTTCCCACCTACCGTCTTAATTAAAAAAATAAAAAAGCACAGAAACCGCACAACAAGGCCTTGATCTTGAGTCATAAAGTAAGTTTTTATTTTAATCCCATATTATCTTCTCTAATTAGCGACCAAATTGCAGTAAAGTAAATAATTAAAGGTAGTTCTAATCACGTTGCCGGAGACCCAACCCATAACAAGGGTCTTCTGCCTTCCAAGTAAAGAAATTGTCAATTAGAAATGCCTGCATGATTACATTATCTGGCAGCATGTCCAGCGCAGACACGTATGATTGAGGTGCCCATTATTATATTTAGGGACAAGCAGTCTGCGAATCTTACCCATTTCTATGGGTAAGATTAATTATTAGGGAATCCACACTTCAATTACTGCTAATTTTATTGTGGAGTTGTTCATGCTGGAAAAAAAATGGTTTGTAGACATCGTCATCCAACATATTTAACCCTCGTTAAAAGTGAAATTCATATATTTTTTGGATTAAAACTTTCTTGAGTCAGTTAACACGTTGATGGGAGATCTATGTGATGATGTGTGGCTGTGGAAGTTTCATAGGAGAAGGAACTTACGTGAACTCGAATTACACTAGCTGGACCAGTTAAAACATGTGTTAAGTGGGGTTCAATTTATTTTGAATAAAGAGGACACTAGAGTATGGGGGAGGCAGACTCACGAGGAAGGTTCACCGTTAACACTTGCAGCAAATTAATTGACAGAGTTGTTTCCCAGGTTCTGTAATGTTCTCCAAAGATAGATGTTTTCACTTGGATGCTGCTACAAAATAGTCTGCACTCGGGAGTTTCTTCTGCGCATGAATTTGATAGACATTGAGTTGTATAGCGTGACTAAGAAAATCCAATCCTGAAAAAAAAAAAAACCTAGAATAAACTCTGGCTAGTCAACTTAACTTTTGACCTAAATTACGAGATTGAATAGTAAAAAAACTTGATGAAGTCTAATCACCAACCTTTAAATGACGAAAATGAAAGAAAAACAAGGATAAAAAAAGTCCAGACTCAACTAGAATAACATCTTGAACCTGTGAGTTAGACTATAAGACTAGGATTACATCATGGATAGCAAACCACAAAAAAATCATGATCTTTAATTCTTAATTAACCCAATAATAAAGGATAAAATTAAAAAAAATCAATTAAAAAAAATCTAAAACAAATAAAAATTAAAAAAATAAAGGCCAAGTTTAATATAAAAAGAAAATGATAGGACTTATTGTTATTTTGGAGAGAATGGTGTGGAGATTGATGAGAGGAGAAAGAAAAGAGAGGGGAGGATAAAAAATAGCATTATGAGACTGTAAGAACCCTATAAAAAGCAATTAAAAATAAATTATGCAGGTCAATTCCTAATCTATTTAAAGTTGAAGGATGAAATTGAAAAAAAAATTATTAAATTAAAAAAATAACCCGAATTAACCCAAGTTAACCTGGCGATCTAGGTTATGAGATCAAAATAACTCCATTTAAAACAAATAAAAAAATTATGAAGCCCTACTCCCAAGTTATCTAATGTTGAAGGTTAAAATAATAAAAAAAAACAAATACATGACACCGATATAGAACCCAACAGAAAAACAATAAAAAGAATTATGAAGCACAATTCTTAAGCAAACCTAATATTGAATGATGAAATTGAAAAAAAAAAACATAAAAAAGAGATTAGGTTGGTGGAGGGGAAATTGAAAAAAAACATTAAAAAAGACCTAAAAAATAAATCGAGTCAACTCATGTCAACCTGCTAAACATATGACTCGGGTCATGTGATTATGATAATACCATAGAAATCCAACAAAAAAAATGACGAAGCTCAATTTACAACCAATCTAATATTGAAGGATGAAATAAAAAAAATTAGAAAATATAGCAAAAAATAATGACTCAAGTCAAATCAGGTTAACCTATTAAACCCACGACTCGGTCATGCGATCGAGATAAACTCATAGAAAAAAATTATGGAACTCCACTTTAAACATATCTAATGTTAAAGGTTGAAACCAAGAAAACAAACTAAATTCATTAGACCAATATATAATCCAAAAAAAAAAAAACATTATGAAGCATAATTTCCAAAAAATCTAATAATGAAGGATGAATTTGAAAAAAGAACCTAATTAAAAAAAAGAAAAAGATTGGGTTGTTGGAGGATGAAATTAAAAAAAAAAGTCTCTATTAAAACAAACCCAAAAAAATAAATCAAGTCAATCTGCCAAACCTGTGATCTATGTCAAGTAATTGGTATAATCATATAGAAAGCTAATTGAAAAAAAACTACGAAGCTCGATTTCCAACCAACTCAATGTTAAAGTATGAAATGAAAAAAATATCAAGTAGAAAAAATAACCTAAAAAAGTAACCCGAGTCAATTCGGGTTAATCTATTGAACTCGCGACTTAGATCATGTTATTTTATTAAATTCATTTAAAAAATCTAAATAAATTCTGAAGCATAATTCTCAAGACAGCCTAATACTCAAGAATGAGATTGAAAAAAAAATTAAAAAAAAGAAGATTTTGTTGTTAAAGGGTGAAATTAGAAAAAAAATCATAAACACTATTCCAATGAATAGTGTTTTGCGAGTATGGCTATAGAGAATTAGTCACGCCCTTTAGTTTTTTTTATTAGGTAGAGTGTTAGTGTTTTGCTATGGGTTGAATAAAAAATGAATTATTGCACAAGAAAATATGTAAGCCCAATTGTATTTTTTTTTCACATGATAAAATATTTGAAATAAGGATGAAAACTTGACTAGTATATTAGATCAAGTTAATCAACCACCATATGCGTTAATAAATGAAAAAAATTGGTGTGGCATGTTCGACCTAACAGGCTAAGAGCGAATTAGTCTCCTCGTTCAAATGGTAATCTGGTTAAAAAATAATTTCACTCAGCTATTGTTTTAACCTGTATTTAGCCCTAGCTTAAATGTGAAACAATGGAATGTTAAAGGATTAAATCATAAAAAATATTTAGGTAGTGAAATGAAAAGATAGGGACATATTATATTGATATGTGTTAATTGTGAAATTTACAACATTGATAATGAACACGATCACAATGACTAAATCTAGTTAGATAATTTGTACTTTTCTTTTTCCTTTCTGATTGGGTCTTAATTTGGTCTTAATTGACCTCAAGTTATATTAAATTTGGAACTAAATTGAAGAATTATAAAAGAATTAGATATGAGATTTAAGAAGTAAATAAATGATGAAAGTGGAAAAAAAACATGAGTATAATAAAGAAAGAAAGAAAACCTTAACCTGGATTAATTTTCTACACTCACAACCCGTAAAATCTTAGACTTGGGTTCGATCAAGAAGCTTAATTCTTAAACAATTTAATATGAAGAATAAAATTGAAAACAAATTACAATCTAAAAATCTTCCAAAGTAAAAAAGTAATTAAAATAATAAAGATGAAATTTGATATAAAAATAAAATAAAATCAAACATTAAGGGATGGGATTGAAAATAAATAAATCAATTTATTAAAATATTAGTGGCATCTGACTATGGACGCTGGTACACGCCTTAGATGTTGCTTGAGAACATCAATTAACTCAATATTAAATGATAAAATTGATAAAAAAAAAATTCAAATAAAAAAAGACTAGAGAAAACCTTATTTAAGTAAGTTGTCAATTTTGTTCCGTTTCCCCCGGAATGACCGAAACATTCCATACCAATTCAAAAAACAGAACAAAACAGAACAATTTTCATCTCATTTTAAATCTCGGTCCGTTCCGAATTTTTCGGCTAAATTTCGGCCGGAACGTTCCGGTTTCATTCCACATGTTCCGTTATGCTCTTGAAAAGCCATTGAATCAAATTGAACATTGTTCAATTTAATTAATTAAACCACCTAGGTATAAAAAGCTCTTTTTCATTACTATTTTCAATAACAATGATATTAATAATAATATTGAAAATTATTATTACTATTTTCATTAAGAATGATATTAATTTTTTAAAATTATATTTATCACTAATATATATGGTTTATATTCATGTTGTTTTTTTCATGTTTATACTTTGTAGGAATTTGAGCAAAACAATGGATGCTTTAGATTCTATTAGCCTTGATAACATTGACCTAACTTTATATTTAAAATATTTGTGTTAAAACATTTTACTTTCATAATATTTTGATATTTTGTTTAAGTTGAATTACTTTAAGTTAAAGATCTATTTAATCTTGACTATTTAGAAATATTTTAAATTTTAAAATTATATTTGTTTGGCATTGTGTTTGTTTTGCATAATTTATAATTAATTGATCTTGAATTTGAATTATGTTTGTTGAATATATATATATATAAACAGTATAACCCCGAAACGGCACGTCGAAACGCTCCGAAACTGAAATATTCCATTGCAATTGAAAAAATAAAACACTTATCGAAATAAAATTGACAGCCTTGAGACTTAACCAATCAAACTTGAGACTTAGGTTATGTTCCTTAGTCCTCACTATATTTAATAATTTTTTTATCCCTAACATTATGTTTCACTTAATTATATGACAATCAAGCACTTTTTTAAGAACAACCAAAACAAAACAAGTGTGTGAGATTGAAATAACAAGAACAAGCTTAATTTCTTAAAGCTACGGAACTAAAATAGGCTTTTTAAAAAAATAAATTCAAGAGAAATAAAAAAATCATTGAATAACAATGGCTAGTTTTTTTTTTTTTTTTACTTTAAGGGACTTAAAATGCATTAAATAACAAAAAAAAAATAAAAAGGCTAAAGTGTAAAATGAGGGTAAAAAAAAGTAGGCTAGATGCATGTTTGGCCCATCAGAAAAGGACCTATCTCAAGCAACCCAAAAATTAACTTAACAACTCAAATTCAACCTAATTCTAAAATTTTTCTCGAGCTTAGATCTATTTTTTTAGGTGATGGTAATGCTAGAAAATGTCTTAGTGGAACTCCCCTCGTCAAATAAAACATGTTGATACCAAGATCAATTATTTTAATGAGTGAAATCAATGTTAAGTGAGATTTTCTCTCTCTACTACTAGAATCTAACTTCTCTCTCTTTTAAGAAATAAAAAAAATAAAATCTTGTATGAAAATATAATTTTGGAAAAGGGACTGAAAAATGATCATTTAGAAAATTAGAGGATTAAATTGAACTTTTTCATGCCATTTATATAACCACCACCTATTTTCAGCGTTGATTGCATCTCGCTCCTCCGCTTTTTAATTTTGCCCTTGGTTAACAAATAGAAAAGAAGGAGAAAAAAATTTGCGGATCAAAGTAAAAGAATAATTAAGTGCTAGAAATCACAACGCATTATAAAAGAGTGAAGTGTTTTCAAGGGTAACGTATAGATTACCTCATAAACTAATAACGTGAAACGAGCCCATAGCCCATAGCCCATATGCATTGTACGACAAATTAAAAAAGAAATAAAAAAGTCGAGAGAATTCCTTCCTTTTTGTTTTTTTTTTTTCCACAAGGCATATGGGCTATATGGGTAGAGAAGATCGGGATTATTTATTTTTGTGTTTTAAAAGTATTTTTAATAATATTTAAATTTTATTTATTTTTTTATTAATTTCAAATTAATATGTTTTAGGTGTTTTCAAATCATTTGAATATGCTGATGTTAAAAATAATTTTTAAAAAATAAAAAAATATCATTGACATATATTTTAGCACGAAAAATTATTTAAAAAATAACCGGAACTACATTATCAAACACACCCAAAGCCGGCCATTTTATCCAAAATTTAAAACGAAACGATAATGTGAGAAACTGTAGCTGACTGAGAAAAGTATTTGTAGTTGAAGATTTTAACTATTCTGTAAGGAACTGTTATGTCTCCCTTTTTATAAAAGAAACACAAATTGGCTACTGATTCCGACATTGTTATGCCAAGATTGTGGCGGATTGCATGAATGGCTCTGCATTCAGTGCCGTCTCATCCAAACCAGTACTGTACATTTCTTCTTGCAAAATTATTTTCAAAGGGCCGTAGCCTTTGACACAGACCCTGGGTCTTTACTGTGAATTAAGTTCTTGTCTTTCATAAACGTTCAAGACAAAAAGCCATTGGATGTGGTTTAATCTCCTGTCCAGTACATAGTTCCCAGCTAACTGAGTGACACTTATTGACAGCAAAAAGAAGAGGACGGCAAACAACGTAATCCAATTCATGTTTATCTTCCACTGGTTGGATTTCTGGATGTCTTAATGATGACAATATGTAATCTAGCTATTAAAACCCGTCCCCCGAAAGGAAGGATCAACGTTTACGGTCTTTTGATAATGCTGCTAAGTGTCTAGTTGCTATGCCCATATTAAATTTATTATGTACGAGAAATTTTGATCGGTGGAAGCTAGCGAGCTAGAAAAATGTCTCGTATGTACGCACTCTGGAAGTTTCAATCAAATGTCCCATGTATTTATGATGGTTGCTTCATGCTACACTAGTTTGATTTTCCACCATACACTGTGGGGTGGAGCACTTTTTGTAGAAGATTAAATTGGAAAATGTGATAAATATGATTTCAAACACCGTTTTATGGTATAACGAACATTAATTTTACGAACCACTACCGTTGTTAAATGGGAAGTAAAAGGATCCAACTACAAATGACACAAATGGAAAAAAAAGTTGCAATTTGTTAAATGGGAAGAAAAAGGACCTATTTTTTTTTTGAAAAAACTTGAATAAAGAAGAAGGAGAAGAAGAAAAGGACTGGATTGAAAAAAAAAACATTTAAGATGGTTCACTGTTCATATTATAATAGATAATATGGTCACCCAACACTCCTCTTTCAGTCTATGGTATTAAAATAAGGCTGCCGGGTCTCTTTTAGATTGCCCTCATGAGTCATGCGCATGCCCCCGTCAGATATCCCAAAGTATAGATAATTCATCATTTCCAGTGCAAGATGCAACAAGACATTGAATTCTACTGAATTAGCTTCTTCGATTTTGCGCCAAACAATTCTTTGTACTAACAGAAACTTATTCAGCTGCTCTAATAGCTCATAGCATTCGTTGTTTGGGCTCCAAAACAATTGAGTAAAGGGAAAGCCAGAAAGGGAGAGAGGAGCATACACTAACTTAATGTTGCCACCTACTCAAGGCAACCTACCTGCCTTAACCATCCATAAATTTCATCACCAAACACGTCTACGGTCATATTTAAGTTGTGGCTATATATGACTGATCCAGACAGGAGCAACTGAGGAGGATTGATAATTCTCAACAACATTTTTCATATCCGGAGGAAACTTCTGCCCGTAGGTTTCAGGTTTGTGTGTCAACGGTATTAATTCTATTTTCAAATGAATTTTTGACAAGACGAAGATTTCAATTTTTTCATATACGGCTGTGTGGAAGACTTTCTCTACCTGGCAGGTGACTAATCCGATTATATATATATATTTTTAAAAAATAAATTTTAAATTTTACAACCCATCACAGAGCATGGGTTAAATAGCGTGTGTGTGTGTGTGTGTGTGTGTTTGTAATTTGTTAATTTATACGTTTGTTAATTTATACGAGTACACATCGCTTTACAACAATTTGTGGAGCGTTAACATAAGTACCTTTGGATGGGACTGAAGCTAATGGGTATGTCGGCTTTGGTTATAACACGCAGGTACGTATAGCTATGAAACTGGTAAGAGGGTTCAGATTTTGGTATGAATAAATGTAAATGGGGTAGGTAAATGATGAAATTACTACTTGCTACACAGGTATAAGAAAGCTTCGAGGTAGATGGCATCCAACGTCTATGGAGCTCCATTTAATTTGTGCCGGAAAATTTCAACCCATTTACATGCACTGATGATCAAAACGGAAAGGACAAAGAACTTGTAAGTACTCAGCATATTCCAGTAAAAAGTTCTTCGATTACCGAAGGGGTATACAAATGTACATAATTTTCCAAAACCCGGGACAAAAACGTTTCCACCTTAAAAGAAGATAAGTATCTAAGGTCTGCAAACAAACAACAAGAACTGATGTGGGTCAGCATC
>Ga0325414_1003962_pt1 | contig 15452 bp, 6 predicted proteins | sample PopdelMetagenome_8_FD_206183 | JGI IMG/M metagenome (GOLD analysis project Ga0325414, IMG submission 206183) | Populus deltoides microbial communities from Bellville, Georgia, United States - Leaf-PdKOR-R3 | ecosystem: Host-associated > Plants > Phyllosphere > Phylloplane/Leaf | place: USA...
AATCTTGGCCTGCCACCACAAGGATTGAGAGAATAAAAGGGAACACTCAAGAATTTAATCTTGGAATTTGACACAGAATGCCCATAAACAGTTTGGTGTAAAGCCTTGGCATTTTGTATTTTATAGTTGAATTAATTTTGATGTTTTTTTTTTTAGCTTGCCATTCAGGTGATTTTGTTTGAAGCTTTGGAGATATACAAGACAAAAAATCACTTGTCTGAGTTTTCCTTGATCCCAAGAAGAGCAACAATTAATGCTCTAATCTCCGCAGAAAAAAACTGGTTATTACTCGGGCGCACGTTTGTTTTTTTGAGGACCGCCACTTGCTCAGATATGAGCATGATGGATCGTTAATGTTTATCTCAGCCGAGGCTGTTCTTGTTTTATCCTTTTGATTTTCTTGAAAATATTTATTCAGTAGCTTTTTTCTAGAATTCTTTGTTCAGCAAAGATATTTTGTAAGAAAATGAATTATTCTGTACTGTTTAGATGTTTTGGAAAGGGAAAAGAAAACATTTGCTGAAAGACTGAGTCATTTTCTATTAATAGTCGTAGGATGAACAGTTGCGATGACAGGATTTTGGTAGTGAGATGCCAGTGATGGCAAAGATGGAGACAATGGCTATGATAGTGGTCTGTTTTTATAATCCAACGACAACGAATAGACATCACAATAGAGGGAGAGATGGCAGGTAGATATTTCGTGTTTCTTTTTTAGGTTTGTAAAGAGAGAGAGAGATACGAATAAATTCTCTTGACAAAATAATGCATGCTATTCTTTTTCTATTTTTTTTAATATATGAAAATCCAAAATCGAAGACAAAACAAGGGATTGATTTTTCAATTATTTTTAAACTTTCATTCTCGGGTTTTTATTGGAATCCGATTATAAATGGACAGTAACACAAAAGAAGAAGAGGGAGTGGTTTTAGATTTTTTATTATGTAATTTGTAGGCTTAGCCAACAAATAATAGATTGTCTCGTATGAACCGAGTTCGAGTTCGAATAAGTATACACTCGATACTGACTATATTTTTGGAAGTCAAATAAAGATTAACCTGTGAAATTTTGAACATTGAGATCAACAAATTTTAGTCGAAATATACTCTCACTTGATTTTAAAAAATTAAGTTTTAAATTTATTTTATAGAAATTACCGGTTCGAATTCCATCAATTTCAGAATCACTGAAAACTTATATAATTATTAACTTTAAAGTTTATAAAATTAATTGAGATACACGCAAACTGACCTAATACTTATATTAATAAAAAAAATCAGGTTTTAGAGTTTTTTTTTCCCTCCCTCTTCGACCTCTTCGACAACGTGATTAGGAGTTATTCATCACAAACACTGATAAATCCACTGTCTCTTGTGATCGATAAAAATAAAATAAATGAAAGGCGATCAATTACCAAAATTACATATGATATGATGTCGTATTGACTTAATTAATATATAATTCATAGCCTAAATTGATATGTTACATGTAATGCTGACTATATTTTATTTGAATTCCATCTGCTTGTAATAGATTTTCACCAGCCAACAACATCGGTAGGAGGGAAAAATGACTGTCATCACCGGATCAAATCAGAGTACCTGACCGTATTGAACGAGAAATGAAGGAAATGTTCTCTATTCATTTCAAGACCTCAAGCAAACAAATTACACGAGATCTAACCATTTTACTTGCAAGATCGAACATATTACACGAGAAGTGAAGGGAGACTCTCAGGAACACACGTACTGGGCACGGATATTGTAACTTGTGCAGGCAAAGTAACCCCGGCGTACATTGTCAGTGCCAGGGAGAAATTAAAACTCAAGAAAGAATAACTTGAATCACTTTCGCTGCGTACATTTTCACGTGAATTATGAAGCGATTTCTTGAACAAACCGTTAAAGCATCTCCAGAATTTAAATAATCAAACTGAAAGTGACCCCCAAACAGAAAGAATGTGTAAAGAGAAAGAAACCAGGCGGGGATCGCACGGACGCATGCTTAGACTCAAGACAAAGGTGATCGATAGCATCAGAAATGTGTGCACGTCTGAGGGAAAAGGAAGGAAGTAGACGACCATTTTACCAATTAATTTGGTGAAATCCAGATGGCATTTGCGCCAGAAGTACCGATTAAAGTTTTCCCATGACAGAGGCCATTTCTTTTAAGCCATGCACTGCAATGGCATGGGCAAAGTGGAAATGACTTGTAGATTAATGTTACGGTCAAGATAAGATCGAAGAGAAACCATGAACATTTTGCGTGGATCATCTTATTAAGAGTAATTAATTATAACTTAATTCATGTGGTTTGTTGAAACTAGTTGATTAATCCATAATTATTATAAAAGTTAAACAATTCTTGGGTCGACGTTGACCATTTTAAAAAAAATATAATCAAAATCTTCAATTTCGTCGACTTCTCTTTTCTATTTATATTTTTTAAAATAGATTTAAAAAAACCAATAAAATTGATGAAAAACTAGTTTTATCAAATTAACTGTGCCTATCAACTAACTAGTTTTATCAAATTATATGAACTAAGCTATCATTAACTTTTACAATTGTTTAATTGTTAATTATACATCTATTACATCTTCATACACTTAAAACAATTACATGCAGTTAATTGATTTTTATTTTTCTTTAAAAAGAGTTTTCATAATAATGTTTATAAATGTCCAATGTCTATCTTGTAAAAAAAATGTAATCTATTATATATATATATATATATATATATATTACCATTATTGTAAATATCAATTATATTCAAATCAAATTCTATGGTAACAAAGGTATAAAAATAACTACTCATATTTATATAACTTATTTTTTTAAAATAAATATTTTGATGATTATAATTAGCATAATCAATGAGATGCTCTAAACATTTTCCAAGAATTATAGTAATTAAAAAGAATAAAATTGTGCGATACTAAGTCTTTGATTTTTTAAATAAAATTCAAAAAATTCTTTAAGAAAAAGAAATGCATCATAAAAGTTGACGTAAAGTTTTTTTTTCTTGAAAAAAGATAGATAACAAATTTTAAATATATTATAAGGATCTTGTAGAAAAATATAAGATGACAGACTTATTTGGTAGAAAAACTTGAAAACTAAATTTACTAGTTTAACAAAAAGATCATATTGTTCATTTATATTTCGAAAATAAACTTATTCATACCCTTTTTTTTAATGTACCAGATAAATAAATATCAAATAAAAACAATGTTAAAAAAGTTTGCTATTGTCTTTGAAAATTTCTGTATGTAGTCATATAGATCCATGGATACTATCCTGGTGGTGGTACGTAGAGTATAAAACATAGAATTTTTGGTCAAAGGTTCAACTCCAATTTAAACTTCAAAAACATATATAGGTTCAAGCAAGGAAAGGGCCAGGAGGCCGGTCTAACGGCTACCTGCTTGAGGCTTTCTTATTCCTTGATAATAAATCCAAAACGCAACCGACCATGCTATCTTTTTACAGCTTGGCTCTCCACCACCAACCTCATCTCTCTGCACTTCGTTACCTTTTTGGCATCCTTAAAGGCTCCCTTTCTCACGAGTCATGAATCAAACCCTCGAATCCCTACCAAAACCCTTTCTGCTGCTTAAAAAGATTGAAGTCCTTTCTTTTCTTCAAACCAAAAATGCGTAGAAAGAGACTGCCCATTTTCCACAAGCTCTCCAATCTTCTTAGAATCTTTGTTGCCAAAATGAGGAAACCCACCATTCCAAAGCTTATTCTCATCAAGAAATCAAGAAAGCGTAGGAGGTTCAAGCTGCTCAAGCATTACAACGGGTTTCTTGAGGAATACGAGTTCTCTCCTTCGAGTACCTCACTCGCTCATCATCCCAAGAAACAGTTCAAATTTAGAAGCTATAAAGACAACATATACACTATGCTGTTCCTGTGTAGATGCTTGGGTGGCTTGAAAGCTGATCAGGGAGGGGAAGGGCGGTATAGATTGTCAATGGATAGTACTCTACCAGTTGCTACCATCAGTACTGGAGACTTTTTGGAGCCCTTGGATTATTTGGTAGACGAGGAAGATTCAGTTGATCAGAGGGCTGAGAGGTTCATTGAAAGGTTCTATCAAGATATGAGATTGCAGAGGCAGGAATCAATCTAGCCATTCACGTAGACTGTGTTGGAAGTCAAGTAGTCTTATCCCAGAAATTTTCATCTTTATCTCTCTGCTTTGATACAATTGTTTAACGTTTTTTGTTCTCCACGTGAAATTTTGAGACTCTGGGGATTCTCATTTGATTGTCAAGTATTAGCGTGTCGTCGCTAAAATTTTAATCTTTGCGTCTGTGAGTGTATTTTAAGGAATTTGGTTCAAATAATATTTACCATTTCATTTTTTTTTATATAATCGTCAAGACGTCAACCTCTACATGTATGATGACATTTATACTTAAATTTACCTAGTTCATTTTCTGCAATATTATATATGATGCTTGTACATCCATGTGGTTAAAACATATCACGGGATTTCTTTTCTCAAGGAAAAAGACGATATTTCCTGACTTCCCAGATTACATTTCTGGAATTTATCTGATGCGCACCAAATCAATACTTGGAAGCCCTGACTCCATATTAACCATTAACCTCCCCACTCCTAAATTGATTTTAAAAAGTAGAAAGTCTAGAAAATATAGTGCATAATATGTTTTTAGCCCGCACTTGTTGGTGGAGAAAAAACTTTCAATGTAAAAAAATAAAGTTAGGAAAAAAATAATAACACTAGAATAACTAGTTTAATTAGTAATTTAAATAAAATAATTAAAAAATATAACAACAATAAATAAACAAAAAAAAAAGATTCGCGCTAACTCGAATTATGAAATAACTCAATAATAAAGGGCAAAAATAAATAAATAAAAAAATGAAAAAACTCTAGTTGAATCGGGTTAACTTGAGAACTTTGTGACCATGGATATATGATTCAAATAATCTCATCGAAAAAATATAAGGAAAACAATTCAAATACCAATTCCTAATAAATCAAATAAGAACATGATACCTTCTTTAAAAAAAAAATAAAAAAGTAATGAAGTTTAATCTCTAACAAATAAAATGATAGTGGGTGAAAATTAAGGAAAATATAATTTAAAATGGTAAAAAAAATTGATCCGAACTTAGGACAAAATGCAAGATCTCTAACCAAGTCGTGATACTAGGGTAAACACGTTCAAGAGCAAATTAAATAATATCATGAAGCTTAATCATAGAATAACTTAGTGCTGAATGACATGAATTAACAAAAAGAAATTTAATTTAAAAAAGCAAAAGAAAAAATACAAGTCAACTCGGGTTAACCTGCAAACCCTGTGACCATGAAAATCATGAAATCCTTGAATTGGGTTCAATCAATAAACTTAATTCCTAGTTAATTTAATTTTGAATGATAAAATAATGAAAAATATCAAATAAAAAAACTTGACAAATAAAAAAAGATAGCAATAAAAAAATAGAGATTAAACTTTATAGGGAAAAAAACTCATGGATGATAAAATTATAAAAAAAAAATGACGAGGATAACCCAATATAGAGGAAATGAAAAAAAAAGTATGAATACTAAATTCCAACAAATCACATGTTAAGGGATAAAAATGAAATAATTCAATTACAAAAAAGTAAAAAAAAATCAATTCGCGTTAACATTTAAAACCAATGAATCCAATCATAAACCTAGGATTGACTTTATAATATAGGAGAAAAGATCTTAGTTAACTCGAGTTAATCTGCAAACCTTGTGATCACGAGTACATGATTGAGATAATCTAATAGAAAAGAAATGAAAAAAAGAAGATAGAATGATCAATTTCAAACAAATTAAATGTTAAATGAAAAATTTAAAATAAATCAATTCAGAAAAAAAACCAAAAAACAAAAGTCAACCCATATTAATATTTGAAATTAATGGCTTTGGTTATAAACCCGAGACTAATCCCATAAAAAACAACAAGCAAATATGGCCAAACCTCATAAGCTTAGTCTATTTCCAAAACTCGCAACGCGTAAAATCTTTAAATCGAGCACAATCAAGAAACTTAATTTTCAATTAATTATTTTTCAAGGAAGAAATCGTAAAAAAGAATCAATTTTAAAAACTTGTTAAAAAAAATATAGGATTGAGTTTGAAATGAGAAAAAAAACATGGAGAGTGAAATTGTGAAAAAAAAACCAACAATTGATAACAAAACAAAATAAATTATAATCAGAAGAATGATAACTGAATTTGGAAAGAAAGTAAAAAGTAAAAGTGAGGTAAATTGAAAAATAATTGTAATTTTATAACTTATTACATATAAGAAAATTATAATAAAAAATAACAGAGACCAAATCTAAAAGATTAAAAATTGAAAAGGAGATGACATTGAACAACTTTTGTAACTTTTTAGCTTATTCAAAATTCTTTTTTTATCAAAAGTAGAGGGGCAAATGTGAAGGTGAGACAAATTGAAGGGGCTAGTCTGTATTTTTAAGGTTATTACATGAAATTCAAGGGTGGTTAGAAAAAAAGAAAGAGAAAAAAAATTATCAGCAATGCCAAACCCGATGCATGGGGGCAATCCACACGCTGATGTTGGCGCAACACATGCCTACGAGTTTCTTTTTTTATAACACTTAATAAATATATTTTACAATAATATCATTAAGCACCTTTGTAATTTACATTATAAACAATGTAAATTGATAATCTTGGATGAGAATTTATTTATTTTGTCTTTAAAAACATCAAAATAATTATATTTTTCTATAAAACATAAAAATATAAAAATATCTTTAAGTATGAGGCATTAAATAATTTTACTATTGGTTTAAATAAATAATTCTACTATTAAAAAATAAAATTACCAATCCAACCTTATATAATTTATAAAAAAATAATTGTATATGATAATAATAAGATCATTCTGCTTTCAGCACCAGTTCAATTTTTTTTTCTAAGATCAATTTCATGTCTACACTATTCTATTCTAGAGATCGTAGTCTTGGGTTATAGTAATTTCTCCCTTACCTTGAGGGTTTTTTTTTTTAATACTAGTATCAATGTTATGTTACAACTAAGATTTTATGGGTTTAGCTTAACTGGTTTGATATTAGATTTGTTTTCTAGAAATTACTAGTTCGAGTCTCATAAACCTCAAGGTTACTAGAGACTTGTATGGTCATTAATTTTAGGATCTATAAGATTAGTTGAGATGCACGCAAACTGACTCAAACATCCATATTAATTAAAAAATACTAAGATTTTATGTTAATTTGTAATGCTTAAGCGTTACCAATCATTTTTAATTAATAAAAAAATTTATACTTAATAAAATAAAATATTAATTGATAAATTGTAAAACAAAAATGTAACTAGCGTTAATTAAAAATTAAAACAGGAAGTTGTTCTTGCTTGTGAAAAATAAAAAATAAAAGTAAATGCAATGTAAATATTTGATTTGTGGAACACTTTTAAAAAATTATTTATTTAGTTATATAAAAATTAAAATAAATATTCATAAAAAAATAATGACTGAAATTCTAAATGAAAAAATCATTAATCAAAACTGTCCTGTCTCTTTAATGTAATTTTATTATTATGTTTTTTTTTAGCAGCGTATTTTATTGAACATAAACTAAGTTGCAATTAAAAAAATAATGTCAAAATTCTAACGACTGAAATCAAAAGGCAACAAACTAATATTTTTAATAAAAAAACCCTTTTCCTGTTCATTTTTTTTTATGTTTCGAAAAAAAATATTTTTTATTATTATAAGTGCTGTTTTTTAAATGAAAACTCATTATAATCATGAAAACAAGTTTCAATAAATAAATAAATTATTTTTACGCAATGTAATTACAATTTTTTTTTTATATAATCAACAATGAGTTTGCAACTCAATCAACATGGATCTGCAGTTATTTTCTTAATAGAGAATAAAAAAAAATCTTGGTTCGGACATTTTTTTTAATAAAAATAAAAAAGAAAAAAAAGAACTCTACTCTTGTGAAACTGGATTTCAAGCCATTTATACCTACCATAATGAATTTACAGGCCAGGTTAACTAATACCATTTAATTGGGATATAATTACAATTCAATCTATTAATTGATCCATTCAACAATTTAAGACATGGCAGTTTTAAATACAATCAACTAACTAAAATATATAATATGATTTCAATTATGATTTCTAGGTGCAAGATTAAATGGATCTTCAAATTTAGTTAATTTTTCTGAAAAGAAAATAGTTAAAATAAAATTCAGTTGAACAAATACAGGGTGGTCCAGTTTGATGGGCTTTCTATTTGGGCCAACCCGTTCCATTATTTTAAAACCCAAAACCGCTAACCCCAATCACTCCACCGCTCTTCTTCGGTTCTTTCTTCCGTACAGCATCTCCTCGTATCGGCAGGCGTTGAGGTTTTAATAAAGTTAGCAGAGAGACAAAGCTACCTCATCGTCCTCGTAGATCGAAATGGCAAACAACGAAGAGCTTAAACTCTACAACTCGATGACCCAACAAAAAGAGGTATTCAAGTCCCGTATTCCCGGCAAGGTTTCCATGTACGTTTGCGGTGTCACCGCCTATGATTTCAGTCACCTCGGTCACGCTCGCGCCGCTGTTGCCTTCGACATATTATTCAGGCCGGTCCATTTCTGTTCATCTATCTATCTATATAAACACGCACACACACTCTCTCTTTATATATGCAATTAAATTTGTTTGTTAATTTATTTATTTGGGAATTTGATTTGATTTGATTATTTTGATTGTGGTAGATAATAGGGGATGCTGATTTCTTAATCAATTCCAAATACGCTTTCTGACGTGTAGATTTGATATTTTATCTATGGCGATTCCTCCGTGGAAATTTAACTGTTATAGTTTTAGGCTGAGGAAAGCGTTTTTGAAAAAGATCTCTTTCCTCGAGCAATGCTTGTGTACTTTGCTGCAATTAGACAAACCCCTGGTCCTTTCTAGATTTTGGCTGACAAGATGTTTGGGTTCGGTATCTAATTGGACTTAGAAGCTTTGGCTAGATTATCTCATTTCAAGTTAAATTAAGCATGATTTGTGCCATGATTTGCCGGCTGGGCATGCACTCTTTCTAGTTTTCTTTCCCCCCCCTTTATTATACAACTTTAAAACTGCTGGGAGTTTGGCTTTCTTTTTCCTTCTATGACTTCGGTTTATAAATTCTGTTCTTGACTCATAGTTCAGTCAAACTCCTCCCAAATTCTCTTGCATCCAATCCTCTTCTATCTTTCAAACTAGGATGCTCATGTGTTTTGCTCACACAACTCCTCACATCAAATCCTACATAACATCTCCATTGATACTAGTAAAGTCTACAACAGAATATGAAAATACTCAAAACCAAAAATCCTTGTTCAACAACTCACATAATATGTCGGTCAACTAGGATATACTTCACTACCGAGCCATACAACTTGTCTCCCAAGCAACACAACTTGTCCTCCAAGTCACGTGAAGTGAGCCATACTGGAATTCAAGACACACTACAACAGAATGAAACAAGTCAAATAGGATTTCTTTAAAAAATAAAAGAATTCATATTCCATGTCTATTTTCTTGTCTTAGTTATTTTCTGACTATTTGGGGTCCAAGTCTCAGTCGAAAATAATTTAGGGTCCATCCTGGTCGGCTTTTTATTTGGGTCATCTCATTCCATTTAGACCTTCAAATTGCTACCCTCAATTGTCAAGCAGATAATCTCTCCTTTTCAGTTTACTGCATCCCTTCCTTCCCTGGCATCGAGGTGTTAATGTTACAGAGCAGTCATTGACAACAGCACAACCTCACTGTCCTTTTTGAGAGAGTTGTGTGTAGATTGAAATGGAAAATGAAGGTGTTGAACTGTACATTTCAATAAACCAACAAAAGGAGGTATTCAAGTCCAAAATTCCTGGCAAGGTTTCTATGTATATCTGTGGTGTTACCGCCTATGATTTCAGCTACCTTCGTCATGCTTGCGCTGCCACTGCATTTGATGTTTAATTCCAGTTTCATATCTTTATAAAGCATAAACATGCACCATTACATGCATTTGTGTATGCATTTTATGTAATTGAACTTAGTTTTGCTTATTTGGGAGATTGATTGATTTGCTTATGCTGAGGTTACCTCATATGAAGTTAAAATCGTTGCTCAATGCCTCAGGCTGATATGTGGCATTAACCTCGCTGGGTCGATCATGCACTCATTTTATTTTATTTTATTTTTTATTTTACAAGTTTAAAACTGCTTTATGTGCTTGGACTTCTGGCATCCTTTTGGCTTTTTATGTGTTCGGTTCTATGCTATTTCTTTGGCTTTTATGTATGAATGAAATCATCGACCATTGATTTGTGTGATTCCATTTTTTCATTTGAACTGCAACTGCAGATACCTACAACACTTGGGTTATGAAGTTACTTATGTCCGCAATTTCACTGATATTGATGACAAGGTGAGAATTTCAACCCAACAATTACAACATGTCTAAGGCTCATAGTTGGAGTAATCACAATATTGCATTTGTTCACTATACATTACTGGGCATAAATTTGGTAAAGATCTGTGGATTCTTACATTCTTTCAGTCTTGGAATATTTGTTTTTTGTTGCTGAAACAGAAGGACAATGCATTATTTTGGCTAGTTAAATATGCTAATTTATTAAAAAGCTTACTTGATACTGTAATTTGAAAGAACAAAGGGTGTCTGAAATACATTAAGAACTCCATATCATTTTATTTCTGACTTTGTTTAAATTTGTGCCATTGTTTTTTATGATTCAGCTTCAGTTTTCAGAAGGGGCTGTGACCACCCCTGGCCCCAAAGAAATCCTTTCTTTATATATGTTCCATTATGCTTTTTGTGAACAAAATCTGCTAGTGGAGCATTAAATAATTCTCTCCTAATCCCCAAAACCTCAAATAGGCTTACAAAACATTCAGAGGGTGCACACTTTTGGGGTTTTTTAGTCAAGGTATGACGATGCATACAGTTTTTTATTGTACACGTGTAAGATCGCCCTAAAGGCGATAAGGAGTCAAAATAAGTTTTAGTCTCTAGTCCGTGGTTCTATATATCTTCATAATGATTAAAACTGGCCTGAAATTTAATGCCTCAACATCAAGATTTGCCTTGTTTTTCTTTTTCTTTCAATTTTTCCCAATTTTTTACTTTTACTACAGGCTTTATGCAATAATGATGTTGTTCATGTCAATCCTCATACAATAACGAATGGGTGCGTGTCTGTATAGACACACACCCATAAACTTTGCACATGTACATGCGCATACATCAATGTTCTCTACTTTTGGCTAGTATCTTGTCTAAAATTCACCAATCTCTGTCTTTGCAGATAATTCGTCGGGCAAATGAGATTGGCGAAGATCCATTATCTTTAAGTAGCCGTTTTTGTGAAGAATATCTTGTTGACATGACTGATCTGCAGTGCCTCATTCCAACCCACCAGCCACGTGTAACTGATCACGTGGAACAGATTAAGGACATGATAACTCAGGTTCCCCCCCTGCTGTGTTTACTTTGTTGTTGACTAAGCTTGGATTATTGCACTCTCTTTGTGTGGTAGCGTGCTTGTGTGTGCATCCAACTGGGTCATATTTTGAAAGGATGGATCCCTGTTGAATATGTTAGAGTGGTTGGTAAGGCAGTTCAATCTATATTCCCTTCCAGTTTTTCATATTGTGTCATGGAGTTTTTCTGCTGTGTCTGTGATGGACACACCAAGAAAGATGCAACAGTCATATTTCTAGTGGATCCAGGTTACATTCAATTAAAACAGGATTAAACTCTAAACTGTGATTTTGAGTGGTTTACCTTTGTGGAAGCCACTAGTTTTTGTAATCTCTCTACTGATTAATGGTAATAGCATATTAAGTTATTAACAAATAGATAATGGAAGTGTCAGGGTGCAGTAAGTAATGCTGCATTGTAAGTCATCTATTATGGTCCTTCATAATCAATTAGAGATATATAGGAATTTCGCGAACTGTTTTGGCTTTGAGTGATTAAACCAGTTTGATACTCTTGAAGTTTATTAACTTATTATAACCCAAATGGACTTGGTTAAATAGGTCGTTGAGAACTTTTGACATATATAAAACCCAGTGGAACAATTTTTTATTTTATTTTAATCAAAGCAGAGCTCACTCTACTTGCGCCTTTTATTTGCTTCTGATGCACACTTTTGGCCATTTTTGGCCTCTTTGAGCCATTTATGTGTCTGTGACATGAACAGCAGTTGCTTTCTGCTTCATGTATAGCCATGGTTTTGTTTAATTGATTATTTCGGGTTTATCGGATGATGGACCTCAAGTTTTTCTTCAGTTATTATATATGTGATTCAGTTGCAAGAGAGTTCTGTTTTCTTGTATTTAAGTGGAGACCAATATTTATGCAGATTATAGAAAAAGACTGTGCATATGCAGTGGAGGGAGATGTCTTCTTTGCCGTTAATAAATCCCCAAATTATGGTCAGTTATCTGGGCAGAGGTTAGAAAATAATAGAGCGGGGGAACGTGTTGCCGTTGACTCAAGGAAACGTAACCCTGCTGACTTTGCATTGTGGAAGGTATAAATCTCTTTCAAGATCACTGGAAATTTATAAAGTTGTTGGCATTGCACCATATCCAATGTCTACTTTTGCAGGCAGCAAAGCCAGGTGAGCCAAGTTGGGAGAGCCCATGGGGCCCTGGAAGGCCAGGATGGCATATAGAATGCAGTGCAATGAGTGCTCAGTATCTGACCTTCAAATTTGACATCCATGGCGGTGGGATTGATTTGATTTTTCCACATCATGAGAATGAGATTGCCCAGAGCTGTGCAGCATGTGAAGAGAGCAGCGTGAGTTACTGGATGCATAATGGTCATGTCACTAATAACAATGAGAAAATGTCAAAATCATTGGGTAATTTTTTCACAATTCGCCAGGTAAATTGATAATCATTTTTAGTTGTCATTGCACCTTTTCTTATTGAATTTCTTTCAAATAAAGAAATTTCATCCTTATTGGTTGTATATGTTTACAATTCCCTTTACAATTTTCTGTAGATCACTGAACGGTATCATCCACTGGCTTTGAGGCACTTCTTGATAAGTGCACACTATCGCTCTCCCCTCAATTACTCTGTTTCGCAGCTGGAAAGCTCATCAGATGCTGTTTTCTACATTTATCAGGTTTGACGCTTATGCATGCTCCCTAAACTTTTCATTTCAAAGTTTTCATGTGCCATAAACCAGTCATGGAGGGCCACCTGTTTGAAATTATGTTCATGTGTGTGTCAATGTGTGAATTGTGCATGCCTATATTGGTGGGAGTATGTCCGCTCAGCCTACTTTTTTCCCTTCAGAATTTTAATTTAACTTGCAGTGTTTGTCTCCTTAAGTTGAGACTTTTTCACGAGTTGGTGTTTTTTAGAGCTTTGCTGTTCAGTTAAATTTACATAGTCATCCTTGCTTACACAGTAAAGTTTGCCATGTGCTATATTAAACAGAGTTCCAGAATGATTTTAGTTAGCAATTTATTGAAAGTAGAATTTCTTGTGGAGTTCTTCATTTTCCTTTCTTGATATGCTTCATTAATAACTTGTTCATTTCCCTTATCATTGTGCTTTGATTCTGGTAAATGTAGTGCCATGATTCAACACAAAGAATCACAATCTATGCTTGCATCCTCATCTACACCCACCCACACCCACCTTCGGTGACAGACTCAGATGTTGACACTTTGATATCATTAGTATTCATACTTCTAGTAAATTATATTTATTTCGTGATTGTAGACATTGCAAGATTGTGAGGATGCTTTATTGCCATTTCAAGAAGGAAGTCTGAAGGAAGGCGCAGGACAGAATGCCAACCTGGTTGCCATTACTGCTGATGCCCAAAAATGCATTTCTAGGCTACATGAAGATTTTGAGACTAAAATGTCAGACGATTTGAACACTTGGCCTTTATTGACTGGTGCTTTCCAAGAAGCCTTGAAGGTCGTAAATGGTTCTTTGGGCATGCTTAAGGTATGGTAATCTCACTCTATTACCGTGGACACTTTTTTGTGAATGTATGGATATTAAACGTGTACTTCTTTCCTTGATAATTGCCAGAAGAAACAACAAAAGAAGCAACAATTTTCATTGATTCGGTCCGTTACCGAAGTCAAGAAAGAAGTTACGGAAGTTCTGAGAATTCTGGGATTGTTTCCTCCTTGCACTTGCGCTGAGGTGAGGTTTAGCAATTTCTTTTGTATACAACAACCTACTGCAACCCTCCTTATCTAGGCTTGGGATAAGGCCATAGTAACCTAAGCTAGCACATGCAAAGTTCCCAATTCTTTTTTTTTTTAATGATTTGTAAAATGTGAATTTTCTCCTTTTAGAAATTCGTTAGCAAAAATTAGATTTTCCCTGGGACAGGTTTTGCAGCAGTTAAAAGGGAAGGCATTGAAGAGAGCAGGACTAACAGAAGATGATGTGATGAGCCTGATTGAGGACAGAGCGGTGGCAAGGAAAAGTCAGGATTTCAAGAAAAGTGATCAGATCAGGACTGATTTGTCTGCAAGGGGCATTGCACTGATGGATGTGGGCAAGGAAACAGTTTGGAGGCCTTGTGTTCCTGTTGAGAACGAAGAGAAGGCAAAGACAGTTGTGGAAGAGCCAACGCCGCCACCACAAGCTGCATCAAGTTGACGGTGGACCAACCTTTTTCTGGCCCCAGCTTTTGCACGTGATAAAGTTTTTTTTTATAAACACTTTCTGCTGTTTTAGATCACTTCAACTCGGAATGGAGAAAATATTAATAGGTTTTGATTTATGTACTGGTTTATGTTGTAACATTGGAGGACTTTTTACACACATTATGGCCCTGTGAAGTAGCTCCCTGCATGTAGCAGGCGAACAGAAATTGTTCTTCCCAGCTTGTTAGATCAAGATACAATGTAGGAAGGTTGGTAATCATATGTTTACACCCTGTTAAGCAGCCCTGTATCAGAAGAAAATAAATCTTTTTATGTAGCCCATAAATGTAACCAGCCTTCAAATGAACTACAGGAAAAGTGATGTGCTTAACCAGCCTTCAACTTTGTTGGTGTCTCATGGGTCAAATTGTAAAAAGCCTTCCTAACTTTAGTTCGAAAACGGATACTCTCTTCAATAATAATAATAATAAAATACCCATGATGTTTTTTACCGATAAAAATAATTATTCGAATTCACACCTGCACAATAAAAATTTACGGAAAAGTTGATGAAAAGCCTCTCAATTCCTCTTGCTCTCTCTGGGACTCTTAATAAAAAAAAGAAAAAAGCACAACCCATCTTCAATGATTGATTTAATTAGAATTTTAATATTGGTGGGTATTGATGATTAATTCCACACAGATTTCAATTTTTTTTTTCATATTTTGCTCTTTTTTTT
>Ga0325414_1003967_pt1 | contig 15440 bp, 16 predicted proteins | sample PopdelMetagenome_8_FD_206183 | JGI IMG/M metagenome (GOLD analysis project Ga0325414, IMG submission 206183) | Populus deltoides microbial communities from Bellville, Georgia, United States - Leaf-PdKOR-R3 | ecosystem: Host-associated > Plants > Phyllosphere > Phylloplane/Leaf | place: USA...
CACATAAAATACAAATTTATATCTGTTTAAAAAAGGGTAAAGATTAATATATATGTTATTAAGATAATTTTGTAATAAATTTTTTTATTCTTAAAATAAAAATCACAAAAAAACATATACCTTTTATTTCCACTATCTCCGCAACTTTACAGTAACCAAACGCGGCATTCATTTCACAGCAAATTGCACCCATAAAGCTGATTTGCCGCGCAGGTATCCAACTATCCTGCATTAAGTGTACTTCACGCGCTCCAGTTGAGAGTGGCGTTGGATTCTGATTGGCTACACCTGTGAAAAAACTGGAGAATCTAGGAATAAGAAAGGGAAATGGAAATAATGAAGTGAAAAGATGCAGAGAGTGAGAGTGAAACAGCATTGGATCCTGAAAAAGTTTGTTTTCTTTTTCTCTCACTTTCTTGCTTCCCAAACAACACCCTTTCATTCTCTCTCTTCCACTCCCCAAGAAAGTGCTCTGTGTGTGTGTGTGTGTGTGTATAAATATGCAAGAATTAAGAAAGGGAGGCATAGTACTATTGTACTAGACTGAACACTCGTCCTCAAGCTTTAGGCTTTCGTGGCTAGTCCATTGATAAAAAAAAAAGAGAAACACAGAATACTGAAAAAATATGAGTACTAAAAAGTAAAACTTCTCTGTTTTTACTTTTGTTCTTGTCTTGGGTTTTCAAGATTTATTAAAAGAAGAAACAGAAGAAGTGGTATAGATCATAGGAGGAGGCAATGGGAGCTAGGTGCTCCAAATTATCACTCTGTTGGTGGCCTTCCCATCTCAAATCAAATCTCAACTATTCCTCTGATCTTGGTAATCTAACGTACTTTTACTGCCACCAGCAGTACTATTTCATCTTCCTTCATCTTCTCACTGCATTCTCTCTCTCTCTTTTCCCTCAGTGATTAGGGTTTAATCTATTTCTCTTTCTTGTTTTTGGGCTTTAATAAATAATACATAAACTTGTGTGTTTAGAGAATGGGGAGTTATTGCCTGGTGGGTTTAGAGAGTACAGTTTGGAGCAGCTAAGAGCTGCCACGTCAGGGTTCAGTTCGGACAACATAGTATCAGAACACGGAGAGAAAGCTCCGAATGTAGTTTACAGAGGAAAGCTTCAAGAAGATAATTGCTGGATTGCTGTTAAACGCTTTAACAAGTCTGCATGGCCTGATTCTCGCCAATTCCTTGTCTGTAATTTCAATTTTTTTAATCCATTTTTCTTTTAATGTTAATCTTGCTCTCAGTTCTAAGCTTTTTGTGACTTTGCTGTGGTCGGATTTTTATTGTATAGGAGGAGGCTAGAGCAGTGGGGCAGTTAAGGAATGAAAGATTGGCCAATTTGATAGGGTGTTGCTGTGAAGGAGAGGAGAGGTTACTTGTTGCTGAGTTTATGCCTAATGAGACTCTCTCTAAGCATCTTTTTCATTGTAAGGCCAGCTTTACTCTTCATCCTTAATTTTTTTTTTTTTGAAAATAGATAAGCATTAGTTGGAATTAATGATAATGTGTAAAAAAATGAATTTGGGTTCAGGGGAGAATCAGCCGATGAAATGGGCTATGAGGTTGAGAGTGGCTCTTTATTTAGCTCAAGCTTTGGAGTACTGTAGTAGTAAAGGAAGGGCCTTGTACCATGACTTTAATGCATATAGAATTTTGTTTGACCAGGTACGTGCTATATTTTATCTCTCTTATAAAAAAGCCAACTTTCTTGATTTCATGATCTGTGATTTCATGATCTGCATCTTAAATTGAGTTAGCACTTGTCAGGATGGTAACCCGAGGCTCTCCTGCTTTGGCCTGATGAAGAACAGTAGAGATGGAAAGAGCTACAGTACAAATTTGGCATTCACCCCCCCCGAGTACTTGAGAACTGGTATTAAGTGAAGCTTGTGTGTTTGCTTGCTCGGATTTGTATGCATTGGGTGCCAATATTGTCAATATACTATTGATTGAGCTTAATGTAGATGTTTATGTATGGCAGGAAGAGTGACACCGGAGAGCGTGGTTTATAGCTTTGGCACCCTATTACTTGATCTTCTCAGTGGAAAACATATCCCTCCAAGCCATGTAATATATGTTCTTTTTGAACTAATAATTTTTTGAGGTTGAATTTCCGTATGGATTTCTCCTAGCATTTCTAAATGATATTTAGTTGCTCGAAAATTAATTTGTGTTTTCAATTTATCTTGAATTGAGGTCAGAATTTTCGTGGTAAACAATTAGCTTTTAATACTTGAAATTTGGATTGTATGGTGCCCGATCATTTCTGCAATTCAGATAAAATTTTGACCTAAATACTGCTTTTTCCCTTCACTTGCTTCTTTGGCAGGCACTCGACCTTATACGCGGAAAAAATTTTCTGATGCTGATAGACTCTTGTTTGGAGGGTCATTTTTCAAACGATGATGGAACTGAACTTGTGCGTTTAGCTTCACGTTGCTTACAGTATGAAGCTCGTGAGAGGCCCAATGCAAAATCTCTTGTCACTGCTCTCACTCCTCTTCTAAAAGATACTCAGGTGTGTCATTTATTCCTATGCCAGGCAATGCACTCATGTATGAGCCATTTCGTTGGTATTTCTATAGTGTTGCTCTTTCAGTTAAAGTTTTCATCATGTAAATTAAAATGGTGCATTTGTTTAATATATTATATCATCTCAGCTACCGGTATTTAGCAGGTTCCATCCTATATTTTGATGGGTATTCCACATGGAACTGAATCCCCAAAGCAAACAATGTCTTTGACACCTCTAGGGGAAGCTTGCTCAAAACTGGATCTTACTGCAATACATGAAATGCTGGAAAAGGTGGGATACAATGATGATGAGGGAATTGCAAATGAGGTTGGTATCTAGTGCATATTTTGTTTGGTTTTTGACAAAAAGCTTTGCCTGAGTTGAACAATGCTGTTAATGTCTCTGGGTTGTCTGATGGTTTGATTTACATATTGATATCCACTGTTTCTTTTATTTCCATCATTTTTCAGTCAGCAGAAATTACCATTTCTCATCCAGTCATACGAGTTTGTTCCAATATTTCATCTCATTCCTTGTTCACAATTGACATGTCAAATATTGTTACTCAGAATTTGGAAGTGCTTTTTATTGATCATTTTAAACTGCTAGAAAACTATGAAAAGTATCAGACTCCTTTGGCAAATAAAAGTCTACTTGGAAATACGAGGGATAACCCTTCCAAAACAGATAATAATCATTTTCTGCTAAAAGTTTTATTTTACAACATGGTAATAAACAGAAAAGTACTTTGATTACCCTTTTCAATTATTAACACGTTAACAAAGTTGACTTTTTATTTTATTTTTGTACCTTTACTTTACGCTGAGTGTAATTGAATTTTTTTTTGCCTTGTAGCTTTCCTTCCAAATGTGGACTGATCAGATACAGGAAACGCTGAATTGTAAGAAACGTGGTGATGCTGCTTTTCGAGCTAAAGATTTTAACACTGCCATTGATTGTTATACTCAAGTAAGTCATATGAATTGACAACTGCAGAGACATTTCTGATATAGGCCGTGACATGGTAAAATGTATGGTTGCTGCACATTTTTACTGTTATGTGATATGGAAGAGATAGGTAAAGGGATAGGATATGCTCTTCTACATTTGGAATAATTTAATGAAATAATTGGTTGTCCTACAACTGTATAACAGAAGAAGCGAGGCCTGTCCTTTACAAGAAAGGAAACACTATTATAAAGATGCTGTTTTTATATTGAAGCAAACTTTGTTTCATAACTCTATCAGCATTTCAAATAGCTTCACCTTGCCATGGATTAAAATATTCCCATTAGTTTAGTTACTGATTTGATGGAAAGTCAGTACTTACAGTTTTACCAAATTGTAGGATATAACTTTCCTTTTCTGGTTGTGTAGTTTATCGATGGCGGGACCATGGTATCTCCAACTGTATTTGCTAGACGCTGTTTGTGCTACTTGATAAGTGAATTGCCACAACAAGCTCTTGGAGATGCTATGCAAGCTCAAGCAGTTTCTCCCGAGTGGCCCACTGCCTTCTATCTTCAAGCTGCTTCCCTCTTTAGCCTTGGGATGGACACTGATGCACAGGAAACTCTAAAAGATGGCTCATCTTTAGAAGCTAAAAATCATGGAAACTGAAAATGTATAGCCTTTCGTATTTATTTTTTTCCCTTTAAACTTACGCACTACATGTATTCATCTCTATTTGTTTCCTTTTGCGCTTGAATTACTGCAGCACCGCAGGGGTTAACTGTATTATTTATATGCTTGGTGCACGTGTCATTATCATTTTGATCAGAACTCCAAGACCTTGACTATATGGCAACTTCCTGTTTGTATTTGGATTAATAATACATCCACCACAAGCGGAAGCAAAATTAGCTTGTGTTTGGTGATGGAATTCCAAGCAACTTTCAGTAGAAAAAACATCAAAATGACAAGCCTTTTATGACTCCTGGAACGTCTTTCTTAAGAAACCAGAGTCGCCATCGAATACCAAATTTTGAGTGAAATGAATTGGAAAGCTGGAATTTAGACAGGTGCCCGTTTTATGGATCACTCGGACAGATCATCCGAACTCAGTTGATTAGTGATCTCCTGGTGCGACTTGACTCTGGAGTAGTTTAACATCAAAGTTGCACGGATAAAATGACTTCACGGTAGCACCAAACGGAAAAGGAATGTCTACATGTGCCTGAGAAACTTGGTTGCACTAATGGCAACCTGGTGGAAGAGAAGAAATCGGTCGCTCCTTCTTATGTTAGGAGTTAGGACTACGAACATTGAAAATGCTATGACATTAGCGCTACCAAAATCAATTACCAATAAAGCGCCAGTAAGTTTTTTAGTTCCTAGGAACAATTTGCCATCTGAACCGTACATGCAAATACTCAATTTTTCTACCAAAAACAGATATAGCCAATAACCTCCAGTTTCACCAAATGCTGTAAGATGTAACATTAAACAGGAGTTGAGTAATGTTCAATTAATATTCATTACACAATTTTAATTCATGCACCAAAAACTGCCAATAATAACTCAGCATTACGCGACAAATTTAACATGTAAATGACACAGATCTTGTACTACAGGAATAAGATGAACTCTCATCAGTAAGAACCCAAGGCCAAAAAATTAATCTTACTTGAAGTAAAAGCTAAACGACAGAGAAAGAACTGCAATTAATTCTTAAGCAAATGAAGATGACATCATAGATTAGAGATGAGAAAAATGACAACAAAGTGATTTTTAGTCCCCTTCCTCAGCGCATGTAACATGTATTCATGTAGAACAAATTTCAAATCCTAGCAGGTCCGAGTTTCACATTGGACGTTGACCAGCACTAAGCATCTGGCCAATGATACCATTCACCTGGAAAAAACATTTGAGCTTTGATTACATACCATCCAAAAAGGAGCTCGAAAACGATGTTATAGCAGAAGTATGAAATGGCTAAAAGCACAGACATTTTCAAAGCAACCACATATGTTTGTTGAGGTACAGAGGGAAAGCAAATATCAGCATTTAATATGTAACCGTATAACAATTCTTCTTGTTTATATATAATTACAATGAATGCTTAAATGTTCCAACAAATGTGGAACCATTTGATAGTATATAGAAGTAGAAGTCACGCATTATGAATATTAGCCATTTTATAATTGGGTGTCTATGGATATGCTTAGAACAATTAAAATGATGATAGTGACAGCCAAAACATTAGAGAAAGTTTAGTCTTTCTGATTAAAACTACAACTACTACTGAAATGCATCCAACAACTGCAACTATACAAAAGATTGAATGTCCACAAGTCGAGGTACATGCTAGCAAGATTTTGCAAGCAAGTCTTGAATAGAAATGACAGGAAAAGTAGCAAATGAAATATTGAGCTGATAAAAGCAAGAAACATGATATCATTACTTGTGCTGTACACCTAAAAAATCTAATACTCGTACAAATGGATACATCTGACAAAATTGTTTCGCACAACTGCATTTAAAAATATCAACATACATGAATTGGTTAAAACAGATATTTGTTTATTAACTAAAGTTCCAAGTATTGCTAAACAATAAAGAGTTTTAAAAGTCGAACAGCTAGTTGAAAAAAGGTAAACAACCTACCGCCCAGTATTTTGAAACACATCTGTCAACACAACTATTTTCACCCATGTTTAGCTCAGCATCCTTGTGCCTGAACATGAAGAAAAAACATCAAAGTTGAAGAACAATCCAAAAAACAATAAAAATGAATGTAAAGTTCAGATACTTTCAGCACTTTCATAAGGATCCCTAACAACTAGAAGAAAAACAAAAAACAAGAAGTACCTTTTGTCAATGCACTTGTTGAAACATGTATTAAGAAGCCTGAATAAACAAAATAAAATGAGGAGCTCAGGAAATTCTGTATAGAAATAGGAACCGTCAAAAGAATAATTCTGGAAGCATATATCACCAAAATGCATGACCATAAGCATATATCAAGATAGCCAGGTGGTCTCTCAAAACAATCCCATCCAAAAACATCAAAGTTAAAAAAACGCTTCGGTAAACAGCAAAATCCTAGCACTTCAATACTCATAGTGAGCTTTTTACATAATCTGAGAATCAAATAAACCATAAAAGAGAACGAGAATAATGAAAATGAAACATGCATAAAAAGCAACCGGGAAAACATTGTAATTGTTTAATAAACAAAAGCCCCCAGTTACCCAAACATATCCAATGCTTATGCTTTTCCCTCTTGCTAGTATAACACAAAAGGATCATCATATTACCTGTTAAACAACTCGACTCTGTATTCCATCTCGGTCGCAGCCATGCCATAGGCCTACATCACCATCATCAAAAACCAATAACTCAAAGCACTGATAGAAATCCACAAAAATAACAGCAATAACATTTCAATCAAAATATATAAATAGAACAACAAAGCAAATACTAGTATTCAAAACCAAGCAATGAATCACCATAAATAAATAAAAGGGTATCTACTTCAGTGCCTAGAAGTCCCATAAGAGAAGAAAAAAATCTGAAATGAAAAGACCCACCTGTTCTTTGGAGACACCAGCTGGTAGACCAACGTTGTTGGCAGCCATTCTATTCCCTGTGCACACAGCACAAGAAAACAGCTATCAACCCATAATACCTTTATTTTCAAAAGTAATTTAGAACGAAATCGAATCCAAACTTACAGTGTAAGAAGAGTAGAAGGAGCCGCGAGATGGATGGGAATTAGGGTTTTAGGAGGAGAGGGACCACCGTGTGTGTATTCTATTGCAAAAGAAAAGGTAGTGTGTTGACGATGATGTCACAGCCCAATAAGAAGAAGCCACGCAATCAAAACCCGAATGAAGCTGAGGGAGCAAACTGTAAATCCGAGACAAAAAGGGGACACGTGTACAAATACAAACACTTAAGTAAGACTGAGCCTAGTTTCACAATTTAGGGTTTAGCTGTTTTGGGGTTTTGGATAGAGAAGAAGAAGAGTGGAGAAAGAAAGAAGCACAGAAATCAGAGCGTCCACAATAATAAACAGGTAAGAGACGAAAGAGACTCTATCCAACCTTAAAAATAAAATAAAATAAAATAAAAAGATCTTGTTTTTGGTTAGGAATGGAGCACGGTTCAGTGAGGGATCCAAGCAGCGCAACCTTCTGTTTTGTAGACGAAGATCATACTCTCGCAAACTCTGTCAGATTCGCCTTGAATCAAGAGTCTCTACTCCTCTTTGTCCCTTAATTTTTATTGTTATTTTTTTGTTTTAATGAAATAATTATGGTTGGGGTGGCTTTGCAGTCCAAGGGTATCATTCTGTGGATACAGCATTCCTCATCCTTCTGATGCTAAGGTTAATATTCGAGTACAGACTACAGGTAGGTCGTTAATCATCCCTCCTCTCCTCTCTAATGCTACTACCTATGCATACATTATTGTTAGAATCTCCCCTGATTTTCAAGACTGGATTGATTCTGTTATGATGAGGACAATTGATAATTCTATTTTTATGTATTTTGGATTTTGTGAAGCCTTAGTTTCCCAGTTTCAATTACCGTATGGATTTCAATTTGGTTCATTTACCTTCTCTGGGCATGTGTAGATTAGAGTTGAAGCCAAACTGTTCTGTTGATCCGTCTTATCCCAGTTATTGGTTATCAGGAACTCTTCTCAGTCCAGCTCTAAGAATCTCACTAGCAGCTTGCTGCAAATGTTGGGGTTCCTCTTTGAGATGTGCTTCTTTTCGCTAAACTAAACTAGTTTGTCTTTGATCGAATACCCCACTCCTATTTCCTTCCTGGTAACAGTTTGTGATCAAGGTGCTATGAAGATTTTCAATGCAAATTAACCAATACCTAGCAGTCTTATTACATGAATCATGTATCGTCTCTGTCAATCATTCACAAGACCTTGACCATTTAAATGATCATGCAACTACATCAATTTTCTTCCTGGTTTCCCATTTATGTTTTTTGAGTTTTGATTTCTTGCCTGTACCTTTTGCAGGTGATCCAGCTAGGGAGGTGTTGAAGGATGCATGTCAGAATTTGATGGTGATGTGCCAGCATGTCAGGAGCACTTTGGACAAGGCTGTTGATGATTATAGAAGCAATCCCACAGATATGGATACAAAATAATGGTTGAGATTGATGTAACCGACTGAGATCTTGATATGTAACCTACTTTTTATGAGTGTAGCTGAATATATTTGATCTAATTTAGTCAGTGATTCTTATATGATTTGTGTTGTATCATTTTGAATGGATATTTCTGCTATCGTAGTTAAGCTGAGACGGAGAGCTATTCATGAAGCAGGCAGGATGGGGCATTTTTTTATGTTTTTTCCTGTCTTCTCATACGAAGGTGTGATTTGTCCCCATTTGATATATAGAAAATCACAGAATGGTCCAAGTGATTTATAGAACTGCTGCAAATTGGAATTTAGGTACTAGGTAGTGCATTGCTTGAGTTAGTGAACACCTGGGCGTGATAATAACCAAACAGAGATTCATCTCTGCTCCAGTTACTACAATCATCCAAAATTGGAAACTATGGCTCTTAAACATAGAAAGGACAACAGGCAGTAGTTGCAAGTAAAGAAGCCAACAATTTATGTGTAAGTTACAGAGACGGGTAAGTTACAGATGTGGCACAGGCTAAGAGAAGGAATAGAGCATCAAAAACAGGCACTTGATGGAATGGGGGTCGCACCTCGTCCCTGATGCCAATAAAATGCCACGACTTGCTTCTCAGTTCAAGAGAGGATTTTAAAGTGAAAGAGCCAAGAAATGACAAAGGCCACCACCATGCAGGCAAGCAAGAAATTCATAATGCGGCGACTATGCCAAAATGTTTGGGTCTCCACAAGGATCAGAGGACCTGCTGGTGCTGATAAGACTGCAGCACTAGCATTATGGGGTACATTTGTCTGCTCGCCTGCAACACCAAGTGCAGTGGCACCACATATCTCGCATGTCCTGTGAAAACAGGAACAAATACAATGGAGCACAACGGTATTAAGACAAATTAGAACTTTAATCAAAATTAAATGGCCATAAAACTAAACATGGAGTCTCGAACAAGGTCATGTGTTGAGTTTTTGGCTAAAACGGTATGTTGGCATAATGCAGCAAATGTATACAAAACTCACTGCAGAAAGCTTAAATTAGTGGCACGTCTATACAACCCTTCTTACAGACAACGAAGGCAACATGTTGGAAAAACACACTTCTTTCAGTAAATGAGAAACAACAACACCTCAGACAGTGGGTAAAACCACCATACCATGACAAAAATCCCCAAGAAATGGCTGTTATATACAGAGAAAAGGAGAGGCAATGAGAGCCAAATGAAGATCTGTGTTCTGTATAAGAATATGTAATGAATCACAAATGGAAGACAAAGGGAGAAGTTTGCATGCATAACAAGGACTCCTGATGTTTGGAGAATCTCCCTAAACTGAATTTCATATTACTGCAATCAAAATTCTCCTGCCAATTTCCAAAGCTTGGATCATTTGTACAAACATCAGGAATTAGAAAATGATCAGATAAAGGATGTTGGACCGAAGATTAATTAATCTTGTCGAGGTAAATTATTCATATTGTCATCAAGAAACTTGAAGTGAACCTAGCCCAAAGGAGTACAATAATTGAAGCTTCGTGCTTCAGTAAAGCAAGGACAACTGATCATGGGAAACAGACAATCAAATGTTATGTGCATAGATAGAGACAATAAACCAGAAGAAGACACTTACTTCTAGACATTCATAGAATCAGAATTTCTGCAGATGAATTTTTTGCATATTAGTAGAGAAGCACTTGTCTACTTCTCAAAGTCAATACTTGCACATAGAGACATGTGTACGAGCGTGCATTGGTCCCCACACTTCATGCTTTATAATATGTAACCATTATAAACCTTTTATGCTGTGATTTATTAGGAAACTTAGCTTTGGTTCAAGTCAGGGTGACCACAAATATCGCTACTTCCACATGATTTCTACTTGACCTTCAATTTTACAGTTCTGTTCCCCCTTATTCGACTAGGTCACAAAGAAGCAAAAGAATAAAGACAGCTAAACCGCAGCATGACAGGAACAAGTGCTAATCGTAGCTGCAGAGTGGTTAGTTGGGTTCACGTCAAGCACAAGGAGGAAACTGAGAAACTTTGTCTAGGTACATTTGGAGATTTGAATGTGCTGATATGTGATTAATTAGATAAATAACCAGAACAGGAATTGTTGAGTTTAACTGGTCATTGATCAAGAAGGATCTAACTCAAGCGTTACAAACTTATGCCTTGGTTACTTTTCACTAGAAACAGTAGAAGACAATACCTCTCTCATTTAATTAGTCCCAACTCTAAGCAACTTCAATTATTCTAAGGAAACCAATTATACAAAAAGATAAAAGAAGAGTAAAGAAAAGGTCTTTAACATATCCCTTGTTGTTCTTACTCCAAAACTGACTCTATGTTGCCTTGTTGTTCTTGCTCCTCAAGGGGAGGTTTCTATTAATGATTAATAAAAACTCAGAAGAAATACTACAGAAATGGGAAAGGTATATTTACAAGTTGACATGACGAATCAAATCAGAGCAATATAATCAAGAAGATCCCAAGATCCTATTGCAAACACTTCAAGTCACCTACATGCTGGATCGAACAAATTGGAACTGAAAATCCCTTATATTCCGAAAACCAACAAAACTCTAACAAGAATTTTTGAACAAGCAGAGCATATTATAGCTTAGAAACACTTTCTCACAACCATAATGTAGAGTTCTTCAAAACCATCACATGGATATTCTGATTTTCTGACAAATAGACTGATTCAACAACGGAAGATAAACTTTTTTAACAAAAAGAAAATGGAAAAGTTAGTCTTTACTCACGTGTTACCCTTGATTTTGAACCAAGTCTCTGCACATTTCTTGTGTGCAGCACCCAAATCACCCTTACAGGAACACCCCAACTCAATAGCTCCTCCACATTCTTGCTCGCTAGTCTCCAAACCCAAGTGACAAATTCTACAATCTCTCTGAGTCTTGTTGTCCAAATGCACCTCCATATCCAATGCTCCACTCTCCAAATCCACCTCTGACAAGCAATCTGACACCGAAGAGTTCCTATGAGCCCCAATCTCACCAGAGAGTGAGATGTCACTGCTGCTGGCACTGAAATGAACTCTATCAAAATGGGGAGTGTGTGTAGCTGGCATTTTGAGAGAACCCAGAAAGGAGAAATTTGATGAAAGTGCCAAAGGCTGGGGGTTAGCCTAAAGGGTCTCTTTAAAGCATTCGCTTCATTAATTCTCAAGAGAAGAGAGGTAGCAGTAAGAGAGAGAGGGAGAGAGAGGGCTAAGTTCAGAGTTTAGGACAGATGAAGGAGCGTTAAAGGGAAGCAAGAGATACAGGTGGTGTTTGTTTCTTTCTCAACTTTCTTTCCTTTTCTGAAAACTCTCTCTCAATATCTGTGTGTCAGTTTATGGCAGTGTTGGTGAAAAGGAAACGCAAGGAAACCTCTTTTGTTATGGTGGTGCAGAGCAGAATTATTATGGAAACTGTGGGGAATAATGAATTGAAACTCTCAAGTTTTATCTTTTCCTCTCTTGGTATTAACCAAATCATCTTCCTTTTTTATTTATTATGTTCTACAGAAGATTGGCTCACAATCAATCATGGTGTCCTTTTTTTTCTTTTCTTTTTTTCTCAGGAAATTAAAAGATTTATTGTCCGTTTTGCAGCTCATCACTTGTCAATGCTGCTTGATAAACACTAGGAATGTTCCTCCTCCTAGCTACTGGCCACCAAACAGAGAAAGAACCAAAGTTATTAAACAAGGCATGTATTCCAGGTTTGACGTTCTTAAACAGCCATGAGTTTATATGTTGTACGGTTTTACTCAATTTTTTAATTATTTTTTTTCGATGGTTTTAATCTTTTTTCAAAAAACTTAATATTTCATCGATTTTAAGACGACCACTTTAAGCTATATTTTAATTGATTCATGAATTAATAAACCAAGTGAAACTAAATTAATTTTAAATTAAATGTTTTTTTAAACTTAGATAAGAGCTATTTTACCCCTTTTTTTTTTAAATCATATTGTTTTTAAAACAAAATTTTTAAGTCCCATATATATATATATATATATATATATATATAAAACTTGCTTCCTTGTGGTTTTAAATTTAAATTCTGTAATTATTAATATAATGCCCACTTAAATATTTATATAATTATTAATTTTAAAATTTATAAAATTAATCGAGATATATTCAAACTCATATCTACACTGTTAATAAATATCATCTGTACACTGTTAATAAATACAAATACAATTAATCGAAGACGCAAATGCAAAAGGAAATCTAGGAGGAAAAGAGGGAAGGCCATGGAAAAAATCCAAAACCCCATTACAGAACAATAGCTTCTCTTATTCAAGGAGAGCTGAAGGGACCCTGACCCCCTCAAGAAAAAAGAAGGTACCGTGTCATTTTTTGTCCCCTTGCTATGGAACGAGAAAGTGACCCTTGTGAAACAAAGAGGGTACCACTCGCTGGCCCGCCTGACCTGACGTTCAAGTTTTGGGATGCAAGGCAAAGTGGAAAGCCTTCTTTTCACTGTGGCCCTGCGAGGAGGAGGAATTGGGCATCCAACACCTGTTGGAAATGGCAAAGTGGAAGCCTTAGACCAGTCAAAATAACTTTGTCTTCTCCTTGTCCAGAATATATATATATATATATATATATATAGGAACCTCAGGTTTTGCTGCCTTTTTACAGTCGGTGATGGGCTAGAGATCACAAAATTATGCAATACATGGAGTGCAATTGTTTTCTACTGCTATTTTTTCTTCCTTTATCAATTGGGAATTTACAGCAACTATGTATGTGTGATTTATTGGAGTTCGTTTATAGAAACAGACAGCATGCATTGCTATGGAGCATGGACAAAGTGTTGATTCAGATAGATATTACAAGCTTTTTCTTATGCTATAAACCGAAAACAGAGTTGGTGATTGCTGAGGAAAAATATTTTACTGAAATAATTATGTTGGAGATCATTCCAAAACACAAAGATACCTACACAGGCGTGCATAGAAAGGACTCCTAATTATAATTAACAGTGACTGTAGGACAGAACATATATGGAAACAAGCTGTGTATTCTTCTTCTTCTTCTTCTTCAACTAAATATCATACGTGATCCCTAATTGATAAAATTAAAGTAAATTACTCCAGTGACGGGATCAAATGGCTGTCGGAGCCCAAGTGACATCAGCACCACCATATAAGTTGCAGGGGCTGCAATACTGCATCACCATCACTTCTAGTCTGGTACATGGCACGGCGAGGATTGGCACACAGGTTTGGCAAATAACCTCCTGCATCTACGTAGATTATTTTAGCGTACGAAATGTTTGACACGTGAAATGAAAGAATATGTATTTGTAGTAGCAGATAGATAAAGAATGAGTGGACGATGAGATACAAACAGTCAAACAATGCCGGCAAGCTTGATAGCATGACTCTGATCAAAGTTTAGTCAAAAACTGCGGCTGAAGAAGAGAATCCGATGAGATACAAACAGTGTTTCTATCGAGGTCACATGCATTCATCAGATTCAATCAACTCGATCGTTCAGTGTATCTACACAACAACCTCTGATGTCTTGTAATGGTATTTAATTCCATCTTTCGTCGAGTGATTCTCTAGCAAGCATCGCTTCCCAGAAGTTGCCATTGAGTATGAGCAAAGATTAATCGGCAACTGCTCGCATACAAGCTCACCAGCTGGATAAATTAAATTAATACATACCATGTCAAACAACAAACCAAGTCAATCCATAATCGTGGTATAAAAGATCATAAAGTACTTGTTTGGCATCAGATTAAATCTGATTTTCCTGAAAATTTAATTTTTTTAAAAAAATTAATTTTATAAGTGTTTTTGCATAATTTTAATATATATATATATATTAATTTATCACTTCTGGACTGGACTTCTTTAATCATTGCACATAAAAAGTAGTTTCTTTTTGGGTGCATGCGCAAGCACAGTTCTTTTCCACTTCAGACTTTGCTCCAGTATCCTCCTCGATCTGCAAGGGAGGAAAAAGATCGATCGACCACCAGGACCGCAAGATGTTCCATAAAAATTCGGCATGAGAAAACATCTGCAAGCATTCGTGATCTTCTTGGAAATCATGCTCAGTGGGAAGTCACTCGAAGCAATTAACAAGATCATGTCCCTTCTCATCAGCGACATAATGTACTATTTACTTCGAAGACTGTCGTGAACATGGTGGAGAATCCGATACAAGCTGGCTGAAAGATGGAACAAGGCATCAAGCTGACCGCCGGACTTGACTGATTTGTTTGTAAACTACTACGAGATTACAATTGTTGAGAAAAAGTTGGTCCAGTACTTATTTCTTCGTCACTGAAGCATTTTTTTTTTCGATTCGGTTCTTCAAAATTGATTTTATTCAACCCTGATTTGATTGTTTGTTTCGATGAATTTGATGTGTGGTTTTTGCAAAATAAAAAAACATTCGAGAATTTGGTCTCGCTACTGCATTCCGAAGCCTAACAAGCCGGTAAGGGATGAAGATTCAAAATAGGCGGGGAGGCTTGCAAGGATGAAGAAGTAATAAGTACTCGAATCGGGAAATGAGCTAGCCTAAGCATAATTGAAGGGGCTAAAATTGAATATGAGGGGGAAAAACAGCTCTACAATTGAGACAGCAAATGAAATGAAAGAAAAAACAAAAGAAAGAGAAGAAAAATTGTTTGTCGGAGCTACACCAGAGCTAAGACGACGACACGCATTGTCTTGAAAAAAACCCTTAGTCAAAATAATTCTAAAAATATCTAAAAAAACCATTAATAAATATCGAAAGGAGCTGTATACCCCTTTTAATATTACTAGTTACAT
>Ga0325414_1003971_pt1 | contig 15436 bp, 9 predicted proteins | sample PopdelMetagenome_8_FD_206183 | JGI IMG/M metagenome (GOLD analysis project Ga0325414, IMG submission 206183) | Populus deltoides microbial communities from Bellville, Georgia, United States - Leaf-PdKOR-R3 | ecosystem: Host-associated > Plants > Phyllosphere > Phylloplane/Leaf | place: USA...
TGTGCCGTTTTTGCTACAATAAGCTTAGTTGTTGTTGGATTTCTAGGCTTTAGAAAGGCAAGCCACTGAAATACTTAACACTCTTACACATAGACTCGTCATGCACTACATGTAGATAAAAGATGCACAGGATAGGGTCCAGAGCTCTGCTGGCCATAGCATCTAGAATCTCTATATGGTTTGTAGGAAACCAACCAGAAAGAGACCTCTCAGTGTATTGATTAGTATGGAGTATAATGCATAGCTAGGTAGGGCTGCCCTAGAACCAGTGGTCAGGTACTTACACTAGACCGCAGAGCCACCACAGCAGAGAGGCAACAACCCTATCGATATATATTTTGGACAGTCTCTTGCTATTTTTATGCCATCAATTTCATCAAGTTAGAAAACTGTTCTCTGATCCATAGCAGCATTTTGTACACTTTTTACAATCACTTGGTTGGAAATTGGGATTGAATGACTTAACATTGTTTAATGCTAAATTAACCAAAGACCTTACAGCCCCACTCTTGTTTAATTTTTAGCTAGTTAATTACTAAATGGATTACAAAAAACGACTTGTCCTGTCACTAAAACCTAATCTAGAACTTAATATTTTCAGAGCAACATTAAAATGCTTGCTTAATCACTGTTTTTGGTGCGTGATTATGTAAGGTAATCGTCTATTTTGAAGGGGTTTAAACAAGTTGAAAACTAGTTAAGTAGCCACCAATGACAACTGTGTACACAGGAAGGTTGTTGATTAATAAAGCAATGAAACTAAACTAGCTAGATGCCAAGTTCTCCAACACATAAACCTGAGGATATATATATATATATATAGAGAGAGAGAGAGAGAGAGAGAGAGACGTCCCCACTCTAGCTAGAAAGAGATTGTGTAGTAGGGTTAGGGTTCATAGGCGTAATCAATGACGAAAATAAAGAAAGAAATAGTAGAGAAAAGTAGTTTTCAGTGGTTTTTAATCCATGGTCTCCACATATTTCTCTCTTTCTGTAAGTTTTTTCTCCTTCATTTCTTGCATATATTCTTCTAGAGAGACGAGCGAGGACGTGCACTCTCCTCGGTGCTCCCACTCCCTAGAATTGCATGGACCACGTTCGATATTTATTTATTTTATTCTTTTTTGCTTGTAATGCATATAAATATTCCCCGTGATTGTATAGCATACCATACCATACCCATCTTTTCTTTTGACTCTATTATGGATGTTAAAGAGTAAATTACTTTTTACTGTTAAGAGTTGCTTAAGGCCTTAAAAGGGTTTGCCCTTCACCTTATTATTTCGGATTCAATCCAAAAAAACTCAAATGTTTCATAATAATCTTTGTTAGTTTCTCCCTCGAGCCTCTTTTTTTTTTTTTGTTGGGTTCAATCCAAAAATAATAATTTATTACGAGTACTCGATTTAAGGCATAAAAGGGCTTGCTATTCACATTATTATGTTGGAAAAAATCATGAGAAAAAACAAATTCACAAGAGATACTAGCCAGTTCTTATTGCATGAACAGTATTGAAAATACATCATCGTTGGGAAAAGATTATGAATGGTAAAGAGGAAAAGACCCTCTAACTTTCTTTACTTTTTATTTATATTTCTACGCTGTAAAGTGTTAAAGAAGAACAGGAAAGAAGAAAGAGAGAGGAGCATGTCACGCTTTCTTTCTCCATTCTACACTGAATATTCCATGTCCCTTAAAAGCTAAAATGGACAACATATAGAATCTGGACTGTCTTGATTATGAACATGTCAAGAAATGAATGGCTAGGATCGAATATATATATATATATATAAGGGACTACACAGTACTTTTTACCTTTTGGTTTCGTTATGGGATCATATGAAGAAGAGAAATGGGAACTTAAAGGCAAAGAGATTAAGCAGCAGAAAAAGAAGAGAAGCAGAAGTAGAAGAGAGCAGGTAGCACAGAGAGAAAAGAAAAGAAAGTAAAGCTATATATATATATATATATATATATATATATTCAGTGCTTGCAGCTATATACGGCTTTCATATTATAATTATGGCCTAGCATTAACAATATTGTCAGTCTGCTGCAAAGGGTGGCAGCAGATCCCAGAAAACAACCACAATTATATAGGGCGGTGTTGACAGCAACATCTCATTATAGATTCACACGCCCCCTCCAAAACAGCCGTAAAGATAAAGGAAAATCCATTTACATCATGTATATATGTATGTGTGTGTAAAAATGTCATTTTCGAAGATAGATCATATGACTTTCTCAGATTAGCTTTTGCTCACCGAGTTTAAATCTTGATCATGTACAAAACCTAAATTAATTAACATATTCTTAAACTTATTTTTTGTAGAGATCTTTTGTCAGATTTAAACTTGAGCTTGGTCCAGTGAGTTGCCCGTTGACTACCAAACTATATCCCATCGAGTTTCTTTATTTTAACAGGGTTGTGGTTGACAACTTATTGACCCACGAGTTAACTCATTATTATACCATGGACAAGTTCATGTGCCGAGCTGGGCTCAGAAGTATGAAATGAATAGCAAAATTAATTATTACTTGGAAGGAGTTGACTGAAAAGATGCGTATAAAAATGCATTCTGTGATGTGAGATGAATGAAGGAAAGAGGAGATGATAATAATTATGGGGTTGGTTGGGATGGGTGGCTAAATTTTTCTCAGAAATCTCTGACCCACCGTGATGGGATAGGGATAATATTTTTTGTCCTACACATGCATGGATCTCCCTCGTTCAATGCCGCGTGCTAAGATTTTGCTCTAGGTTATCAGTTTTTTTTTTATGTTTTTAAATTATTTTAATATGTAAATATTAAAAATAAATTTTAAATGAGATAACTTCACCATTTTTCAGGCTCAGCTGCCCACTCCCCTAACGTTTCCTGTTTCGTCTCTTCCTTCACCCCATTTTGTTTTCTTTCTTTTGTCTTCACTCTCTTTGGCTAGAGTTACAGAGTCCCTCTCTTGTGTCTACTGTATACTCTTTCTTCTCTTTTCCATTGTTGATTTACCCCTGCCACCAGCTCTTCCTGCTTGCTTCCTACTGTTTCCTTTATCTTACCCCACCTGCTTTGTGATGATAACTATAGAATATATTACTTGGTTTCATGAAATAATGATTAAAAAGTATATGACCATGTGAACCATATGGAGAAAGAGGGAGAGAGAGAGTAAAGGTTTTTTTCTCTTCTCATGTTTGGCAGCATCGATCCTTGAATGATTATACAGTTTCTAATTTCTTTTAGGTACAAATATTATAATTAGGATAAATTAATTAAGCAGGGATAACGATGGATATTCAGATGTCGAATTTAGATATTCATACTTTATTTATCAGACATATATTAATATTAGTGTATTTTACGAGATTTAAAAAATATAAATGTTTTAAATATCTATATGTAATACTAATGTTATATTTAAGTCGAGTTTATCTCATAGTAAAAGTAAGTTTTATCGGATTTGGCTGAATTACCATCTCTGAAACTAAATACTGATACTTGCAAATTCTGGAGTTGTGGTACATGGTAACAATTGATAAGGTAAAGGTCCCCCCTTACAGTGACTTGTCACATTTGTCCTTGTGGCTGAGCGACTTCATGGGTTGTCCTTGTACTTTTCAAATTCCAAGTGGGTATGCAAAATGCAAGCCTGGCTAAAACACTTGATATTGTGGTACCACTCCACGGTAAATGAGAGATAAATGACCTTGCTTGCTCCAACCTCTGCAATCTCTGGCCATGGAGTTTCTATCTTTATATAAAGAAAATACAAGGAGCATGGACTGCGATGAAAAGCACAATGAGCAATACATGGTTAGAAGGAATATACCATTTATGAAAAGCATTTGCACATCGCTTTGACATGAGAGCAAATATTATTCTTCTGAACTTTTTTGCGGGTTCATTTTCAGCTGTGTTGATAAATCATGCTGATGTGCACAAATTGGAGGCTTCAGGCCCATGTTTCAGTGGCAGTATGCATACAATGTCAGTCAGCTTTTCAGTGTGTGCTTGGGATGGATTGAATCCTGGCACTCCCATGTGATCGATATTATGTGGTGGTGAAACTGAAGAGTCAATGTGGCAATGCCACTCCAGATGCTATGACTCCACTACTTTCTGCTTTCCTAAAGTACTGTTGGTATCCAATGTGATATCACTCCCCTGCCATGAGTCACATACATGTGGAAATAGGTTAAGCTACTTGTGTAACCAGCGAGGCAGTGCTGGGATTCAGCTATTTCATACCAAAAGGTAAAAACAAGAAATGATGGGATTCGCCATGGTGGTATCTCTCAAGCCCATGTAAGAACAGTGCTAGGCCATTGAGATAGAAAAATAAGGGCTATCATCAAGAGGATCCATACAAAAAGTCCTGGTGGATGCATCTTTAACTCTAAAGCCGTGTAATTTGGGCTCTTTTAAGTAAAAGCCGCAGGGCAAATATGGTGCCAGACCCATAGCCAGAAACTGTTGCCGGGTCACAAATTCACAAAGGGATGGGAGCAAGTCAAAATGCAGAACTCAATCAGTTCACCAGAAACAGACTTCCAAAACGAAGCACAACAACAAATTAAACTGCTACTAACTAAACACTATGTCAAGGGCTTTTGATGCTAGGTTCTGTAGCCTAGTGATATTTTTTCCCCTTCAAAGGGTGAGCTTGAAGCATTTGATTGTTTGGACAAGAGCATTTACTCTACTCAAGGGAGAGCAAAAGGTTGCATAAAAAAACCTCAGGTAATTACAATGTCTTTCTTTCATCTCACCGCCATCTTTACTTATTACATCCCAGTTTTCATACCCAAGACACGAGCTTTGTACTTCATGGAACAAAGAGATGCTTCAGCCTCAAGCCACGAGTTCTTGTACAAAAACACTTGAGGGTTCTCTTCTTCCTCAAGTTGTTGATGTCCTTCCAGAGCCTCCTCAATGACCAGAATCAACAACAAAAAATGCAAAGATTTGGCTGCTTAATGTATTCACTTTTCTTAAATCACTCATTCCATGCCTTTAAAGAATCCAAGAATCTATCCCTGAATTCAGTAGAACAACTCTTCTGCTTTGCATGCTTTATTCTGATGGCCAAGCTCATGGGAAACTATCACAGCTTTTGCCCTTTTCGCTTGAAGTTCCATGTTCCAGCACTGCTGAAGACATTATTCAGGTTCTCAGCAAGTAATAACGAATGGCCAGATGAGATATCAAAAGCAACACTGGAAAAACCAAAGCACGAAAGGAGAAAAAAAATCATCCTTCAACTATAACCCAGAAGGACACAAGTAACTTTTCATGGAGGAGGAAGACATCAATTAATATGAATAAGAAAAGCTTTGTGCAACAATCATATCGGTCGTGGGTGGGTGATGAAGGTATCAAACAAAATTCATTCTCAAGAAAAATGAAACAGTGAACTTGATTGTTACTAATAGCACAAACCATTGCCTACTTGACTATAGCAAGACAGCCTTGATAATTCCACAATAAGCATTATAAAAAATTTATAAGTATTCAAAAACCCATTAGCAGCCTGAATATGCTAAATGGAAATCGAGAAAGAATTTACAGTAGAAAGTGAAGTTTTTCCATCACCTCGAATCAGATCCACTAATTTTAGAAACCAAAAAATCCATACCTTGTTTAGATCAGCTGATTTCACAACACAATATGAAGCGCGAGGATGACTTGATTCAGAAGTCAGAGTATGCTCTCAAACCCTGTTTCTGATACACGCATTGAGATTACAGACAACGCGCTTCATTATATCATGTTCATGCTCATTCAGAGAATCTAAATCATATGAGCAGTTTTGCATAAGCAATTCTGACACTTGATTTATTGCTTTAACCACTATTTGAATATCCAATTTTGGACGTGTGCACAAAGGCTTAGTTACAAGCCCATATGTTTCACTTAAAGCAGAAGAAACACCAACTCTACAGGAAGATGAACTGGTGACATGTTCGCTTGCACGCAAAGACACACTAGTTGAGCCATTAGATACTGCATCCTTGATATCCTTCCCAGATCCTCCAACTTTTTTCCCAGTCAGCAGCTGGCCGTTAGAGATGAAGTAATCTTCCGGAATGGATGGTTGAACCAAACAAGATGAGCTGAGCATGGAGCTGGTACTAGAGTTGGTGAGTGGCTCATATTCCTTATTGCGGACATGATTGTCAATAGAGCAATGTGTCTCAGTAATACTGCTCCGATCCGAAGAAGATGATCCAGCTGTCCCAGGTTTTTGTAGTGTATGTTCTCTGGAGAATAAACTAACCGCAGAAGATTCAGTCTTCTGGAAAGTCAAACTATCATCTCCTTCACATTCAGTTCCACGGTAATTTACTTTCTGTTTGCTACAGCTAGGGACAAAATGAGGCGCGAGAGGATTTAAATTGCTGCAAGCTCCTCGAGCACTTTTAAGCTGTTGAAAATCATCAGGTCTAGAAACTTCACAGGTTGATTGATTAGCACTAAGTTTTCCTTTCCAACAAGGAGAATCCAAATCAGAATCATTCTCGTTAATTATTTCAGAAGAGTTTCCAATAGGATCACTTTCTTTAACACCAAGGGATTTTGAAGCCAACTCAATAGGATGACTAGGACAAGTGATTTGCAGCTCAGACACTGTCATTGACAAGGGCTCCGTAACCTCTTGGGTGGCAAGTTTGCTCATTTTTCCTTTGCTTTTATCTGTCAGGACTTCATCATGGAAAACTTCCTTCCTTTTATCCACAGCAGCATCTACTAGACTGGCTAGACTATACATAAAAATGCCACTCTTGCTGACTCCACCATGTCCACCAGAATCTAGGGTCTGTGACAAGGCATGATTAAAGGGTGAATAACTTGAACCAGCTCCCGATGATTCAGAGTCTAGAGCCCGCAAAGAATTGCTATCTGATGAAGGGGAAGAATTCACTTTGGTTGTACAAGCATCGAGTTGCTGCGAAAATCTTCTTTCAAAAGAAGGAATGTTGGAACCATTGGAGCTCCAAGATATTGCTGGAGCTCCACTTTGAAGATCTTGAACTATGGCAGAAGAGTGCAAGTCTGATAAAGTTGAAAACTTAGAAGACATTGGCCTAGACATCACAGCGGAAAACGAGACATGTTGAGAGTCAATTTGCCTAGTACTTATGGGTCTGACATGTTTGCTTGCAAGCAAAGACACACTAGTTGAGCAATTAGGTACTGCATCCTTGATAACCTTCCCAGATCCTCCAACCTTTTGCCTAGTCAGAAGCTGGCCATTGGAAGTGAAGTAATCTTGAATGGATGGTTGAACCACGCAAGATGAGCTGAGCATGGAGCTAGTACTAGAGTTGGTGAGTGGCTCATATTCCTTATTGCGGACATGATTGTCAATAGAGCAATGTGTCTCAGTAATACTGCTCCGATCTGAAGAAGATGATCCAGCTGTACCAGGTTTTTGTAGTGTATGTTCTCTGGAGAATAAACTAACCGCAGATGATTCAGTCTTCTGGAAAGTCAAACTATCATCTCCTTCACATTCAGTTCCACGGTAATTTACTTTCTGTTTGCTACAGCTAGGGACAAAATGAGGCGCGAGAGGATTTAAATTGCTGCAAGCTCCTCGAGCACTTTTAAGCTGTTGAAAATCATCAGGTCTAGAAACTTCACAGGTTGATTGATTAGCACTAAGTTTTCCTTTCCAACAAGGAGAATCCAAATCAGAATCATTCTCGTTAATTATTTCAGAAGAGTTTCCAATAGGATCACTTTCTTTAACACCAAGGGATTTTGAAGCCAACTCAATAGGATGACTAGGACAAGTGATTTGCAGCTCAGACACTGTCATTGACAAGGGCTCCGTAACCTCTTGGGTGGCAAGTTTGCTCATTTTTCCTTTGCTTTTATCTGTCAGGACTTCATCATGGAAAACTTCCTTCCTTTTATCCACAGCAGCATCTACTAGACTGGCTAGACTATACATAAAAATGCCACTCTTGCTGACTCCACCATGTCCACCAGAATCTAGGGTCTGTGACAAGGCATGATTAAAGGGTGAATAACTTGAACCAGCTCCCGATGATTCAGAGTCTAGAGCCCGCAAAGAATTGCTATCTGATGAAGGGGAAGAATTCACTTTGGTTGTACAAGCATCGAGTTGCTGCGAAAATCTTCTTTCAAAAGAAGGAATGTTGGAATCATTTGAGCTCCTGGATATGGCTGGAACTTGAACTAAGGCAGAAGAGTGCAGATCTGATGAGGTTGAAAACTTGGAAGAGATTGGCCTTGACTTCACTGCTGAAAAAGAGACATATTGAGTGTCAGTTTGCCTAGTACTTTTAGGTCTGACTTCATCATCCTTTCTAGAGATACCACTGAATTTTCTGCACACATGATCAGATGTTTCTGCTCTCAACTTCAATCCTTCAGTAGAAGATCCTGCAGAGAGGATGAATAGCTTGTGACCTATAGCCATCCTTGAAGATACAGATTTCATCCATTAACATGCATACCACTATAGTTAATCAATTCAAGGGGTACCAGAATCACCACATCTTATAAAACGTGCCAGAACCTAGTAATAATCAAAATGGCTAAAGGAACCTACTTCATCCATAAAAGAGCAAAACATATTTGAACACATACCCGATAATGATTGAAAAGACTAGATCAAATTGCTTCACTAAAAAGAATAAAACATATTTAAGCACACAAACTCGAGAGCAACTTGATAGAAAATCTACGATAACAAGAAACGATAATTCCAGGAAAATGAACAATAAAAAATGCAGAATCAACAAATTGATCAATCGCAAAAACATGAAACAGATCATGTGGATTCATTTCAAAGTGAAAAGGTTTTAATTTCCTCTGAAAATAAACTTAGTTTTGTTTGTCAAGAAAGATGGTCTAATTGTGCCATGCAAATATGAAAAGTTGGCATGTCAGATCCTAACTGTCAGCAACAAACATTCCATGATTATCCAAAGCACCTGCCTCTGCTTTTGGTAGTAACTGATGATGATGTGCACTTTACATCTCATAAGAAACAAACACCATGCAGATGCTAATCTCGTCAATATAAATGTTCAGCAAGCTAGTTATTCCCAGATGCAGGCAAGTGATGCCCAAATGCCAAACATTGTTACGCCTTCGGTACTGCTATCTCATTGATTTTGAAACCCCAACAGAATTTCTCAAGCGAAAGGCAACTCTTATGTTCATCATTTACACTTCTAGATAGTGGTTATATCCATACACGCCCCCTCTAGTCATGTAAATGAACAATCAATCAGTATATACTTTTCGCATTTTTAAGCCATTTTGGGACGTACCAACAACATATAAGGTTTTCCTAAGGATGGAAGTTTGTCCTAAGGATGGAAGTTATTCAAGTCATCAACAGAAACAAGAAGTCTGAGTTCATGGCCTAAAATTAAACATCAAGAGTGCTAAGTTTATGCCAGAATTAATAGGTTTTCTTGATAAATTATGCATAACAAGTCATATTCTGTTTTTCTAAAGAATCTCCTACGCTATGCATAACAAGTAATATATCAAAATTAAGGAGCTTTAAAGGGAACAAATTACACCACCAATTCTCTAACAAGATTCTACGTAGGCGAAAACATGAAACTTAAAGCACACCTTGTTTGGTGGGGTCATCATTAGACATTGAAAAGCCATCATGCTTATCCTTCCAGTGAAGAATTTCTTGGTGATCACCACTGTTGTGAGCCTTATAGCCAAGCTCAGCGGACTTACTTACAAGGAGAGCATCCAAGTCTGACTTTGACTCATTAAATAAACCAAAATCAGCTGAACCTTGATAAACCCGAGATGGGTTTAGAGAATAATAAGAAAAGGAGTCACTTTCTACACTGAAACTTGAAAAAGACTGAGCAAGCCTTGAACTTGAAGGGATCAAGCTTGTATCTTGAAGTGAAGAATTAAGGGCAGAGCTTGAGTTCTTGGGTGTCTTCAGGATAAAAGGCTTAGCTAATGGTGATAAACGAGAAACAGACCCTCTTTTAGTGTCACTGGCCATTATTTTTCTTCTCTTTTCTTCTACAAGTTGATTATGATTATCAAAACCCCAACAAAGACTCAGACTTTGACGGAACCCACAAAAGGGTGCAACGAGAATGCGAATTCAAGAAAAAGAGTTCAGTGTTTTATGAACAAAAACAACAAGAAAACAATGGAAAGTGATGTTGTGTTGGGGCTTGATGGTTTGGTCGTTCGGTTGTGGTGGGTTTCCGTGTCTCTTCCTTTTTCTCTTCTTTTGAGAGATTATAGGAGTTGGAGAGACAAATTGGAACTGGACTTTTGTCTCTTGTGTAATTTCCTTTGGTGGCCCAAGAGTTTCGGGTATTCAGTTTCCACACCACTCAATTTTGATCGAAGTTCAATTTGGCACCCAGTTTAAGAAAAGGAGATAATTATAACTTAATCATGTAATTTAACAAAACTAATTAATTATTCCATGCGGTTTAAAAAACTATATATTTATTCCTTGTATTTTTATTTTCTTAAAACTTAGCCTTTTCCCTTTCGTTAATATCATTGTTATTTTTCAATTAATTTTGTTTTCTTTTTTAATTGAGAAATAGAGAATAAACAAGATTAAGATGGAAAATTTTGATTAGTAAAGAACGAAATTTCAAAGAAAAAACAACTAAATTTTGAATAATAATTTTTTTATAAAAAATACTAATTAATATTTTATGATGAATGATGATATTAAATATTATTTGAATTAACATGTTCAAGTCTATTCTTAGTCTAACCAGGTCAATGTCTATATATCCTAATCGAAAAAGAAAAACTTGATCTAATTAAATTGATAGCTCATCAAGTCAATTTGTCAATTGAGGAGTTAGGTTTAATAAGTATATTTTTTAAATTCGGTTTAAGACTCGGGTTACCAGATTATCTCCAATTAATCTTAATTTTTTATAAATTAAAACAATATCGTTTTTGTTAAAATAAAATATAAATAGTCAACAAGTTATAACCAGGTTTTTGACTAAGTCAATTCAGGTTTTTGATCGGGTCACCCAAGTTTTTTTAACTCTCTTATTTTTTGTCAAACTTGGCTTGGTTTTGATCCTAGATCGGCCAGGTCATGAGTCAATCCATACAAGTCAGGGTCTAGTTTTAAAACTATATTAATAAGAATGAGAAGAATGATGAGAAATACCACATTGTGGGGTAATGGTTTTAGACACCGTTTGAAATTGCGGTTAGACTTTACTTTTCTAAAAATTATATTTTAAAAAAAAATTTAAATTAATATTTTTAGTTTTTTTATCATTTTGATGTCAAAAATATAAAAATAAATATTATTTTGATGTATTTTCATATAAAAACCCTTTAAAAAATACCTTACATCACAATCACAAACACTCGTTTACAATTCCTAAAAATGTTGTGTCCCTTCTTCTTAGAAATTAGGAAGATGGTTAAAAAATATTCGAACCATCTTGACAATTGAGAGATGACATTTGTTTTTATATTTTAAAAGTATTTTAAAAAAAATATTAATTTTTTCTTTACTACAAGTTAATTTTTATTTATATTTTTTTAGATAGTTTTGATAAGATAATATTAAAAATAAATTAAAAAAATTAAAATATATATTTTTTTAATATATTTTTAAGCAAAAACTATTTTATAAAATAATCAATACCACATTAACAAACATGAATTTCACTATATCAAGCCATCCCTACCAGTATTCTATGCCAATCCAATGATGAAAACTATGTGAGTATGACTACTTCCAAGGGAAGGGGAACCAGTCAGTCTCCCAAGAACAACACACATGGAAAAGGGAAAGGGAAAGGGAAAGGGAAATCGCTTGGAAAAGTTGATGATTTTTTTGACAAGAAGTGAGGAACTCCACCATAAAGTAACTTCGGCGATTGGTCACTGAAATGCCTCCAGTCAGTTTCTTGAATCCTTAGTGGTGAAGTATTCTAGATTCATTTCAATTATTTTGGTACAAACTATCTTCTTCTTCTTCTTCTTCTTCTTCTTCCTTTGGATGAATCAGCACACACACTATCTTTGTTTGCCCTTATCAAGAACATTATTCCATCCATGTCCTCTTTGTTTGCGTGTCCATCCAATTATTATGGTGTGCCTCCATCATGTCCATGAACATTCAACACAGAAGGAAAGGAAACTAAACGAAGGGGGTGACATTAGGGATTTTTCTTGAGCAGAGAGGTCATATATATATAATTTCTTTTAAAAAAAATCATGAGTGCAAGTACTTGAAAAAAGTATAAACTAGATAGCAAATTATTTGACATGGACACCTTTTTATACAGTGATAAATAGCCCAGGGCCATGAAAACAAGCCCTCGGAGCTACATTTTCCGTTGAATATATCCTCACGCCTGCTATCAGAACATAGAAGAAAAGCAACATACAAGCTTTTTCATAGCTCGCGTAGAGGATTATCAATTCATGATACATTCCATCCCCATAAAAATAAAATCCCTTCAACATTTTATACATAGATCACATGCATATATAACAGGATGATCAATTTGCGATGCTACACCCTTGGAACTTGAAGATTCATCATATATAGCTAGCTAGCTACATGAGACAGCAGGCATTAACATTGTCATCATTGAACATGTTGCTGACCTTGTCATCTCCCCGGTGGCTCACCGGAATGGTCCCGTGCCTGTCTGCAAGATTGTAGCCATGCTTGTAATAGTTGTAACTCTCTTTGAACTCACTTGCTGTGTCCTTGAAATAGTGATTTGCTGATGTAAAGTACAGCGGTAGATCCGGATATGGCCAGAATTCCGCCCTCTTTCCCGCCCTTCTCGCTGCCTTTAGGACCTTGTTGCGATCAACATACCCCACCACCGTCACCTTTTCCATCTCTAGGTCAACCTCCACTGAATCAATACCTAATAACACATGGATAGCATTTATATATGTTTCAAATTTCACATGCATGTTGATAATATATGTAATAGTAATTAGTATCATCTATCTTTTAATTTGTTCTAAATATAGTATCTAGTAGGTTAATGGATTAAGAAAATTGTTTTCCAGAAATTTGGTAGCCTAATATTCTATGGAAGAAGATATATGAACAAATTATGAACTATATATCTTCGGGTTGATTCTGTTTAATAGAAAAACAGAAAAATTAATTAATTGCTAGAGATTCGTTTATAATTTAGCCACTAAAACGAAAATTGTCTTCTTAAATAAAACATTTTTCAATATCCTTCCACTTTTCAGAAGATCAGCCTCCCTAGCAGTTTAATAAAAAAAAAATCACTGTGTTTAATATATACACACACATATACACAATATCCTATTTTTTTAGTTGAAATTATTATCATTTTGTATGCAATATTAAAAGAAATAGGATTCTTGAATTAAGGAATAAAATAATCAATTCATGACATGGATAAATTAATATAATAAATTTTCATAAGCATAAGCAACTCTTCTTTGGAATTTAGGTGTTGGATCAGAGGATTAAATATATTATTTTAATGTATTTTTAATTAAAAAAAATATTTTAAAAAAATAAAAATAAATATTATCGAGAGTGAAAAAAAAACTGAATTTTCAAATTCAAGTGTTCTAATAATTTGTCATATTAATTCTAATTAGATATTATTATTGTTTATTATTCCAACTCTAGAAAGAGAAAAAATAACACGTTTTAATAAGTAATTAATTAAATACACTTTTTCTGTATTTTCTTTATGTATATAAATAAAATATTTAATAGTCAAAAAGACTGATGTAAGGTATACTTGAGAGAAAAAAAAAAAAAAGGGAGATTAGGTGTAAAATAAATAGAAAAGAATCCTCTAGTTTAGAACCTTATCCTCTTAAAGAAAGTGATTTTTTTCCAAAAGAATAAATTAAGAAATAAGAAAAAAAATCTGAAAATACTTAGTCATTATGTTTTTTAAAGAGTTTAATAAATAAAAGAATTAATCTTTTTATTTCTTAATTTTTTTCATGATTTTGAAAATAATTAGTCTTTTTTTTTTTTTTTGCTTAAAAAAACAGTGGCTGAGAGTCTGGCTGTATATAAATTTCAAAATAAAATTTCATTTCTCAATCATTGAAAAATTCTCATTTTTTTCTATAAATATTATTTTTGTATTTCCTTAAATTTTCTATTATTATTTTTTCTAAAAATTCGTCGGCGAGAATTTTAAAAAAACTATAGATAAAAAAACAACCCTCTTTCTCCCCTGATTAGTAAGCCATTCCAAATTAATTACACAAAAGATATACCTCTAAGCTTATAAATGGCTTTTTTGACAACCCTTTCACAGCCAGCGCAGCACATCCTGACCTTGAGCTCAACAGTCTGTAAAGGCAACAAAAGAACACGGTTTAAACATGGTTTTGAGAGATTCTATATATTTAATAAAGCAATATATAATCCTATATATATATAATCCTATATATATATATATATATATATATATTCTTCTTATTCCTTTGTTCCCTTTTGATCTTTCAATTCGAAACATTTATGCTTAATTTAGGCTATTATAGGAAACCAAATGGATTGAGCAAAGGGTTTAAACTCTGCTCTTACCACTCAAGGATTTCCTGTGTAGATGATAGCAGGAAGTTTTCTTTAAAAAAAATAAATCGAAAGTATATATTATATATAAGAAAAACCTGATTTCTTTAATTTTTCTTTATTTATATATAGCGCAGATCGAGGGGAATTTCCAACTTACAATATCTTTTTCGTATGAAATAATATATGTATTTTGTAGTTACCATTTTTTTTACAATTATTAGCCATTGTATTTGTCAACTAGAGGCATATTGCAAATAGAACAAACTACAGTTTTTATTTTATTTTTTTTACTTTTTTGAGGTCTATGCTCCTCCAGTACCTTACAACGAAAGGAAAAAAGAGAGCTCTCAACTAATAGGCAGAGATAGAACCCTGGTATTTTCTCTTGCATGGCAAGTTGAACATGAAAACTAAGGTGAAAGCTCAAGCAACAGACAAGAGATACAACTCGAAGAAAAACAATAGTTGTAGGAGATGATAGCGAACCTGCAAAGAAAGTTGTCTTCCCTTCGGCATGTTGTGTCTGGTATTTTTGATCCTTACGTGGTCTTCTTGAAAGTAAAAGTAGGAGTGAGTGATGGAAGATATGATAGTCTTAAATGCTCTCTCTAAGAAGGTAGCCATGGAAGTTAATAGGGTTCCCTAATTCAGTGTATAGAGCAAAGGAAATTAAAGGGGAGAGTTAAACTTAGCTATAAAAGACAAGCCAGACCCAAGAAGATATTCCTTTGTGGGCATCCTTCAAAGTTCAAAGAACCATTTGGAAATGTGGCCTCTTCCATAATAATTAAAACAACTCTTAGAGAGAAGGGATTAATGGTATCTAAAACCCATCAAATTTTAATTACCTACTAAGCATGATATATAT
>Ga0325414_1003973_pt1 | contig 15435 bp, 9 predicted proteins | sample PopdelMetagenome_8_FD_206183 | JGI IMG/M metagenome (GOLD analysis project Ga0325414, IMG submission 206183) | Populus deltoides microbial communities from Bellville, Georgia, United States - Leaf-PdKOR-R3 | ecosystem: Host-associated > Plants > Phyllosphere > Phylloplane/Leaf | place: USA...
GTGACATGAGCATCGACCTCCTTAATATCCGTTTGGAATTAAATGGAAGCTAAAGATTTGATTATTTGGAATTAAGAGGAAAGTATGCGCTGACATACAATAAAAGTCACCTTGAAATTGGGTGAGGTATTTTAAGGTTCCACGTCCAAGAGGTTAAATCTAATGATGTGTTTGCTAAGGTTTCATTTTCAAGTATTCTGTTCAGTTCCTTGTTGTATAACGCTTTAGATGTATACTAGATTCTTGCTTGCAATTTCACACGAGGTTGAACCTCAATTTTTTTAAAATAAAAAAATAATATTTAAATTATTAGAAATTTTTTAATTTTACTATTAACCTAAACTTGAAAAATTTTAACCTAAGTTTTAAACTTTACTGGATTGAATTAATTTAGTCAACTTGACAAATTCCCAACAGTCAACATTAAATGATTAAATTCAATAAAAACCTTATATTAAATAATTAAATTTAAAAAATTAAAATATAAAAAAATTAAAAATTAAAATTAACCATTTAAAAATATCCTAGCTGTTTGCTAGGCATGTGGGCTTGAAGGAAGCTCGCATGCATAACCCAATAATTTTTCTCCTTTTTATTTTGAAAACAATTAGCTTGATTTACTGAAATGACTACACATGTTTTAGTTGTATTTATAATTATAAGGCGGGTCATTCTGCTATTCTGAAATTAAGAAATTTAGTATCAATTCCAAATCTTTTTAAGTTGTATTTATAACTTGATTTTCTCCTTTTCCTTTGAACTCCATTAAATTCTTCAACGTTACTATACTTAGCATAATCATTTTAAGTTTCAACTCTCTTTTTCTAGAGATTGTTTATTATATTTTTTTTAAGCTTTAATAATAACTCCATAACAGTTAAAGAATTAATTCAACTCAATAACTTAAACTATTAGGTGAAGGTGAGATCCTAAGATATAATTTATATAATTCTCTAACACACCTCCTCAAGTAAAAGTCATTTACGCTTGAAACATGCACATATTCATACTAACTTGTACTTATTTTTTATCAAATAAAAAGTGGGTGGTGAGATTTGAACTTGTGACTGTTTGGTCAACAAGACTCTGATACCATGTCAAAGAACCATCTCAACCTAAAAGTTTAAGTTGTTAAGTGAGATTTCAAGATATGATTTATATTACTCTTTAATACACCCCATCAAATAAAAGTCATTTGAGCTTGAAACATGCATAATATCATATTACATTGTGCTTAATTTTTAAATAAAATGGGGTAGTGTGATTCGAACTCGTGACCGCTTGGTCAATAAAGCTTTGATACCATGTCAAAGAATCATCTCAACCCAATAACTTAAGTTACTAGGTGAGACCCCAAGATATAATTTATATAATTATCTAATAATAACTCCTTACAAAATGGTACTCATATGTTCTAAGATTGTTGATAATTAATGAAAAATCATCATAAAACAAACATCTCCAATCACATTAATGATTTGGTTATGAAATAAATTTAGTTATACCACTAATTTTTATGTTAGGATGGCAAAGATATGGTCTCCATATTGAGAAATTGAGTGATGGATTCAAAACACAACGATATTGCATGATTGATGGGGAAAAAATGGTGCAAGAGAGAAAAAAAAAAGGAAGAAATTTGGGTTTGCTTTTTTTTTTTTAGAGAAAGCAAACACTACAGACTTGGCAATTAACAAAGAAACCACTATGTTCTTAATCCAATAGTTTTCCATATTATTATCTTAATCGAATGGATTATAGAAAATTCATTATTAGAAATTGTCAAATACAAATTGAAATACCGATAGAAAAAATATTGTTGGTAAATTACAGTGACATTTATGGACAGAATATTACCTCATTATTTCCTTCGGTATTCACCAATAAAATTTTTTCATTAGTGACTACTAAAGGAATTACAGTTATAGATGAAAGAATGAGAAAGAAAAGAGAAAAATGATGTGTTAATATTTCAGATGGAATTATTGAGGAAATATATCCCTTACTAATACCCGTCAATAATATGTAAGTCATAACCTGATAGATGACCCCCTTTCTCATCTTTTTTTTTTTATAGAAACTAACACATAACACCTCTTTATTTTGTTTCAAATCAATATCTCATAATCACAAATCCAGCCACACCAACACTCAATCTGTCAATATCTCTATTCTGGTTTAATATTTTTTGAAAATTCACCATATCAAGTAAGCAAAACTATCTCTTTCTTTTTTTTTTGTAATCCATTTCTAAAATGTTAATTTTTTGGCATTTTGATATAGCATATGTAGTTTATTTGTGTGTTTATTTATTTTATAGCTTTTTCTATAGAAATTTGTTGTATGAATGTATGATTTGTACATATTAAGGTTTGTTTGAGATTTTAAAAAATTATATTTGTTTGTTATTTGATGAAATTGAGTTTGATTTTGTAACTTAGGTGTTTTATAATGAAATAAATAATAGCTTATTTAATAGGTATGTTTCACATTTTGTTAATTTTATTATTAAGTTGAAAATTTCAGTAAATTTGTAGGAATTTGATTTTATTTTTATAGAAAATTAATAATGATTTAAAGATACTATTAAAATAGATTGAATAAGTTTAAGTTAAACCAGTGATAGCTAATGAGTTGGGTACCAATAATTTGTTTGGTTGACATTATTAATTAAGACATGTTGTCATCAATATTCTATATATGTTTCATATAAGTAATGGATGATCATTCTTGGATGTATTGAGTGTCACCCGAAGAGTTGTGTATGATGAATTATTGTAATGAGATTGAAGGTTTTACTAAATACACACTATCTAATCCAAAAAATATTAGTAGAGACAGTATTAGATGTCAATGTAAGATGTGTAAAAATAAAAGTTTCTTGATCCAGATATTGTTAAGATGCATATTTTACAAAAAGGATTCATGGAGAAATCCTTGTGTTTGTTTGCACACAGAAAACCATATGTTCCTTAGAAGACCATAATAAAAAGGATGGTTGGGTCAACCTTTAGTTCTAACAACGTGTATGAAGTGTAGATGATAATAGTAATTATTATAAGAGTATGTTTATAGATACAATGGAAATGAATCAGGGTGATGCAGGTGAATGTTCAATTATAAAAGAAAAACCAAATGCAGACGCATTATAGGATGGATGTATAAATCACAGTAAATTATCGGTCGTTGAATAGGTTTTCATCATCAAGTCAGATCATGGGCTGAGTGATGCAGATTACAACATAATCGTCAAATAGATGAGAATCATTTTATATAAAGGAAATAGGTTGAAAGAGAACTTCTATACTACTAAATCCATGATGAATCCCTTTGGGCTAGGATACTAGAAAATTAACATGTGTCCAAACTTTTACATGTTGTACTACATAGAAAATATATATTTAACCGAGTGCAAAACCTGTGGGCATGCTCGATATAACCCATAATTGGCAGGGAAAAGACTCTTGTTGCAAATAGAAAACTGAGATACTTCACAATCACTCTTAGACTACAAAAGTTATTCATATCTTCAAAGACTTCTAAGCACATGACCTGGAATCATTTACATGATGTGGTTGATGAGTTATAATGCACCTTTCCGATTATGAAGCCTGAAAGCAGTTTAATAGGGTGTGTCCTTAATTTTGAATGGAACCATGGAACATACATGTTGGGTTATATACAAATGGATTCAATCCATTCTGGTTATTTGCTGCACCATATTCTTATTGGCTGGTGATACTGATGATTTTGAAATTTGTCATTAGGAATGTATATGAGGATGAAGTTCATGTTCTTATCTATGGTCATACATGATCTTAATAGTCTAGGTTAGAATTTAGGTATTTGTCTTTGATTGTTGATTTATGAGTTGAAGTAGTTGTGGTCCTCCGAAACTTTAATGTATAATATCTCAAGAAAACAAAATTTTTAGATAAAAGTAGTTTTAATGTGGACTATCAATTATTTTCCTACATATATGATGATTTTTTATTGGAGCACACATGTAAAATTAGCATGCCTATATTGTATGAAAAATAAAAAGGTCTTCACCTTAATAAATAATAGTAAAACATCTTTTTTTATTGCCACTGGAGGTTTTTTCCAATCCATAACAAGTACAAAAAAAACTTCTTTATAAATAAAGTTGAAAATGATGTTGCATCACCAGTACCGTCCAGTGAAAATTTTTATAACATAGTCTTATAGTACGAGGCATTGTGTTTGGTTTTTATTCTGGTAAGTAGAAGTTTGTGTTTTTATGTGACTTATAACTGGGTTAAGCGAAGCATTTTTTTGAGAGCTTTCTTTTTAGAAAACTAATCACCTTTGTCATAATTTGAATGTCATGCATATTGAAAAGAACATGTTTAAAAAATATTTTTAACATGATGATGGACGTGAAAGGGAAAGCAAAGGACAATATGAAGGCTAGGATGCATATACCTTTGTTTTGTCATCATAAAAATATAGAATTGGTTTATTTTAGGTCACGGATCACAAAGTCCAAAGTCAGCTTCATCTAGGACAAGAATGCACAATTACTTATCTACCAATGGCTTAAGAGTTTGTATTTTTCTGATAGATATGCTTCAAACATATCTAAATTAATGGATTTAAAGGATAACAGGTTGTATAGATAAAGAGTCATGACTGCTATGTATTTATGCAAACACTTATTCCATTTGCTCACTAAGATTTATTGCTGAAAAGAATATATGATGGACCTACGAAGACTAGTCATTTGTTTTTTAGATATATGTTATAACAAGTTGCATACTCGACATATTAAGAAGCTTGAAACTAATATAATCTAGACAATCAACAAACTTTAGATGATAATTCCTCTATCTTTCTTTAACTTAATGAAGCATCTACCTATACATTTACTGTTTGAGGCAAAAGTTAGAGGCCTTATCCAATACAAATAGATGTATCCATTCGAGAGGTTAGGGATAACACATGCATCATAATTACATTTCTGTTGTCTTTTTTTTTTTTAATTTAAAACATTCATTTAATTTCATATGGATGTTCAATCTCAAGAAAAAAGTTAAAAACAAGATGCATGTGGAGGCTTCAATATGCGAGGCTTATATTTTTGAAGAGATCTCAATATTTATCTTGTATTATTTTGAGCCTTATTTGAGAACAAAAATCAACCACGTTCCAAGACATGACGATAGTAGGAAAGTGCTTTCGAGTGAGAATTTCTCAATATTTTCTCATCCTAAATAACCTTTACAAAACAATATAGTGAGGGGAAAATACTTGACAGAAATCAAATGTAGACAAGCATATAATTATGTGTTATTTAACTACGATGAATTGAGACCTTTTATTCAGTAAGTATAATATTAAATTGTTATTTTAAATAATTTTTCTCTTATACTCTTACAAACTAATAGATTGAGAAATTTCTCATAGGCAACATCGTTGATTTTTACCATCTCAAAATTCACTTATGACTAGATCTTAAATTTTTCAATTACAAGATGAACAATTTTCCATGTGATTCAGTATACATGTAAGCAATACTTAATAATTCTTATCTCTCGTAATACTTAATTTTATTACACATTTCTTTTTAAATGTAAATTGTTGTATACTAGGTTTATCAATTGAAAGGAAATGCTAGTGGTAGTTTGAATTTACTATGTTTGGGTCTTAAAATAAATGTCAAGTGCTATAATGAGTATTTCATCAATGAATATGTCTTTCATACTGAAGAGTATGATCAGGATAGAAGGACATATAATAATGAAGTTTGTGCTAAAAGATCAACTTCTAATGAGTTTGAAGTTGATTATTATGGGAAGTTAGAAAAAATGATTGAACTATAATATCATAGCAAGCAGAATAAAGTCTTTTTTTTCAAATAATATTGGTTTGATACCACTAATAGAGGAATCAGAGTAGATATCTATCATGTTTTGGTCGAAATTAATAAAAAAGCTAGACTTCACAATATCAACGATGTCTTTATTTTCACCAAGTAATGCCAATAAGTTTATTACACCTACACTTCTTCCTTTAGAAAGAGTCATTCTAAGGTTGATTGATTATCCATAGTGAAAACTAAACATAGAGGTCATGTTTAAGTTGTTTAGGATGGTAATGATAAAGCAACCGCGAGAGATGAATTCTTTCAAATTTATGAGTTAGTTGATGCATATTGAGTTACTTAGTCTATTGAGTTAGAAGAAAATTCAAGTTTATGTGTAGCTAAGAATATTTTTGTTGATGTTGATGAGTTAAATGATTATTGAAAATCAGTGGATATAAAGAAGTCGATGAAGATGATATTGATGAGCATCACTTCAAAGAAGAAGATTATGATGGACACGACAATGATGAAATTGAAGAAATTAAAGAATAAGAAGATAATTCTAATTAATTTGTAAAACATCAATGTGTAATGAAATTGATTTTAATGTTAATTTTTTTGTTGTTCCTTTTATATTGAACTATTGTTAACACTAATATAATATTTATTGTTGTGATTTTATTATTATATTATTGAATAAAAATGGTGTTACTGTATTGTGATTTTACTGTATTTGCAGGTTGGATAGATAGGGAATACAAAAATACTAGAAAAAAAATTGTTTTACATCAATGTGATTATCGATGGTCTGTAAAATACCTATAGAGTTACTAACAGACCAAGTCCATCTGAAAGTTCTAGAGAATTGAAAAACAATAGGACCATGCCATTAATGATTACATATGGAATCATCAATGGAATAAAAATTATAATAGTTTGCCACCAAGACTTCTAGACAGAATCACCTATGAATTAAGTTTCTCGAAAAGTTCTAGAGAGTTGAAAAAAAATTATAGGAACTTGCCACTAACACTTAAAAACAAAATTACCAATTGTGTTTGATAGATTTATCTTGGTTTATGTGATGTTGTTAATTATCTCAACTATGTTAATATTATTGTTTTAATTATGTTAGTGAGAAAGATTTGTTTGGTTATGGTGTTGTGCAAATTTTTAGAATTGTTAATGAGAATTTACTATATTGAGTTGAATTGGTGTTAAGGTTTCAGTTGTTTTGTAAGCAAGAATAATGTGAAAATATTGGATATCTATTCATGTTGTCTTGCTTTTTACTTTGGATCATGTTCTTTTCATTGTACCTTTATTATGGCCAATTTGCATAAAGCTTGGTGAACCTTTTATGAGGGATATAAATGTTTGTTGGGTTGTTTGCATGGTTGATTTTGCAGGTAATAAAATTTTAGGTAGTTTCCTGTATATAAGAGGTGTTGCCGAGTTTTTTTTAAAATATAAAATATTGAAAATGTTATTTCTATTTTTATACTTTAATTTGTTTAAATGATGAAGAAAAGGTCATTAGTGAGTAATATAAAAGAGAGTATTATTGGTTCTTCTAACGACGCTTTTGATGACCATAAGTTGCCAGGTGCTGACCATGGCCAGACACTTGAGGCACAAACACCCTCTCTCGATGTAGACTCATCAAATGAGATGCCACCTCGTAGAAAGGGTGTCCATTTCGAGCAGCATATATATATTGCGAAATACATCACTTAGTGGAAGCCCGATCACAACATGTAAGTTTGTTTTACTTTCCTCCAGGATTAAGAAATAAACAACAATGAATAATTTTTTAATAATTAATTTTAATGAATGAATAGAATTTCAGGTATACAAATGTGGAGGATGCTCGCATGATAACATCCACAATGAAATTATAGATGGAAGTGCTTTTGTTTTAGTAAACTCATGTTTCTAATAATCTTGAATAGAATTATATGATTAATGTATGGTTCAAAAAGTTCAAGGTTAGTATATAAATAAAAAAATTATTATTATTTTAATTTGGTCAATTTTTTAATTTTAATGAACTAATTATTTTATTAAAAAGACATGCAATGACAAAATTTTACTTGGAGCAAGTTGACAATGCTGTTGTTAGAAAGGTGTGAGGGAATCACAATGTCATCAGGTAAGATTGAATTCAAAATTTCTTATTTTTTTTAAATGTTCAAATTTTATTTTTTGTTATATTAACTGATAATTCAGTTTACCATATAAGTTGTGTGATTTATGGTATGAGGCGTAAAATAAATTAAAGAAATTTACAAAAAAAAATAGGTCTTTTAGGTTAGGAAGACGTGGTTGTGTTGAGGGATTTCAGACCTCCACATGTCTCGAAGGTGATGTGAGAAACTTATATCAAACACGTGAAGTATGAGCATTTTGTGCAGCAGTCTCAGTCTGGTGTAGAGAACTGAAACAAGTAGATTCATGGTTCAATCACCACGCACACCAACGAATCCATTTTGTTCATTTCACATGCGAAGTAGATGGTAAGATTCTGTTTTATTACATATATTTTTTTTAATAAAAATTCATTGTTTTATATGAAAAAAGTTTAACTAGCAGTAACTTCCTTTTGCAGGCTACGGTTTTTGGACGTGATCCAAGACCAATGAAGTTTTTTTTGTTGAAACTCATAAGTGAAATGAGGAGCGTCAAAAAGGGGTGCAATAACTTGTGGATAGCCGAGCCCAGAAGTTCGTGGTAAGTTGGATTTCAATAATCTTTTTTCTTAAGTTATTGTTTTTTTTTTTCATGAAACATATAACATTTGATTGCAGGAGAGATATGAGGATGAACATTCAACCTATCCAAAACTTGATTGGATTTGTGGTTGGAGGCTGGATTGTCTAATGGACCCAGTAAAAATCAGGTTTATGGTATCTTAAACACTACAGTCGAGGATATGTGGACGGGTCGTAGTGTATCGATCATTGGTTCCTCACAATTAAGTTCAAGCTCTCAATCTTTTTTTTTATATCAAATGTAAGAATTTATAGATCAAAACTTAACAAGCTAGAAACCAGCAGTACATATGTACAAAAGGGAACAGACTCCCTTAAGAAAACCAAAGCAAGCAGATCTTGCTGAACAAAAAATAATCTAAGCCACCTCCACAAAAGGCTTGTGCTAGGGAACAACCTCCCCAGAACAAGCAAACCGACTATAAAGCACTACAATGTGCAGAAACCAATCCAGCAAACCACCCTAACATTAGCTAACAACTAAATCCCAAAAGGTTTGGGGAATAGGCTCCACAACGAAAGCAGAACAGGAACCAGAACACTGAGCAGCAGAGCAACCCAAAAGCAACCAACAACAAAAGCAACCAACAACATCAAAGCTAGTTCAGCAGCCAACGCAACAGCAAGCGAACTAGCAGATAACCAAAACAGCAGGAACCACTAACAAGCAGCCCAAACCAGGCCGCATGCAGGGACAACCAACCTAGAGCTAAGCTAGCACAACCACAAGCCAAGAAGAGCATCCAAAAGGGAAAAGGCTTCCTAGAAGGAGCAATATAGCCAAGGGGATCAGACTCCCACAAAGCCCATACAAGAGAAATCTAGCAACCAAAAACCAGAGACAATAAGCCAGCTATATGAGCAGAGCCAGCAGGCAGGACCATCAGAGGAAAACTGACTTCAACCAGGCTGGAGGAAGGTGAACAAGAAGCCAAACAGAGAGGGGTAGGGCCAAAAAGAGCACCTGCAACCCAAACCAGCAAAGATAATAGGCAAGAGCAATACAACACAGCTATGAGCAGAAATATATAAACTGCAACAACTAGAAGTCAGGCCTATAAAGGAAACAATAGAATACAATACTAGCAAAACCCAAAATAGATATAAGGACATATTCCTTGGCCAATATTCCACAGGTGCATAATATATCAAAGGAAGGAGGAGGGAGTAGAAGCTGTGCTGCCCTGGATCCTGGAGTCAGCCGAGGAGGATCTTTTGGAAGGTTGGCCACGCATTTCTAATGACTTCCCTGATTGGCCAAAGGCAGAGGTGGCAGCAACTTTGCTTCTTGTCAAGTAGTGCCTCCTTGGAGGCAATGCTGTCGCAGCATTAAAGCGATCTTCAGATATATGAACAATATGAGGAGAGTCTGAAGAAGCATCAGGGGATACAGGTTGTAAAGCCAGTTTTGCCCGCTTGCGTACAGAGCGACCTGCGCTCTCTTCTACAACCATAGCTGCCTCAGCAGCTATTGGATCAATATCTGGTTCGCCTTGAAGTTCCTCCCTGATTGATTGTTTTTCAATAGCTTCAATGTCAGCTGAGGGATTAGAGCATCTAGAGGGAGCAGAAGCTGTTGGAGGATGCTTTTTGCGCTTGTGACTTGAAGCTTTGGTGCATGTAGAAGTGGAGTGTCCTAGAGTTTTGCATTGCTTGTAAAACCGTGGTAGAGATTTATATAGCACTGCTTGGAATTTGGAAACACCATTGGGGAGGGTGATATTAATCAATGATGGTAATACAACAAGTAAATCAATCTCAAGCAGCATGCGGGCATATGAGAGCCGAGTCATGGAAGCTGTTGGAGAATCAGAATGCACTAGTTTCCCAATCACCCTTGCTAGTTTAAAAAGACATAATGGTGACCAGCACTAAAGAGGTAGGTTAGGGAATTGAACCCAAACTAGCATCCGAACCATATCAGAAGTGTTAAAATCAAAATAGTCAGGCATAATTTTCAATATCAAGAGTCAGCTAAATACATAGCAAGGCCCTCCACTTAGCATTGCAATCATGTCCGATTCAGATGCAAACTTGAAAATGAGCCAACCAGAATCATGCATGGAGAAATTCACATTACATTTCCAGATAGAATTAACATATTTAGAGAGGGACGTATATCCTGGAAATTTTCCAGCTATGAACCCAATTAAACTAAACCGCCACAAATCTTTGTGCACACCCAAATCAGTTTCTAGGAATTGGCAAGATAATGTAGCAGTGTAATCAGAAAAATACACTAAGAAAAGGGACGGTGGAATGGTGGTACATGTATGGTACTGTTAGGAAGAAGGTCCAAAGTTCCCTGAAAAGGCTTAACCTTGCGATGGGGGGGCGGTGAAGAAGCAGTTCCAACCGTCAGCCCATGGTTAGGGTTACCAACACCAAACCGTGAGCTTAGAGAACCAGTCTCTACAGAAGGACCACAGCGTGGTCTAATAGAGACAGGGGAGGTTGAAATGTGCTCACAGGGCTTCAGAGAAGACGATGGAGGAGCAGCTGGGGGCTTTGTGCGAACCCTAGCTTCACAATTAGAATTAACATCTGCAAGAGTAATTGTTGTTCGTGGAGGGGTACAGGGGGGTGAGGGGGACCGAGAAGGACCAGAAGAGTGCTGTCCACGAGGGGAAACACTTCATCTCAAGGTCCGTTGGGCGAAGAAGGGCATGACGAGCAGAAATCGTAATCTCGCTGGGCGAACCGCAGCACCGATGACTTTTTCTTTGACTTGGCCATGGAATAATTCAATGGCGATTGTATAAGAATAAGTTGAAGTTTAGACGACTCGACTTGGTGTTGAGACAGACCAACTTAGGTCTAAGACGACTGAACTTAGGTGATTTTATGAGAAGTTGTTGTCAAGCCTCGTTGGTTCATGTTATCTACCTTGTTACCCACCTAGTCTTGACAAAAATCCATCTCTGCCTCCTCCTTCATCTTTTATCCTCTAGATAAATTGTATTCAATAATATTTTTAAATTAATAATAAAAATTTAGTTTTATGTTAGTTTAATTTCTTTTAATTTTTTATATTTTTTTATTTTTTTTAAATCATATAAAATACCGATAGATTAAGTCAAGTGAAAAGTTCCAAAGAGTTGGGAAAAACTTAAATGATTTTACCGCTGACAATTTCAGACAGAATTACCAATAGACTAAGCCCATCGAAAAGTTTCAGAAAGTTAGAAAAAAAATTACAGGAATTCTTACTGACAATATGTGATTCACCGATGGGTTAATTTCATCGGTAATATAAATTCAATCAGAGATGGAATTGCCATTGATTCATTTTATTGGTGATTTGTCATTGATTGATAAAATGATGCTAGTAAATTTTTTTGTTTGGTGAGCTATTTTTATTTTTAAATTCATCAATGATTATATTACCGATATAATAAAAATCATTGATGATAAGTTTTTCGATAATCACTTACCGTCCATGATTCCATCAGTAAGTTATTTTTTGATAAAATTAGTTTTTAAATACCGACAAAATAATCCAACAATATTATGCAATATTCTAGTTGTGATTTTAGACCAATTCTGAATATTTCAATATGTTAACGTAGAAAAATGATATGATAAATATTGATTAAATTATCTTGTAAAGTAATATTGATAATTATAATAAATGATGAATATAATTTTTATTGACAATTATAATTACAAACATCTAAAATCTTTTAATTTTTTTTATATATTTTAAGTGATATATTTTAATTTAAATTGATAATGATACAAGAACATTGTTTTTGGTTATATATACATTATACCTATCATATCTCATCTCTGCATGTTGTTTTGTATTCAATATGAGTTTTTTTTTTTATGAAAAAAAGGGTTGAGAAGTGCATGTTTTTATGGGTTTCGAATTAATGATGGCACGTGGCAGCGGTGGCATTGATGATCAATGCAATTTGCTTTTATTTAGTCTGTATATAGATTGAAGAGTGGATACCGCTGCATTATAGATACATACAAAGGCATTTTTTGTTCAAGCTGCACTCTATTGAGGCTTTTGGACTTGTAGTCATTGAGGCAATGAATTGTGGATTACCTACCTTAGCCACCAATCAAGGTGGCCCAGCAGAAACTATTGTTGATGGGGTCTCGGGATCCCAAAGTGATCCAAAAAATGGAGATGAGTCTAGAAATAGGATAGCAGATTTCTTCAAGAAGTGTAGGATAGATGCTAAATATTGGAACAAGATGTCAGAAGCTGGTCTCCAACGCATTAAGAATGGTGACTTCACAACGCTACCAAATTCATCGGATATGAACTTTTCCATTAGTAACCAATCATAAATGTTGTCCTGCAGCTATCCATGGAAGATTTGTGTAAATAAAGTGTTGAATATGGGATCTGTTTACGGATTTTGGAGGCCGATGAACAGGGAACAGAAGCTTGCCAAGTAAAGATATATTGAAACCTTCTACAATATCCACTTCAGGAATTGTGGGTTACTTTTGAAAGCTAGTGCTTTGGAATTTTCTCGCTCTGTTATTTTTTGTCAGATCAGTCGTTCTTTCCTTCACATATTCCTGCTGCGACTGCTTGATTTATGACTGACCTCCGTGCTGTACCAAAAAATAAAAGAGAAAAATGGAAGGGAGAGGCTATAAGATTCAGCCCTCTTACCTTCTCCCTCCTCTTAGATCGACATTTAGATACCGTGTTTGGAGTTTGGCAGAGTTTAACCCTTAAGTTTCATGAAAAGAGATCGAAAGGACAAGTTGTTTCTCTGTTCTTCTCTGGTGCCCGAAGCAGTGATGCCAATTAACTCATCAGCTTCCTGGATGATCTCATTATTTGTGGATAGTCATAACAAGGGACCTCGCAGACTTCAGCAACTTCAAAAACTAAACCCCCAAAAGCAGCACCAATTGTTGTCGTTGAATCTCTGCAATCACCTCCAACCTAGAAAGCCAGACCCCAGAGTAGAGGAGGCCCTGAAGCCAGTACCTAAAACTCAGCTAGCAGAAAGGCATGTCATTTATCCCCACCCCAACCTTCATCAAAGTTACGAAAGAAATATCACCAGGAAATGAACCCATGAATTCTCTTTAGTCTTTTTGATGCAAAACATGCGAGCTTAGGAGTTACTTTGAGAAAAAGAAAAATAATTCAAAGAGTGTAATAAAAGAAATAGTTTAGGAGGTGTTTGTATGATCTAATCACAACTGCCTTTCTAGCTTTTGTCATACACAGAAGATGTATGGATAGACATACTTACCTCCATGCATTTGATAAATTTCTTTTCTCTGCCTTTCGAATTTAAAACAAGGCTGGAAGCAATATTTCAACACTAATGACAGAAGTTCAAAAACGCATCCACGCATAAAAAACATTTGAATAGCCTCTGTAAAGCAAGTGTAGTTGTTAAATCGGTGAGTTGAACAGAGCCTGACTTTGAATTGTTTTAGTTAAATCAAATTAAATATTGATTTGATAAAAATTAGGAAGGGGTGTCTTGAATGTGTAGCCTCCCTTTCATTTAATACCATCCCATTCTAATGGTTAGCACCGAAAGTTGCCCAATAATTGACAACTTTTGGTGCACCATTTATTGAAATGGCATAATTAGGCTACATCCCATGTCTTTCGATACACTACATACAAGAGTGAAGAAGAGAAATTCCAAAAGAAAGTTGTGAGGTATTTATGAAAGAGTGAGGTGTTTATTTTTGTTAATAGAGAGATTTTTAATTGTTTTTTCATTACTAAAGAACTATATTTCTTTTTTTATAGCACATCCTTTCACCATCAATCTTGTATGACAACACACCATTTAATTATTGCCATCAGGCTTTATCTTATAAATCTATTTTTTGTCGTTTACCTTCTTTCCTTATGATATAGGAACAAGATCTTAACTTTTATTCTTGTGTAGAGCTTCATTTTGTTGTGGAGTGTTTGTTGTTATGAATTGCCTTTTGATATCGTATGGTTAACAAAAGTTATCAAATTCATCGCTATTATATTCTCTTCCATTATTTGTCCTTTAACACTTTAAAGGATTTAAAAATTGAGAGCACATCTATCTTACTTTTGATTGGATACACCTTATAACATTTCCTGAAGAAATCATCTATGAATGATACAAAGTAATTGGCTCATCTCATGGATATAATTTGTGTTTGACAAACATCAGAATGAATCGAGTCAAAGATGTATTTGCTCTTAGTTGTTGATTTGTCAAACTTCAACATGTGTTGTTTACTTGTAATACAATGCTCACAAAAGGTAAAGAAACCTTTGCAAACCCAGGAAATAGCTTCTTATGTCATGTGGCATAGTTTTTTATGCCACATCATTATCTTTTCTTTTGTAGAAATGGCTGATGCAATTGATATCTCTACCTCCCGATATGTTTCTCCCATTAACAAAAACAAGTTTGTAGCTATTTTTCTTGCCTTTAATACCACTAACACTCCTTTGATAATTTTCATGATGTCATTGTCTATACAAGTCTTACAACCAAGACTATCAAATTATCCCATAGACAAAATATTCTTCTTTAAACCTTTCACAAGTCATACTTCTAAAATAATATGAATTGAGCCATCGTACATCTTCAGCTTGATGGTGCCAATGCTAACAATCTTTAAGGCATGATCATTACCTATAAATATCGAACCTCTAGAGATGGGTTCATATATATGAAACCAATCTCAACAAGGAATCATGTTCCTTGTTGCTCCTAAATCCATTAACCAAATCTCAGTGAGCTTTATTCTATCTTCAGAGACTGTCACTATTTTGCTATATAAAACTTCTTTATCATCTAAAGTGTTGGCAACACATCCTTGAGGTTTTGATGAATCAGGTGTACACCT
>Ga0325414_1003974_pt1 | contig 15433 bp, 8 predicted proteins | sample PopdelMetagenome_8_FD_206183 | JGI IMG/M metagenome (GOLD analysis project Ga0325414, IMG submission 206183) | Populus deltoides microbial communities from Bellville, Georgia, United States - Leaf-PdKOR-R3 | ecosystem: Host-associated > Plants > Phyllosphere > Phylloplane/Leaf | place: USA...
AAAACTAACACAAGGAGACTGTTAAGAAAAAGTTGCTCCTCGTAGCGTGGTCATGATCAATTAAAAAACCCCAAAACAACAGAATCCTTTTAAAAAATGGACACCTTACATTTGATAGCTCTGCATCCATAAACCCTATCCCCCCCTTTCCATCTCCCCCTGTCAAGTTGCCAACCTCATTCGCTTCAAATGGAGGACGAAAGGTCTCTCTCGCTTCTCAAGGTTGGTTTATATAATGTATTTTCAACAGAATATTAGTTGATTTGCTGCTATTTTGTTTAAATTTCATGAACTTTTGATTTGGATTTATATATATATACATATATACTCGTATATTTATTTTCTTTAAAATGCCTGTAGTTAATGGTTAATGAAGGATTATTCCCATCTCCAGAAGAAGACGAGAAGAGGAAGATTATTGTCGAGAAGCTCAAAACAGTACTCATTATTCACATTCGCAAAATAATCAATGTTATCTTTTAGAAAATCTCCGATGAATGTGCCCTATAACTGTTGCAGATTGTGGTAGCGTGGGCTAAGAAGGTGGCGTGGCAGCGGTGTTTACCAAAACAACAAATTGCAGCTACATCTGCTACTATATTGACTTATGGATCCTATGGACTTGGAGTAAGTTTTTGTTGTGAAATGAAATGCCGATTACTGATAGCACATTTTGAAATTTCTTCGCTGTGGCTGTGTATTTTAAATGATCTTAATTTTTCTAAATTAAGAGCTCTCTGATCATATCCACCTCAATTTGCTTGTAATGCACCAATTCACTATCACATGTTTGTGTCAATTTTCAATTTTTTTTTTAATCAAGCACAGCATTCTACTATAGACCTCAGGCATGTAAATTTGGTTTGAATGCACCATTCCTATTAATGTGTCCTTGCTAATTTTGATCACATACTTTGTCTTTGTAAAACGTGTTTGTGAATTTTATCTGTCTGGTTCGTTCAGGTTCATGATCCAGAGTCTGATATTGATGCTTTATGTGTTGGTCCTTTCTTCGCCACTATAGCTGTAAGTTTTCTCTGTTTGTGCTCATCTAGTTTAACCATGTGGATTGGAATAAGTATTGTCTCGATTTTTGTATTATTCATTACTCGTGCAGGAGGACTTTTTTATTGTCTTGCACAACATACTTAAGAGCAGGCCTGAAATATCAGAAATCCATTGTGTGAAGGATTCAAAGGTTCCTTTGATGCGGTTTACATTTGATGGGATTTCAGTTGATCTTCCATATGCTCAGCTTAAAGTATTAAATGTTCCTGAAGTAAGTATGCATACCTTGGACTTGAACAGATTGTATGGTGGATGAAACATTCTTCTAAACGTGATGTTTGCGGTGTTCTTTCCTTGTCAGGATTGAGTAGATGATTGAAGTGCTTTTTTTACTCTTTTTTTTCATTCTTACAAATTGCTTTCATTGTATCTAGTAACGCGGTCAATAGATGCGCTGTGTGCTGCTCCAGTTTGATCAATCGTGGTTCTTTTCCCCAGTTGATAACAAGGATAATTGACATTTTGACTTGCTGAATCGCAGAATGTGGACATACTCAATCTATCCCTTTTGACTAATATTGACGAGACCAGTTGGAAGAGTTTGTCTGGAGTACGTGCTAATCAACGGATACTGCTGCTTGTTCCAAACCTGAAGGTAGATGTTCCTCATGTTTTCTTTCCCATTCACACAAGGATCTCAACTCTTGATTCATTCAGCATGACTATAGTTCATGTATCAGCTTTAACACATCAGTTCCCACAGTAGCTGGTACTTGTCTTTTTGGACAATGTCCCATATTTATTCAAAAGATGCATGTGTACACCTCAATATTGTTACAGCCACTGCATCACTATTCACAAGAGATTTATGCCATGATCTATCCATGGTTTATGAAATCTGAGTGTCTTGCAATTTTTTTTTCTTTACATGATGGTAATTTCTTGCACTAATGCATTGGTCCTAGATGTTTCCCCTGGGAACAAACTAGGCCAATACATGGAGCTCTTGTGGACTATAATTTTCTATCTGTGCAACACATGCTATTGCCACTATAATTATGTGCTTAGATGGTTTGCTTGCAATAGATTTGAAGATTTTTCAGATTGCAGTAATTTGTTATAGCAGTTTTTTGACGAGTATCAGATTTTTGAAATGATGTTTCAGAATTTCCAATCCATGCTGCGATGTCTTAAACTGTGGGCAAAACAGCGAGGAGTGTATGGTAATGTAAGTGCAACGTGCATGTTAGTTATATCAGTTTCATGCTTTGCTTCTATCTGAGATGGGCTTTATCAGAATAACCTTTCCCCCAAAAAATATGGATCCAATTAAATATGCATTGTTTGCAGCTAAATGGGTTTCTGGGAGGAGTGCATTTAGCAGTTCTAGCAGCCTTTGTTTGTCAAAATCAGCCTAAAGCCAGTGTAATTGCTTTAATTTCAAACTTCTTTTGTACATATGCGATGTGGCCTTGGCCTACACCTGTTATGCTGCAAGATGGAATGCCATCAAATGTGGAAGATGTGATTGAGACTCGATTCTACATGCCTATTCGTTTGCCATGTAGTCCATACGAGTATTGCCATTCCAATGTCACTAAAAGCACATTCACCAAGATCAGAGCAGAGTTTCTCAGAGGGCATTCTATGACTAGGGTATGTTTATTATTTAATTGAGACTGGAATACCTGTCTTGACTATTTACCTACACCGTGATTTGCTTGTGGCTTCTTTAGCACTTTTTTCTTTGGTTGGAGGGGCTGTTTTGGAGCTAGTTCCTTAATCAGATGGGGATGCTGTTCTATATATTGATTCTGTTCTAGTTAGCTATAGAGATCTTAATCAAAGAGGATTTTATACAAAAGACTGTAGAACTGTTTTCTTACAATACAGGATCTTCTAAAGTTAAAGCTGGACTCTGATGTGGGGAGAATTTTTGAGCCTTTCCCATACTCAACGAACTATACACGATTTGTCAAAATCTACCTTTCAGCTCCTGATCAAGATGAGCTAGGAGACTGGGTGGGCTGGGTGAAGTCACACTTCCGCTGTCTACTTCTTAAGGTAACTGGCTCATGTGCGCTCCTTCATTTTGGTAATCAACCGGGCATTTATTCACATAAGAACTAGTTGTGTGAAGATGTTGCCTGAATCAGTAAATAAAGATGAAAACAAGAATTAGCAATGCTAGTTTGTGTCTATGTCTTGGTAAACGGCCTCATTAGCCTCAGTTTCATTGCCCTTCCGGGGTCATACAATGCAAGGTATACCAACCCCAACCAGATAGATTTTAACTTCAGTGTATTGCTTTTGTGGGCACTCTCAAAGTAATCGATCTAATAGTACTCATGAATTTATTTTTACTTAATTGTTTTTTTTAATCTCGTGATTTGGTCTCTTCTTCCTTACAACACTTTCTGAGGTTTTATTTGCTTCAGCTGGAAGCCGTGCAGGGCTTTTGTGACCCCAACCCCATGGAATATGTTGATATGGATGCATCTGAACCAAATGTTGTTTTCTACTGGGGCCTAAATCGCAGTAGAAGCAATTTCGTGTATATAGAACCTGTTGAGGAGGATTTCTCGAGGAGTATATACTGTGGCTATTATGGCATTCGTGGAAAGATGGAATTATCTATCGTGCAAGCATCTGAACTACCAAAGAATGCTCGGTTTGACAGTGGAAACGGCAAGAAAATGAAAGCATGCTGGAAGATGCTTGACTACAATCAAAGGAGGACCCCAGCATATTCGCAACATCTGCCAAGCTACTTTGTTGGGTATGTGGAAAGCAATGGAGACACCGAGCACCCAAGTACTGGGGGCTAAAAGTTTACTGTGCTCTCTTACTCTGTTCTGGTACTGATCTTGTTTTGCATCCTACCTTGAGAAATTTGTGTGCGATTAGAATTTAGGGTTAAGGGATTATGGATTGAACAACTTAGTCTGTGATAGCATATTAGCTCTAAAACAACATAAATAGGATGGATTCTAAAGATATAAAAAAGAAAGGGAGTTTGCATTAGACGGGACTTTCGTAAATTACGTCGATCAATGCTTTCCTTCTAATAATTTTTTTTTCCTTTTACATTTGTTGAGTTGACAATTGAACCCGTTAGGAAACGAAGTTGAGCATGTTAGAATGCAATCAACACGAACTTGATTAACCAGCTTTGAAGTTTCGAACTAAAGCAATCGTTCTCCTTTGGAGTTATGATGAAAGCAATTGTAAGTTCTTGTGCCGCAAATTTTCTTTTGGATAAATGTTGTGCAACGAACATTGAAATAGATACCCCTTTAGCATTGGACAAGAGAGGCTGCAAGTCTGCCACAAAGCCGAGAAAGAGCCCAATTCGTGTGAGGTGGTTTTCATTATCCTTTGGGGCGAGGCAGGCGTTGACTAATGCGAGCAGAATCTCCATGATCAAGGCCATAGGAAGATGAGGATTTTGGCATTTCGAACTTCTTTTCCCAAGTACAAGAGGTAGATATTGAACGTAGAAGACCAGCTTCTCGTTCACAAGCATATGCATTGAAGCGAGAGCCCACAAATAATAGGCACGAGGGGTCTGGCCCATGGCAACACCTTAGGCTTTGCCCCACTTTGCTTTCTATAACTCGGTAACATATTTTATGAACTATAACATTTATTTATTAACGATTATTATTGTTATTATTATTGGTTAAACTAGAACATAATGAGGTGCTGACTATTGTTCATAAGCATGAGAAAGATCTAATTGTTTTTTTTTTTTTAAAAAAAAACAAAACAAGGATTGTAATAAGCAAAACGAGATTTTTAAAAAAATCCCATTGCTCATAAGCATGACCATTATTATTTCTTTTTTTTTAAAAAAAAAAGAAGAAGAAGCCATGGCTAGTAGATTTAGGACTCAGCTTCTTCCCTTTTCCTTCTCCATGGCCAGTAGATTTGCTCTGGACGGGCTATTGTGGTTCAACCACTGTTAGAAAGTATATAGTTTTTTTTTTCATTAATGGATAAAAAACATCTATAAAAATTAATATTGTTTTTATATTAATCTAAGGTTAAGTATCACCTTCCAATTTTTATATTTAAAACCCCTAACAATTCCTGTAAGTCAGGAAGTGAGAATTTCAAAATTTGTTAACTTTGGAAAAAACCCATTCTCTTAAAATCAAATTCAACTCATAACATCTTAAGAAAATTAAATTAATAATAAAACAATTAATTCTTATGGTATGATTTTAGCGAACCATATTGGTAGTATTTTAACGAGCCATTATTGAGTAATTTCGTGGGTAAAAACATCCCCGTTGATTTCAAATTTGTTTCGAGTTGATTAAAAAAAGATTTACCTCAATTCTTGACACATCATGATTTTTATTGAAAATTTATGGAGCCATGTAATTATAGGGGTGAATAAAACCAGTTTCTCACCTTGAACTTTGGAATAAAATGGTCCAAGTTATGAATATAGATGGGGCAGGATTGTCGAGAATTTTGAAATAATGAAATTTCTTTTTGACTTCCATTAAATTACTAAGATATTCTCTTATATATTATAGGCACATTGATGACTTATGGGAAGAATTCTCTCTTCAAATTTATATAGTCATGAAACTTAAGATGTTTATAACATCATCTTCTCGCCTTAAATTTAGAATTGGATTTGATATGTTTGATCGATCTAGATACATACAATATAAGATGAACTTGGTTGAATAAGAAATTAAAATGATGGAAATTATAAATAATTTTAATACAAGTCAAGAATTTGGATCTTGGATGAAGAACCGACACTACTCACATGCAAACACAACAAGATTTGAGGTGATCGGATTGAGAGTGGGCTTGCTTATTTACAAATAACTAAACAATTAAAATCAAACCATGCATCCAAGAAGCAGGTGCACTTGATTGATCGATCATGAATATTGCTGCTGTTATCCAAAAAAAAAAAAAATTATGTGAACGGTCTAACGCTTAAGTTAAATTAAGAAGACGAGGAGACCAATATGAATAGGAAACCAATATACAATCTCTTTATGTGATGCGTAAAGAGATTTAACTTGAGCATGAATACGGTTGACACCTGACATGTCTATCTTGTTTTCCATGCCGCTAAGCTTAAGTTGAAGTTTTTAGCGGAATTAAGAAGTCCATGGAAAGTTACGCTTAAAATCTTGAACCTGAAAGCAAAGAAAATATGGTTTTTATCTCTGCCAACCACGTACACACATTTACAAGGTAAACTGAGCCACGAACAAGGCAGAAAAATGGCATCGAAAAGGAGGACACTTGGTGAAATCAATGCGGTTTGCTGCGGGCTGCTTTCTTGTCAGCCCCCCACCGTGGAAAATCCCTTTTGCCGAAGAGGAGGAGGAAAACAGGTGGGGCCGTGGAGGTCCAGGCCCAAGGGATCAAAATTATCATCAACTGAAAGCAAAATCTTAATTTGATCCCCACCAAAAAAGAGTTTTACATTCTCATCTCATATCTTCTTAAGAAGATTTGCTAAGCACGATTCGGCAGGTCCCTTTAAAACAGTTGGGGTTTGATAATCAAGAAGTTAACATTAAGATTTAATAGTAAATCCATCTTCACAGATCATATCGGTATCATAGAATTATGATTAAGGGATCACTTTTCACTTTATTCTTTTTTATGTGGATATAAATGTAGATGTAAATGTAAACGTGGATGTTGCTGAGACTCAGAAGTCAGAAAAGATAGACCACGAACAGCAGCAGCAGCAGCAGCAGCAGCAGCAGTGCTCGTTAGGGGACAGACCGACAGATAATAAGATGGGCCTGATCCACAGTAACCGGATCCATGGAGAGTAAATCACGAGCTGAGGTGATTTTGTCGACATTGGAGCTTGAGATCAAACCCAAGACAGTAGTCTTCGCTTTTGACATGGGTCCAAACTTGTCAGCATCATGAAAGGGTTTGCCGTTTTTAATGTATATCTCGAGAGCTTCATTTCAAACCAGTGCTATCAACGCCAGGCTTTAGATCATTCCAGAAGTTCACGAGCCACTCTGTGAGATGCTTTTCCTAGCAAGAAAAGAGACAATTAATGTCCGCTAAAAGAAATAGAAAGCACTGGAGGCCACGAACTGCACACCACGTGTCACTCAAACATGGTCATGCCTCATAATGTCAACCAGACTGACGTTTGAATAATACCCATTTTTTTAATCTCCAACCATTTCGAGAGTACTTCCTTTACTTTTTTATCATCATTTTCTTGTTTTTTTTCGTTTCAACTGGAGGACAGATTCTTTTACGATAAGGTTTCAATTACCAATCACATCTTAGTTGATGTTTTTTTAAAAATTTTTTTATTTCTTTTATTTTTAAAAGCATGTTTAGTAATACGTTGAAATTGTATTTTTTTAAAAAATATTTATTTTTTATTTAATATTATTTTTTATAATTTTTATATTATTTTAACGTGCTGATATTAAAAAATAAAAATTTAATATATTTTTAAATAAAATATAATTTAAAAAACAATCTTTACCGAATTTAAAGATCCACCGACTTTAAACATGCTATGATAATGGAGAAAAATAAAATCACTGTGACGAATTTACATCTGAAAAGTTTAAGCAGAAACTCACAACCAATTCATAACGATTTTAAATATAAATAATCATTTCAGAATCCATGACTTGAGGTTCCGAATTAAATATGAGTATTTTATATAATGATTAACGAGATCACGAGTTCAGTTAACAACTAACATCAGAGAATAATGTGAACGCCACTGCATCTGAAACTGGTAAAGAGTGACGACAGAGGCAATCCACAGATTGAGACATTATTATATATTTGGCAGGCAATGGTTCAAGATCAAGGAGACCCACACTTGAGTTCATTTCAGAACACAATAAGCAAGCAAACAGAATCTATCATATAACAGCATCACCAAACCAATCTAATTCCCTACCCTTCTTTTCGCTGCCCCTCTACCTTTTCAGTTCTGCAAAAAATGAGAACTTCAGTCTCTTCACTGTCCATTCTCCTTCTTTACATCCTCCTCCTCTCAGCTCCTTTACCACTAACCCAATGTGGTGATCTAGTAGGCCAGATATGCAAGAAGACACCCTTCTACGACCTTTGTGTCTTGTCCTTGCAACCAAACTCAGGGACTGATGTTAAAACTCTAGCCTCTAAAATGGCTAATCTCGTCCTGTCCAATGTGACCGATACCCTGAATTTCATCCAAGGCTTAGTTAAACAGGAAACTGGGACATCATTAGAGAGGCCACTGGCTGATTGTGCAGAGTTGTACATACCAGTTGTCAAGTACAATCTTCCTCAAGCCATTGATGCTTTGATTAGAGGAAGGTATGGATTTGCCAATTATGTTTTTTCTGATGTTTCCAAACAAGCTGATGCTTGTGAGAAAAACTTCTCAGGCGAGGATGAATCACCATTGACTGATAGGAATAAACTTATCAGCAATCTTTGTGAGGTCGCGGTAGCCATTATCAATATATTGCAGAAGGGTTTCTGATTATGTTCTCTGTCTTCTTATTTTGGTTACTAGTTAGTGTCTGTTTTGGTATGTAGCAGTTCTCTCTTCATTGCTGGACTAAATTAGTGAGAGTCCTTCAGGTCTGTATCTAAGTTTTTGTACTTGAAGCAGCAGTTCAGTTTGAACCAGTGAATTATTGGCATCTTTAATCTTTTATTATTATTTTCTTCTGCCATATAAGCTCTCTCTTTTTTGTCTGTTTTGTTTTGGACTTGGATGCCTAGTGTTAAGAGGGGTGTGGCCGAGTTAACTCGAGGTTGTTTTTTTTCACTGCCCCAAGAAATAAACCCAACCCTAAGTGACCAAAGGTTCTGGAAAGGTTACGAATATTTGAACTTCCAAGTAGTTAAGCAAGTTAGCTACAAAAGTTAGTTCACAGGACAGATTCAGAGACTATCAGTTTGCTGCAATTTCGCGTTGATGTTATAGGATCTCCAAGTGCAGCATAGAGTTGTAGGGGAGCTCATTGTGATTCTGATGGACCGAGTTCAAGTGATAATTTTGTTTGTCTGTGGAGGCATAACATAAGCCCAGGTTTCTGTTAAAGCCACAGCCTCCTTCACAGTTGAACTTGCTGCTATACAATTGAAAAAACTACAGCAGTTTGTGATTGATGTTTCCTGCCAATCTTATGGGCGGGATGATTAGTTTGGCCCAAAAGGAATTGGACAGGCCACAAATTTAATATGACAGTAAATGAGACAATTATGGGCATAATAAAACGAATCTACAGGCCCAAACCAGAGAAGGGGAAAGAACAGAAGAAAATCCACGGATTGAAATTTTTTATATTCATGTCCTCCTTATTATTATTCATTGAATAGTAAATTTATATATTTATATATTATTTATTACTTATTACCTATCAGATAAGTTAGCTGTAATTAAAAAAACCACCTATTCAATCAATATTCATTGGATTAAATTTCCATCCCTAAGCAAATTTCAAGAAATGAAAAAGTTCATTCATGGTCTCTCAAGTATCTTATCCGATCAAATCAGCCCATTTATTTTTTTTTCTTTATCAAATTAAATCCTCTGTCTTCAATTTGCAGAAGACAAGAACCTCCGTCCTCTTAACTGCATGCACGTGGCAGCTATCTAATAAATGGATTGGACAGAATAGAATTAGAAGGATTCATTTGAATAAATGTTGAGGCTCGTGGCACCATGAATAATTTTGTCCGAAAGCAAACACTAAATAGTGAGGGTGCGAGGAGAGCATCGAAAAGAGAGCGAGGAAGAAGAGAAAGAGGAAGTCCTCACCTCGGCGGCAGGCTGACGAGGACCTCATCTTAGAAATAGGAACCAAACGGCTTTTGGGTTTTTAAATACCAAAATGTGCTCATGTGGCTGTCTATCTTCAAATACCAAAATGTGCTCATGTGGCTGTCTATCTTCCTGTGTTCTTGTTCCTTTTGCTGTTTTCCCAGCAACTTCTTCTACATTACCTCGCAATGAGAATAAAAAGAACTCAAAAGGCATCTCTGAAGATGCATGGTGTGATTTGTAGTAATCCACAAGTTAAGACAAAACGTGATGGCGGTCGTTTAAACCCATACGCTTTGCAGATATTGACTGCAGGTCGAAAGCAAGCTAGCACACGAGTCTGCTCATAGAAGACCGAGTCAAAAAAACTTTAATTTTGTTTTTAATCGAAGACCAAGTCAAAAACCTTAGAAATTTTCACATCTCCAAATGATTTTGAAGGAAGAGGACAGTAGTCAGAAACCAACTGTGGTTTCACAAACTTGGCTTCCTTTGTAAAATGTTCTACTCTTTGTTTCTTTTCTTTCAGTGCGTTACTTCTCAGACTCTAAAGGCAACTTCTTTCATGATAAAATTAGGCTAGGGCATGTGATGCCAGCGTTTTCTCCCTTCGCCAATTATATAAAGTGAAGTGTAAACTCAACCTCATCCTGAACTAGTACAGACATTTTCTGCCCTTGCTTCATTGAGAAACACTTGTGCAATTATATTCACAGTAACAAGCACATGTCATGAAACTCGATTTCGTAACATAAAGAGAAGCCTAACTCCCTATTAAAAATCACCTAATCACCACACCACGGCACCGAGTCTAGTTATTTGCATTCCGGCAGAGATTAAACATCCAATCTCTTTATCGTCCGTTTTACTTCTCCGTTGCCTCCTCCTTTTGTTTCTTGCACCACTAATCCAATGTGGTGATTTGATAAACAAAACTTGCAAGAAGACAACTGATTACAATCTCTGTGTCTCATCTCTACAATCAAATCCTAAAAGTTTGGATGCAGATGTTCAAGGTCTAGCCGACATAATAGCAAAAATCACTTTGTCAAATGCAACTGACATGCTAAGTTACATTCGTAAACAAGTCAACCAAACCGAAGATCCCAAGCTGGAACAATCCTTAGCTTACTGTGCTGAAGTGTACATACCAGTTGTGCAGTACATTCTTCCCCAGGCTATCAATGCCTTGAATAAGGGTTGGCTATGGATTTGCCTAGTATGGGATGTTGGATGCAGCCGATGAAGTTGATTCATGCACAGGGTCGAAGAAATCACCACTAGCTGGTAGGAAACAACTCGTGCTGGACCTATGTGGTGTAACTGTGGCCATCATCAACATATTGCTGAAGAAATGAATATCTGATCTAAAATCTCCTTTTCATCTATACATCCCTTAGAGCTGCTGCTGCTTTTGATTAACCAAACTTCTTCTTCCATAAATCATACAACATCATATCCATGTTGTCTTTTGAATGAGCTAGGTATGGAGCGTCAATAAATTCCTAAAATGAAATCTTCAAATACTACCTGGTGCTAGGAGATACTGACAACACCAACACAAAAATAAAAACAAAACAAAACAAAGCAAAAAAAACTAGTAAGGCTAAGTTCTAGAAAAAAAAGATGAAAGAAATCCATTGATTTCGAACACCAATCCATGAAGTAGAAGAAAGATACCGTATTGAAAACAACAAATCTAAAGAGAATACCAGGTCTTTCCATTGCAATTTAATTTAAACATAAACATATTCCATGTAATACTTTACAGATAACAGGCTACCATCAACAGTCATTTCGCCTCTCTAATACCTAAAACATAGGGATCCATATATAATGCTGCTTCATATTTAGGCACTCTTACCCATTCCATCCCATTTTGTTCATCAAATAAAAAAAATGGTTTGTAGAACAAGATACGAGATTCATTTAAATCTAGCAAATCAATTCACAAACAAACCTGCCTTTGTTTCAGTATGGAGAATTATACAGTAAGTCGGCTGTAAGGAGGGAACTTATCATAACTGGCTCAACCTAAAAGGCCACAGCACTAAACTGTTTTTCCCCAAAAACCCACCAGTAAACTTTTTCGGTAATCTAACTCATTCCAAACACTATGAATGTAAGGGATAAATTACCCGACAAACTTCGATCTTGGAGGGATATTGGTACAAAAAGTGCAAGTATATGGCTTGCATGAGAAGTGCGAGAAAGCAGGTAAATTTCTTTCAACAATACAAGCTTGATTACAGTAACTGTCTTCTTTTCCCCGCTCATCTCACAGTTCTTGGATTTTTGGGAGGATCTGAACCAGCAATTGTTTCTATGAAGCTGCAATGCATCAACAAATAAACAGATTAATTGTAGAAGACCATAACATAATATTAACACCTGATATGACCAAAGCACAAAGTACATGTACTTAAAGTGCAAGATATAACAGGAGAAATGTGATCCATGACATACTTCGGATATCCAGACCCAGGTCCATTAGACTCGCTTGCAGATGGATTCCCAAAGTATTGAACTGAAATTAAACCATCACCAGCTGTCTCTGATGACACAGGAGATCCCACTGAGCTTGCAGATGTAGCTCTGGATGACATTCCTGCAAAATGAATTGCATGAAACTACGAACATAAGTTAGCAAAAAGAAAGAAAATGCTTATGGAAAAATGCCAGCAGTGATTTCTGTAATGGAATGACCTCTTGTAAAGAATTATTAAGTAATATGATCAATGAGTTTCCAAAAATGAATTGCAATTTGCAAAGGCACCCAGGCAAAATTATCATTTTACATGCACGGGAAGCACAGATAAAAAGATCATAAAACAAATAATGAAACAGGAGAAAAAGGGTAGAGAGAGAGTGATAGAAAGCCTGAAACTAAATCATCTTTTCCCAAATGCCCCCAAACAATTAAGGATGTCTGAAAATTTAGAGAAAGCAGCAAAAAGAAAATAGATGGACAACACTAGAACATGATTCAATGTCGTTTTGAAAACTCTAACCCTGTTACATGTAGCCAACATTATACACACTGGGCAAGATTCAGAAAACCATTTCAGCATAAGATACAGTATATTAGAATCAAAATTCAGAAGCCCGCCCACCTTTCGCAAATAAACATCCATATACAAGGAAATTACATGGATGGGAGCTGTAACACAAATAGCAGATGCTGAAAATGGACAATAGGGGAAAAATTCACACATTCCAGCTCAAAGAAGTCAAATGTAACTTTTGAATGATTGGGAAATTCAAACATAAAGAAAAACTCTACAGTCCAAATCAAAGGCATGTATTAAAGCATAGGTTATCCCACATATCATTTGTATCCAAACCATTGGCTTGAACCAAGTATGGGTTAAAGACTAAGGCAGTAATACTGTGAGAAGATCTTGCACAAGCATTACCTTGAAAGAGAATCACAAGGCAGAATAGAATGGTGAGCACCATGGCAAATACATTGTTATTGGATGATGGCTTCGTAGCTTTTAATTTCTTCAAGGCCTTCATCCGCTCAATCCTTGCACGTTTCAACATGGCTAGTTCAGAAATCTCCTTGATCAGCTTTTGGTCAGCAGCATCCAATGATGGACCTCGTGGAGGCCTAGGAGGCTTTTTATTGCTCGTTTTTTTATGCTTCTCCTTTACCATTTTCTTCTCTACTTGACCAACAGATATTTCACCCTCCAACTTCGCATGGTCTGCAGAACCACCACCAGAGTCTGACACGTAGCCACACAAATTTACCCTCTCTTCACCATTGGCTGTCCCATCGGCGAATGCCCCACAAACCTTAGCAAGCAACGGCTTTGCTGGTGTTTTTACTCCTGAACCTGCATCTTTACATGAATCTTCAACACTATTTCTCACCCCATTTTCAAGATCAACCTCAAAATCTCTATCTCTTGGAGCCATTTGATCTATTTCCAGCAACCAAAGCCAGTATGATGTCTTCAATTTCTCACTCTAAACAATTAAAGCCCAAAATAGATTCACAAGAACAAGACCGCTAAAAGAAATTAAACCTCAAAGCCAACCCGTCATACGAAATTAAACTTTTTTTTACATGATAAAGTACAGAGCACTGCGAGAATTGACGATAAAGATATCCAACTTCATCAAGTAAACAACACTTTCCAGTTATAACTCGCAAATGAAGACATACAGAGTCCACAGTAATAGCAAACTAACTTGCCCTTTTCACTAATAAAGCCTCAACCTTTGACTCCTTCCGAAACCCGGGCTGTCAATCTCAAAATTAATCACAAAAACTAACAAAACCCTGCGTTTTGAATAATGGAATAAAAAGTTAGCCACACTCCATGTGCTGTAAAGGGCCCAAAATTAGAGTTTGTGCTTCAATCTGCAGAGTTTACATAATTGGAAAAACAAAAGGCAAAGCAAATAACATGTCTTTAACATTCCTTAACAAAACAGGCAAATACAAAAACACCCATAAGAAAAGCTTAAAACTTGATAATAAATCAAAGAACCCATTAAGCCTTGAAATTAAAGCAAGGCAGGCACAAATCAAACCCACAAAGCAAAACCACAAGAAAACAATGCATTACAAATTACAGGATCAAATACACAAATCCAAAGTACCCCATTATTTTTTTTAATTAAACCCTAAAAAGAGCAGGGGAAGAAAAACGAAAAAGAAAAGGAGTGGATAAGTACCTTGTAGGGAAAGAGAGAAAACCCCAGATCCGAAGCAGACAAAGGCGGTCAAAATGGGCTGTATCTCTCTCTCTCTCTCTCTCTCAATGTTAGAAAATAAAAATAAAAGCAACAGATAGTACCATCCTAAATATAAAGAAAATAGACAGAAAGGATGAGAGAGAAGCGAGACACAAGGGAAGGACACGGGGGGTTTCAGCGAGGAAAAAAAAAAAAAAGAAGATTCTGGTCGTTACCAAACTTAAATTGTTGAATCCTAAATATTAATTAAAGAAAAAAAAAGAAAACAATTAATTATTTCCTTGTTTCTTATGAAAACCAGGCGATGTGATTGTCTTGGAAATTTCACCGACACTTGGCTGTGTTTTTCCTTGTATTTACAATTTCAGTTTTACGCCCCACAACTTATAAATTTTGTGTATTTTTATTGACAATAAAATCTGCATGCATCATTTACATGTCCTAATCAAACCTTCTAAATGCTACTAAATATCTTGTCCTGTGAGAGTTCTAATGCTGTGATAGTTGTTAAACGGCATCGTCCCTTTGTGTTTGTCAAGGAAAACAAATTATTCCATTTACTCTCAGACCACAATTTTTAAAAGTCTATTAGCCCCAGACAAGATGAGCGTGACCTGTATATGTGTATTGGTTAGAAAATCGCTTCACCTGTTTTGGATAATTTCAATTAAACGACAAAATGACTGCGTACGTACCAAATTAACAATATTTTATAATGTCAATTTGATTATTTAAAAAAATATTCCGACGAGTTCAAATCTTGGACCATCGCATCAAGAAAAAATTATTAAATCCTTTAAAATGTCAAGATTTCTCCTGAATCCTGATGTAAGCTGCCATGGAGATGCGTGTTTGAGATAACTCGTTAGTGAGAAGATGATGGTAAATTTTTCAGTTACATCGCAGTGATCAGATTTT
>Ga0325414_1003975_pt1 | contig 15431 bp, 15 predicted proteins | sample PopdelMetagenome_8_FD_206183 | JGI IMG/M metagenome (GOLD analysis project Ga0325414, IMG submission 206183) | Populus deltoides microbial communities from Bellville, Georgia, United States - Leaf-PdKOR-R3 | ecosystem: Host-associated > Plants > Phyllosphere > Phylloplane/Leaf | place: USA...
TGGCCGCGATCAAGATCATAGACAAAACAAAAACCGATGCTGCCATGGAACCTCGTATCATCTCCGAGATTTCAGCCATGCACCGCCTGCAACACCACCCAACCATTCTTAAAATTCACGAAGTTATGGCAACAAAAACCAAAATCTACCTCGTCATGGAACTTGCCTCAGGAGGTGATCTTTACTCTAAGATCCGCAAGATTGGGAAACTCAAAGAATCAGCCGCACGTCGTTACTTTCAACAACTTGTGTCTGCCCTCCACTTCTGCCACCAAAATGGTGTCTCTCACCGCGATATCAAGCCTCATAATTTACTCCTTGACGGTAAAGGTAATTTAAAAATATCTGATTTTGGACTCTCGGCTTTGAAGAATGGTGGTGGTGACGGTGTGTTTTTGCTTCAGACTGCTTGTGGTACTCCAGCTTTTACGGCACCGGAAGTTATGTCGCGGCAGGGTTACGACGGAGCTAAAGCGGATGCTTGGTCTTGTGGAGTCATTTTGTTCTTTTTATTGTCGGCTCATTTGCCATTTGATGACAGTAATCTTGCATTCTTGTATAAGAGAGCTCATAAAGGAGAATATCAAGTGCCCTCTTGTATATCAAAGCCGGTTAAATCGATTATAAAACAGCTTCTAGACCCAAATCCTTATACAAGAATGAGCGTGGAAGCTTTAATGAAGCATTCTTGGTTTTTGAAGAAGTTTGAATTGCCAACCCAAAGTAGTGTGTTCGAGTTGGATTATAAAAAATATTGTAAATTTGATCAAAAGAGTGCGGTTGCTAGCATTACCGCATTTGATATAATTTCTCTATCTTCAGGGTTGGATTTGTCACGGTTATTTGAGGTTAAGAATCGGAAAGAGAGAAGATTTACATCAAGCGAAACGGTGGAAAGAGTTACAGAGAGAGTGAGAGAGGTTGGAGGGAGATTGGGGTATGGGGTAGTGGAAGGAAAGGGTGGGAGTGCTATTGGGTTGGGGAAAGGGAGGGTGGGAGTGTTGTTTGAGATGTTCGAAATAGCGGAGAAGCTGTTGGTGGTGGAAGTTAAGGTGGTGGAGGGTGGTGAGGTGGAATTTGAGGAGGTTCATTGGGGAGAACTGAAAGATGAGCTTGAGGACGTTGTGCTTCAGTGGCATAATGATGTCATGTGAAGAGAGGTTCATGTTGACTTCAATGGATCAGTTTGAGGAGGTTTGAGGATGTTAGTAACAAAGTTAGCCTAATTACTTGTTCTCGGATGGATGCGTATATGGTTACTGTTCTAATCGGGGATGGATAACCTGAGCTGATCTTTGTTCATGAAAGAATGTGTTCAGTTGTAGTATATTTTTCACTATTTACTTGTGTTAGCTTGGTTTGTGATCTTAACCTCTTGGTTTAAGCTTGTTAACTTGTAAAGGTGATAATCTCACTCAAGTTGGAATAATTAAATTCTCTTTGTTTGCCTTGTTACTTTCTGATCTATACTTGTGTTCTTTGATTTGGCATGACACAAAACCAGCACTTCAGGATTTGCAAAATAAGCACTTGCAAGATTTTTTTTATCAGGAACTGTGTAGACTATGTCTGATAATTCATCAATGGTCGCATTGCGTCACCTCTAATTTCAGTTCTAAGTTTCTTTTCAGTTTACAGCATTGTCAACTTTTGGTTTTGGTTTGATGAGACTCGAGATTTCTGGCTGTAGATACCCCCCACTGATTGCTCGTTAGTAATTCATCCATTGAATTAGAAGCCATAGTCACAGGCGGCCAATTGTGAAGAAATATGCATAGAGAAAAAGAAAAAAAAAAGAATAAATGAACACAGATGAAACCCCTGTGAAGTCATGAACTAGAACTCTAAAATGTTATTCACACTCATTGAATTTTAAACCTCCTTTTTAAAAAAAATTATGAAGCACAAAACAATACAGGTATTATACACCTTATTCGTTTGATGATCCAATGCATGACACAATAACATGCAATATCAGAAGGAAGGAAGGGTACAGCCTATGACTGCAGCGTAATATTTCCACCGAAGTTCTTCAGAGGTGTTAATTACTCATCAATTACCATCTCCCTGGTTGCTTCCCACCTGCCAAAGTATAAAGTTATTGCGTTCTGGAGAGTTCTATCAAGAATCAAGTTAGTAAATAATGGTGATGAATTTTATTGTATGGTTGCTCATGATATGAGCGGTATTGTATTCATTATGCTATGATTATTGTGAAGTCTGGAAAAGTTTCCAGCTTTTCTATTCAACACAATGGTCGTGTATCTTTGAAAAGAAAATAGTGAATGAGAATCTGAATATAGCTTATTCGATTGGCATTAACTTGTCGGAATGATTCTTAACTACACATTCAAGTTTATGCAGTGACAATCTTGTGTTCTTGGCAATAACTAACATTTCAAGGTCAACATCCAGGGGACAATTATGATTAATTCCCTGCATGAAACGGAAACGGAAACTGAAACTGAAGATTTCTTTTTTGCTTTTCCTCCTGTTGACTGAAAATGAAGATGTTTAAATAGAAATGAAGACAAAAAATGAAATCAGTTGAGAATGAGCCGAAACACTCTGGAATTCTGACAATTTTTCTAGAGAACTTATGTACAAGTTAAACTAAAAGGATTGTTAAGAATTTATGCAGATGTTTGCTGATACGAATCATGGTGTTGTTTTTCTTTGAGTTTTGTCAACAGTAGTAGCTGTTGATCATGATCATGATCATGAATTGCCAACCTTGACAGAAATGAGCCAACCAATTTCGCTAATACTAAACAGTACCGATGTAATTGACGTGGTGATGGTATATATTCTTTCAACTGTTTGTTAATGATAGCCAGAGCAATCCTAGCTGGAAAACTGAATGATCAAAAACGGTTTTGTAATACAGAATCTTTTCCAGAGATTTGGGAGTGTTTCAGAATTTACTTTTAAAATGTAGTTTCTGTGAACTCATATTATGGATTTGTTTAATTTTAATAGCATTCAAATTTTGTACTTTTATCCAGCTCCAGTGATGAGAGAGGACTGTATCCAAAATTGCTTGCCATTTGAGGGGAAAAAAAGAGTAAATAACATGTTTTGTTTTGTTTTTTTCGCTAGTGTTGGACTCATCTCGGAGATTCTCTTTTCTTTCTGACAACATTTCATGCATTTTTATTGGAGAAAGTTAAGGGAGCAATTGGAAGCTGGGAACCAAAGGAGCCACCTCAGATGAGCTCAACAATGCGGTGTGAGCCACCAGAAATTTGGTAACACGTTTGATTTTGTTTTCAAACTTGGGCTGGCATATTTAGAAGATTTTTATGAAAAAGTAATTTATTTTTTGGCGTCACGACTAATATAATACAAGAATTTTTCAACACATTTGGTAAGGTTACGGCTTGAGGTTCATTGATCTCAGCTGATCAGTTTCAACTGCTGTAACCAGTAAAAATAAATGCATTGTTCGAAAAATGATATCGAAGGCAGCTTATGTGATAATCCCACTTCCTTACCTCATCTCTGAAGGAGGAAGGGTCAATTGAGTTAAGAACCAGATGAGGTCACAGACACTGACTTGAAGAAATTCGCTCCATAGAGGTGTCATTGAACTCAATTTGAACCCTGTACATTTGACTCTACGCTTTTGTTGATCCTATCCATTACAGATTACAACGACCAACAACTTCTGCTACCCTAGGAGCAAGAGAAAACGGACTGCAGACCATAACCACAACCTAAGTTTACTCGTCATAATCATCATGTACGTCAGCTACAGTGGAGAGACCTAAAATCCATGCCTGCAAGCCATTCTGATAATCATTTTTCTTAGTTGCCTCAAGCTTGTCAACAGCCTTCTTTGATATTCCACATTTTACCAGAGCAATTCCAAGAGAATTGAACATATAATCGTCAGGTTGAATGGAAGCTTCTACCATTTCCTTGAACGTTCCCACAGCCTCTTTCCATCTGCCATCCAATGCATACAACCCAAGCACATTGTTATAGCACAACAAGTCAGTCAAAAGCACCAACACTCTCGTCTGTTTTGCAATCTGAATGGCTTCCTCAAACCTCCCCAGTCTTTTCTACATGCACAGCATCATTGCAAAGGTAATCATTTTCATTCCCTTATCTTTTCAAGCTCTCAAAGATCTCTTCTGCTTGTTTGACCATAGGTTTTTCGCTTCAGAGATCTATCATACAATTTGAAGAATATGCATCAGGACCAGAATCGGACGGCTGAAGCAGTTTGTATGTTTCTTCTGCTTCCTTTAAGTACCAAACTTGATTAAGGAATTACATATGACTGTATTTCCAGGCAAGCCTGCTCTTTTCATTGCATCTACATAACCAAGAGCTTCTTTAACACTTTCAGCATCAGCAAAAGTATTTATCAGCACACCATAAACTACAACATCTGGCTTCACATCAAAACCTATCATCTCGTAATGAAGATCCTCAGCTATTTCCAGTTTACCTATTTTCTCAACTCTTGAGATCAAAGCACAATAGGAGATGCAATCAGTAAATGGTCCTGCCTCTTGCATCTTCTTAAGATAATGTTTTGCTTTGTCTGGCAAGTCAGCACCGGCCGAAATCTGTATGATAGAACTATAGGTACATCTTCTTCAAACAAGTGACATGCTTTACCATAATTCTGCGCTAACCTGTATGCTTTAATCATCACATTAAACATGAGGACAGTCAGCATCTACCCCTCTTGGCACCTCACGAAAACTTTCTCAGCTTCCAAAATATGGCAGTGCTTCCCGTATGCATCAATGCTGGCAGAATAGCACTCAAAACTCATATTTCCTGTGAGATGAAATCTCCTGAACCATAGCCATGAAAACTCACGCATTCCAGCTTCAATGTACATCCTAGTCAGAGCAGACCGAGTATACCCATCAATCTCCAAAACCTTTTCATCCATCTCAGGCACCAGATCTTCTGCATCACTGACCATATGCCTTGTTGAGAATGCATACGAGAGAGTGAGTGGTAACTGACACGATCTGGCACTAATCTAGTCTCCTTCATCCTTTTAAAGTAGCTAGCTTCCACTGCTATATTATCATGCTTAGCACGAAATGAGAATATTTTATGTCCTTGTGTCAGGTGGGCATCGGAACTCCTCCATCTTCTGCATAAGCGAACCAATTTCTTCAGGCTGGTCATGGTTACCACAAATGTGGATCATGGTATTAAAAGTTACAGTTGTTGGCACAATACCTTCTCTAACTATCTTTGCAAAAGTCTCAGATGCTTCTTTAAGTTGCCCTGCCTTTCCAGAAGTTTCTCAACGTGTTGTGTGTATGTGAGCTCAAAGAAACACTGACCTGCACACCATTCTGCACCCTAGCACTTGCTTTACAGGTCCCTTCATGCTTTATAGATTTACCCAATGCCCAATTCTTAAAAAACTCTTCCGGCTTTTGAAAACTCCCCAGCTTTCTTGTACATTTGCACAACAATTCTCATAGTCACCTCGTCCGGACCATTCCTCGTTCATTCATCTTCTAAGCCAGTGAAGAGCCTCTTCTTTAAGGCCACCTTTGCTGTAAAAATCAATCAAAGTACCATATGTAGAATTGACCGGCAGAATCCGTTTAATTCTCGTTTCATTACACAAACATTCAACATGGCTCCATTTTCGAGCTCGCCAAGAATCCTGAGCATAATGTTATAATGAATCACATATAACTCATAGCAACCCTTCCCCTTAAACCACTCAAAAATCTCCAAAGCTCTTTCCCAATTAGACTGCTCCTTCAAAATCATGTTCCTATCTCTGTTACTAAGTGTATCCTCCCATGGATTCAATGCCCCATCCAGGTCTTTAATCGTATCAAGAGCTTCCAAAATTGATGGAATGCAACCTCCATAATATGCCCAGTAGTCGAACCGCGGTCTGCGCTTTATCAACGGAACCATTGCTACTAACCCGCTTCAAATCAACCCCAAAGCTCTTGTTATTATCAATTCTAGTACTATTCCTTGAGGTATTTCTCAGTTCTCTATCTGGGTTTCTATAGAAGCCAGGTTTATTAGGAGTCTGTTAGTGAACTGTACTGAACTCCTTGAGAATTCATCCGTTGTGGGTTTCAAGGCGGCCTTGCTGTTTGTGTTTCGACAGTTTCAATCTTTTCTAGTGGAGAAAGTGGTACTCCTGTGTTTGTGGGTGGTTTCTTTCCATCATTGGCACCATAGTTAGATTGTTTGAACTTAAACATCCCTTGCAGTCGAGAGCCTTTTAATTTCTTACACCGGGTCTTGTCAACTGTCATGCTTCCAAAACAACAGATATCACGTTCCTTACACTAGAATTTTAGTCGAAACAGAGGATAGAGCAGCGGCTAAACTTGATATCATTTCGGGTGTATTTGTTGAAGAGATGTGGGCACCCCCAAATAAAAACTCTCTTCTCAACGATTCCAAGGATTTGAAATTCGGGTAGTGATTATTATTTAAAAATATATTAAAGTAATATTTTTTTATTTTTTAAAAATTATTTTTGATATATAAATATAAAAAAAAAAATTAACAAAAAAAATTCAAAATTTTAAAGAATAACACAGTTTGGACTGTATTTCCAAAAAAAAAAAAATAAACTCTAAAACAGGATATAACCACGGTCTGAAACAAACCTATAAAAGATAAAAAAAATTTGAAAAACAAACCTCTCACAGAAGCTCAAATGACTCCGCATCCATATTCCATATCCATAAAAATTGGAGGCAGCATGCAGGCTTATCGATAGTCAAAATGGATTTTGAAAGACAACAAATTTCCAAACGAATAGCTGATGCAACAGGACATGATTATCCCTTTTCTTTACCTCATGCCTTGAGTGAGCATATTGCTTGTGCTAAACAGTGCTTAAAGGGCTCGTAAACTTTCTAATACAAGACGGTGAATCATTTGTTACTATTTAGAATGACTGTTTTACATGGTGGGTTGAGCATCATGATCCACCCTTTATCAATTACCCGCATCCAGGCGAGCAAATAGTTTGCTGATTATTTTTTGTATTTTGACTTCGTACCGCATGAGCAACATGTGGCAAGCCATCCATGCTTATTTACAATACTTGTTGAACCATACTGCAATGTTAAGGAAGCCTTCATAGTCGGATTGGGGTCTGCAGAAAAGCAATGCGGATCAGGCTTTATGTGAAAGTGAATTAGATTTGAGCTTCGTTGTAGCTGTTTACACTAGAATGTGCCCCTGTAAATGTTTTACCTTTCAATCGCATGGACATCATTGGGAAACACGAGGATTTTGACCTCAACGCCTCTCTCTTTTAATGCCCGTGCATACTACAAAATTTTCAAGTATCAAACCATTAGTACCATCATATTATGCAAGTAATAGGAAAAAAAAAAAAAAAAAACTGTTTGCGATTTTTTATCTTGTCTATCACTCTTCCAGCTACTTTTTTCAAAACATACACTGGAATAAAATTTAAACAGCCAGCTTGTACTTGAAGAGGGAACCAAACTTACTTGCAACCCATTAGACAATGGAACACGTAGATCCTGAGCACCTAGAACAAAAATGGTCGGTGTTTTGACCTGTGAATGTTATCAAACTAAGAAATTCAATACCATGACTTGAGGGTTTTGGTACTCAGCATAGATAAAAAAAAATCCAAAAGAAATGCCAATCACTATCTCTACCCGGCCAATATGACTGAAAGAAAGAGGGAAAAAGTTGTAAGTTTCAGGTTTCCTGTTTCCTCCACCTTTGCTTTTGGCAAACACCGACACGTAGTTGATGTTCTGGTAAATAACCAAAGAATTTTTTTTACCATGAAGCACAGATTCTTCATTCTCAACATATTGTTTTCCTTTGCATTGCACAGATGCCAAAAGCAGAGCTTGGCTGTTGTTGTATAGCATTCCATGCATCTTGCTAGTGCCAATGCATTCCATGCAGGTACAATTTCCAATCCAGTACAGTTGTCCACTGCAAGTTGCATGGAAACGCATTGTGTTTTCTGACACTAGCTATACTAGATTTTTCCATTGCTTTAAAGTTGATAGCATTCAGCATTGTAAAAGCAACCGCACTACCAGGTGTCATTTTGCTGTCGAGGCTGCAGACCAGCCTGTTCATTGGGAGTTTTTTGCAGTAAATTTTATTTGGTTTGGACCATTCTATTCCTATTCTTAGTGCTTCTGTCTTAAGTCCCAAAAATACTATGAAATAATATATATATATATATATATATATTGAAAAATGGAAAAATATTGTGTCCAATAGGATTTGAACCACTATCAAAGGTTTTTAAGACCTCTGTCCTATCCACTGGACAATGGACACCATCACATATCACCTAATAGAAAACAGGTCTCTCTAGAAAGTACCTTTGAGATGTGTGATATGGGAGATTTGCTGTGAAAGAGAGCCAGATCCTCAGCTGAGGGTGCTTCCGTAAATTTAGTTTTCCCCTCAACTCCATAGGTTTCCACATAGCACCAATCAGGGATGTCTGTTATGCCAACCATTGATGCAAGGTTACAGACGGGATTTCTCGCAGCTGCAGCAACAAATTTATCTGGTGCCTGCAGAAAGTTATACAGATATGTTCACTATATTAGAGGTCTATGTAATAACAAAAATCTCGATATACAGTCTACAAAAGACACCTGACTATCACAAGGAGAGAGCTGGAAATGCTAAACCTGGCCAATTAAGTGAGTTGTGAGAAAGCCACCATGGGAACCACCAATCACAGCTATTTTGGAGGGGCTAGCAACACCCGTGTCAATCACATGATCTATTGCTGTAATTACATCATTGACATCCTGTGCATAGTAAGCTATAAGGTTAGAATTTGCACAAACTCCACACGATCTATTGCTGTAATTACATCCTTGAGATCCTGTGCATAGTAAGCTATAAGGTTAGAATTTGCACAAACTCCCCAAATGTTTGAGATGCTTGAGTAGAGATATCTGTATGTCTTCTGGGAGAAAATGGATTTTTTCCAAACGAGGAAAAAGAACAAGAAACCAGGAAATACAGGTAATGTGTCCTGATACTACTTGCAAGAGATTATTAAAAATGAAGAATCAACACTGGGGCAAAGGGAAGTGGAGAAAGTAAGAGAGAAATATGCAATATTGGAACAAGAAAGTTGACTTGTTTGTTTGTAGTTTAGTACTGCTTAGAGTTTAAAGATTATTTTGATAACTTTCTAGGATTTTATTGTTGTTGTTATTAGGATATTTATTTCTTATTGAGTTCAGGTAACTTTCTTGTTCCCAAACTACATCAGAGAATCCCTTCATAGAAAAAAAAAAGGACTCAGAAAAATAATCCAACCTGATGCATAAAGCCTTGATTTTTACAAAAAGCATGCCAAACAAAATTTAGGAGAAAGGACAGATTTGCCCTCAAATTATTATGCACGTCCCAAATGAATCCTCCACCAATTAATTGAGTCCCCATTTATTGGGGTTGGTTAAATCATCTCCAATGTTATCTACAGTGAAAAGGTCTGTTCATTTTTAACACGACTCCCGTGCCTACAGTTTAAGCCAATATTTTAGGCAAGTATTCGCACAAAACTGATGCTCCCTCAGACAATGTGGTGCCAAATATATTCATTAACAAGGATCTTGACACTAAAAGTCAACCCACATGATGCATGTGAATGCTCAAATATAAAATGAGGTTATAGCCTATTTTGTGTGTTAAAGAGTCTTGCACATGTGGGTGTGATTTTTAACTCCAAAATATTTTTGGCTCACTTTTGTCCTCGAAATCAGGCTAAAAGAGCTTGCACCAGCAGGGGCTAATTCAGAAAATTCTCAAAGGATGGGGACTCATTTGAGATATCCATTTATGGGGGGCTCCATTGGGATAGACATAACACTTTGGGAGTAAATTTGTCCTTGGACTATAAACTTTAATAAGAATGAGTACCTGTGAACCAATTTTCCCAGGAAGAGATTGCAAAGCTTCCTCACCAAATCCTAGTGAACCTCTGTGATCAAAGACTTAGTTAGAAAAATCTGGGAAAGAACAAAAATGACAGTCACATGCTGGCACTGTGTGTTTGGGATTGTGGTACATGGTGCTTTTTAAAATAGCTTTTCACTTGAAAATGAATCAAAATGAATTTTTTTCAGAATTTTTTTTTTTAACATCAGCACATCAAAATCATCAGAAAGCATTGAAAAAAACATCAATTTGAAACCTTTTCAAGCCAAAAACACTTTAAAAAAACACTCAAAGGCAGAAGCACCCCAAAACACACCCTAATACCATTTTAATGACCGCACCAAACTTTTTGAGCATGCAAAGATGAAAATTATCAAGGGACCAAATGAGTTTTATGGTAAAGTTACGTGAATTTCAAACTGGTGTAGAACAACCAGCAAGAATACAAAAGTACTAATTCTCTGAGGAAAAACTGCATCTTGGTGATAATCAAAATTCAATGTTCTTTTGAATATCTGGGTAGGGTCTTTGTTTATAGACGGTAAAATTAGAAAACCTACTAAATAGTTCTCATCCAATAATAAAACTAAAGTAAACTAAATTCCAATTTTGAAATTCCTAAATAATCAAACAATATTTCCCGTTGTTGTCTTTCTTCGCTCCCCATTACAATGCCATGTAAAAAATATAAAACATCAGCTTGGAGAGAGATTTTTTTTTTTTTTTTGCAGATTATATTTCCATGGGTAAAACAGTCTGGTGGAGCATAGAGAAATGTGCATTGATCTGAATTTCTGATTAAACTTAAGAAGAAAAGGGAAAGAGAAAGGGAAAAGCTTTAAAACACCTGTAATTTACAATCAACAAGCTGTAACCTAGTGAAGACAGAAATGCATAGGACTTTGCAAAGCCTGACAATGAGACAGAATGTGGGCCTCCATGAAGCACAACTATTAGTGGATCACAAACATCATTCTTCTTAGACTGGCGAGACACAAAAATAGCTTCGAAAGGTTTGCTAGCACCTGAAAGAAACAAATGTACAATGAAGCAAAATCCATTGCTGTGATCATAATTCAACGCTTTCATGAATTGAGAAAGACTTCCCAATAGTACCAGAAACAAAATTCAATCATCCCATTCTTCATGTACAAAGTCCGTATAAAAATTCAGCTCCATATGCTGATGCTGGAAACTCAATGAAAGAATACTTCATATCTTACTTTCTTTCCTTACCAATCAAATTCCAACAAAATTTCCAATGAATGGGCTAATGCATGTAAATCAATGAATAAACATATAGAAAACAACACCCCCTCCACAAAAAAAAACCCATAAAAAACTGCTAAACTGTAGAAATCACACTGTTTTTATGATGCATCTGAAATGTGATAGTAGACCCATGCCATTGCATCAAAGTGTTCAGAATTTTGATACAACAACATATTGATATAATACCTTTTGTCAGGCATTCAGAAACATCCTTGACTGGAATCTTCAATATAGTGAACTGACGAGAAGAGAGCATAGAATTAACCTGTACCAAGAAGAAACTGTCATCACAAAACTAGAATTTAATGGGTAAATGATACAAAATTCATGTTCTAAAAATGCCAACAATACAAACCTTCGCAGAGCATCCGAATATTGGGCTTGATACATCTGACCAATCCCATGCAGCATTTTTAATTTCCTTATCAACAAGATAACCATACCTGATTTGAGGTACATCTACTGGACTGCTAAACACTGGAACAGGGGAAGAAAAAAAGATTAAATTTCCATCCTCTTCACTTTAACATGGTGGGTTATAGATAGCTTTCAGCATTTGGCTTTACCGGCAATAATGCTGTCTCCATCTAGAGTAAGAAGATTCCATGAAAAATTGGAGTCTGCGGGACTAATACGTGATACATCCCCACTGTAATTCGATAATCATACCATGAATCAACTATACAAACAGATTCTGAAGGTATGTACACATAAGAAAAGCTGTACATATATGACTTTTAAAGTTACCTCAACACATTCACAGAAAGTATAACTTGACTGCTGCCCCATGTTGAAGATACAATCATAGTGCATCCATCTGAAAGCCATGGATTAGGAATAAAATTAGAACAGTAAAGCCCTGGGAAGCAACCATCCTCTGCGCTCTGCACAATAGGAATCTGCAATGATTTATAGAAGAAAATAGTTAGTTACAGATCATACACATGAAAGAAAATCTTCCAAATCTGTGGAAACTGGTAAATGCATCATTCATAGGGAAATATAGCTAAGAGGAAAATGCCAGGGATAGCCTCAGGACAAGGGATTGGCAGTCGTCCAGCCTGGGTTCCCAACAAGTGTATACTCCTTCCCTTCATTTGAAATTCTAAAAGGTGAGAGTTCACAAGAAGATCGAGTGTAAAAGCATGGCTATTTTAAAAGCAACATTGATCCCAGAACAAAATGCAAACCATATTATATTATCAATCATTACTTTTAAATATTCACATTCTAGTATCTTATATAAAAGCAGTTGATGAACAAGGCTAAGTTCATCATAACTTCTTGTAAATGAATAAAGCAATAGCAAACAAAATCGGCAATTCTATACATGCCAGTGGAATTCACCAAATGTAAATTATACAGATAGACATGAAGAGCTCACCACATCAATAATTTTTAAAGAGGACAATTGTCCATTCACTGGCCAATCAATTCTGTGAAGTGAATCTGTCGCAGAATGTGCACCCGAATCTACAGAACTTCTTCCAGATAGAAACACAAGGAACCTTCCATCTGGGCTGGATAACAGACATGTTTCACATGCAATCAGCTTTAAATACATCAATACTATCGTGTAAGGAATTTTTTTTCAAGTTATACAACTTAATATATTCAATGGTTTCCAGTTAACTGAAGAATTGTTGATCATTATAGCTATACTTACAAAGAGAAGGTGAGGCAGATCATAAATAACTTTTAAGCATATAACCACCTACTAAAAAACAAGAAATAGTGCATAAGCACATGCATGGAATCATTCACACACTTAAACAGAGAAGAAATGATGCACAAGTTAAACCTGATGTGTCTGTGACACCTAAAAGGACATCTGGACAACGAATTTGCAAATTTTAATATCAACACATAGCCGCAGGGGAATCCATTAACTTAGAATAGAGAGATGGAAAATAGTGATGAAAAAAAAGAAGGAACAAGTTTACTATGCCAGTGCATAACCCGTACAAGTCATCGATGTGAAGAGGATCTATAGGCTGGAAACTAGCAAAAATTAACTGGTCACCTTTATCTTGTAATATTTTTTTACACAAAAAGAAAAAAGATCGTGTCAAATTGGAAAGTGGAAAAGAGACATGCAATCTCAGCAAAGAAGCCATCACGCCTCTTTTGGGCTAGGGCTTCAGAATTAATTCATTTCCCCTGAAATAAAATCTTCCTCAGACTTGATTGTCTTGAAAATGTATCCAAAATTTGAGAAATCACACTGCAGAAGTTATCGCTTATCACACAGAAAAGGAGAAGAAATAAAGTTTCTAGGTCAATGTAAAGCCTCAAAACCAAGGTGGTTGTATAAATAGCATACCTGAATGATGGAAAGAAGGCACTACTTATGCTCTGAGTTAGGTTAAGAACGGGTGAGTCTTCGTTTGGACTCTCTCTGAAAGATCACAATGAAATTCAAATTACATAAACCAGAGTTAGCATACTCAATCTCCGACAGCAACTAATTAACAACTGAGAGAGACAGAAAAAAACAACGAGAGCTTTATGAGAACAAGTAACCCACTTGAGCTCTAAATCATTGGCTTCTGATGCATAAACTGGTGCTCTAACAGCATATAATGCACATTGCCTGTTGTAGCAGTATTTTATGCCAAGCTTTCTTGGATTTGATGACCAACCCACAAACACCAAATACTGATGCAAGCCTTGGGTTGATGGAGCCCAGACAACTTGGCCAACGCTCAAGGACTTTGAAATTCCTTTGACAGGCTGTACTTGTCCGCTGCACAGCATGGGAAAGTTCAAATTGAGGATTTAATGTCTGACAAAAAACTATGTTTAGCTGTATCAATGACAACAAAAACCTCTTACAAAACCTGTTAATGTCAATCAAAAAAAGTGCAGGCTGCCTTTTCCCTGCATAGGTTTCTCCCCAGTCCTCCTCCCATTCCCCCTGACCTTTCCAGCTACCACAGTCCTTATCTGCTGAACCACCTTTTTTATAGCCCGAATCATTAAATGTAGGCTTGGAGGGTGAGGCCTCCTCGGCAACATAAGCAATAAGAGTTTCGTTTGAGTTCCATGAGATCCCCTCAAACCTATAACATCTAAAAACATTCAAACTTCTGGATGCTCGAGGATGGCAGTGAACAATGATACTTATAATCAAACAAATCTACTACTAAAAGACACGAATGTACAAAGTCGAAAGTATGCAAGCCTGGCTTAGCAAATCATAAATATTAAAAAGATGTCACCCGCAGCGAAAAGGCTAGATTTATATAGTCACTGACCATCCATCACAATACACCGAACCGTGTACAGATTGGGGGATGTTGAATTCCTTTTCCACATGACCTTGATTCCAAATCTCAAAACGGGTGGGAGATTCATTTTCCGGATTCCGAACAACAAGAAGCTTCGAACCTGATGGTGATGGAACAACTGTAGACACACCGGTCATCTCAACAGGAAATGGAGACCATTGAAAGTTAACAGAATTGCAACTCCCTTTCGAGATATTAGCAGATAGAGCATACTTCCTCCTCTTATTAGCCAGAAGATTTGCTTGGCTAATCGAAAACATTGCCTGGGAACCAATTCCTGCACCAAACATTGTTTCAAGAAACACAGACAGGAAAAAGAAAAAAAAAGTTTAAGTCGCATAAATAACTAGACTTACCAGTGTTAGACTTAAAAGTCCATGCCTTGTCAATGTTAGGGATGCTAGTGAATTCTTGAAGTAAACTGGAAAGGGAAGCATACTCTTCCTCAGTTTTAGCATCTAACCCAACTGGCAGATCCTTCGGCGAGGAAGATACAGAGGCGTCCATTAATGCTTGAATGGCAGAAGATCGTTTACTACAGATTGAAGGGAAAACAAAAATCATCAAAAGGGAGAACAAGCCAGCAGCGAACAACAACAAGCAAGTAGCATGAAAGAAAGCAAATTCGGTCAATCGGGGTCAAACCCATCAATTATCAAACAAAATCAATCATTAATTTAGCCGTATTATGATCAAACAAAACAAGCAAACTTGAGGAGGATAAGCAACGAATCCACACTTTTAAAGGTGGAAGAACAATGGAGTTCTAACGTTAATGAAATAAACTAAGCATTGCGAGGAGACTAGAGAGGGAGAAGGGACGCTTACGTAGAGAGCGAACGAGGAGCGGAAAAAGAGGAGCGAAGGAGAGTGGGAGTGGGAGAGTGAGGAGATATTGTTAAAGAAAGAAGATGGGAAGGAGGAGGAGGAGGGAGA
>Ga0325414_1003976_pt1 | contig 15431 bp, 5 predicted proteins | sample PopdelMetagenome_8_FD_206183 | JGI IMG/M metagenome (GOLD analysis project Ga0325414, IMG submission 206183) | Populus deltoides microbial communities from Bellville, Georgia, United States - Leaf-PdKOR-R3 | ecosystem: Host-associated > Plants > Phyllosphere > Phylloplane/Leaf | place: USA...
GTATCTGTCCAAGTTAACAATGATGAGATTGAAAGAAAGAAATTGGATATACTGATTGCTTATTTGAGCATATCAATAAGTTCACTTCAAGAGTCAAAAAAATATACATAGAGAGAGAGAGAGAGAGCAGTAGACATGAGACTCCTGTGAAGCGAGAACAAGAACAGAATGGAGAACAAACATAAAATTCAGATGTTATGTACTGCAAGAATGTTTTTAAAATCTATGAACATGCAATGTTATCTAAACTACTTAAGAACACAGTATTGATAAGGTTACAATTATATAAATAATTCTTAAACCAAGCATGTTCTTATGAATAAGCCCCCAAATAAAGAGAAATATACTAGAACAATCCCTTAGTGGTGACAGGATGCATCAATAGAAATCTATATGCTAGCACCTCAAGTATTTCACAATCACAAGCTTGATCATATCGAGCAATTTCATTCCCTTGCAACCTAGATTTTCCCTTTAAGTGGAGGAAAATTCAAAAGATGTTTTTAGAACAAGAAAGAGAATTAAATATTTTCTGGGACAACACAAAAAAAGCACTTACCAAAAAAAAAAAACACAAAAAGCAAACAATTCAAATTGTGAATTTATGTTGGATCACATCTGAAAATCTTTAGAGTATCCACAAACACTTTAATATGATGAATCCATTGATTTTCATAAATTATTAAAATCTTGTAGACCTTGATTCATATGGTGTACCTTTGACGTCATACGCTGGGCAAAAAAGACATGCACAAGACCTTTTGAAGTTTCTGTCAAAACTAACTCCTTGAAGACTTTTGCCTCCTGCAACAACAACTCCGTTAGAATGTGCATGGACAGATCCCACTTTTTTATGAAAAGACACGTTCTTGTCAGTCTAAGTACAGTACAAATAACAAAGGTCAATTACAGCACAAGCTAACACCTCAAATAAAAACTTAATAAAAAGGCCACATTCCAGAGAAAAACAGCCACAAACCACTAAAAGCAAAAGCATTTTGTTCTCTAATGAAGACTTCACATCTATATCTACAAACAGCAAATCCTGAACTCAAAAGTACCTTTAGAACACCATTATATCCTCCATGAATGATGCCTTCCTCCATTACATCAAGCAATGCTTGATGCTGCGGCATATTTGGGGCAATTTTCTTCGCTTGTTGTCTAGCAGCTTTCAGTACCTCACGTGCTTCAGACAGCGAGCCAATTTTGTCTGTCCTATGAAGAGAACGCAGCCATGGTTTGCGCCTCTCTGAGATGTCTAAAGCCCATTGTCGAGATACTTTCAGCAGTTCTTGAGAAGGCACAATAGCATCAATTAGACCTAGCTTCTTCCCCTCTTCAGACATGATTGGTTTGGATAACTGCAGAGAGTTGAAAACATGTTGAATGAGCATGCAAAGAAGATGTAGTTCCATATGATAAAGAAAATAATATATTGAATAAGCATTTCTGAAAACTGTTGGACATAGCAAACCATCAAGTTCCAAAGGATGAAATTAAGCTTTGGTTTTCCTTCCCCGGCCTAATATTAAGCAGTTTGAAGTTTTGTAACATTATTGAGGTTTGTCATTTTATTTAACATACACAGCAAGCCAGGTAAGTTAAACAAAATTTGCCTAGTCACTTTCCCATAACTGGGAATAAAAAAAATGTTATAATGGTGATTTTTACATATAACTTGTTAAAAACTCTCTCACAGGCTAACAGCTGACAGTTCAGGAAAAATTCACCTCATCTCTAAAACCCAAAGAACTGGATTACCTGGAATTCTCCAGTAAGAACGAGCCCAATAATTAATGAAAACCTTCTAAAGTGAAAGGCTATTAAATTTAACTTCCAATGTGAACATTAATAGAAGGGGAAACCAGGTCTAAACAACAGCTTAAAGGTTGGCTTTTTTTTCTCAATCTTTCTACACCTAAAAGGAATACCATAATCTCAAGATTCATTTAACAGGTTTTCAAGCATAAATTAATAGAGGATTTACCAGCATAATTTCAATGGCCTTCGACAGCCCCAAAAGCCTTGGAAGACGTTGTGTACCTTAAACAATTAAACAGAGTTTCACAAGTTCAGTCCATTGTGGTAAAAAAAAATACACAGCTGAACTTGAAAGCATGTGTTCATGTCAATACATTCAAGTTCTACATAGAAAAGCAGCCAGACCTCCAAATCCAGGAATCACTCCAAGTGTCAGCTCTGGCAAACCAAGTTGAGTTTTTGGAGCAGCAATACGGGCGTGGCATCCCTTCATGAAGATAATTTAGATGATCAAATGGGAAAAGATGATGATAATCAAAACAAAGTTCTTTAAATGCTGCTTCATAATAGAAAACACAAACCATTGCCAATTCCAAGCCCCCTCCAAGTGCTAGTCCTTCCACGGCAGCAACAACAGGCTTTTTACAATCTATAGTTGTGAAAGAACAAAAAAAAAAATCAAACAAACAAATAAATACAAACACCGCATTCCTTATAAGAAACTTGCCGTATTCTCATTTAAATATTCAAAATGAATGAAAAAAGACTCCGAGGGTTAAAGTTGGATAAAAACCTTCAATAGTGTTGACCACAAGCTCAATAGATACATCAGGCATCAATGAAATATCTCCTGTCAAGCCACACAATAAAATCATATCCGCAAACACTCAAATTAAAAAAAACGAAGTAATTTGAAAATTAAAAAAAAAAAACCTCGATAGTCCATGAAATTATTATAAAAACAGGCATAAATATACCTGTCGCATGAACTTTCTGGAAAACATTGATGTCAAATCCACCGGAAAACCTTCCACCCTTGCCTTCAACAAGAAAAAAATAAATAAAATTAAAATAAAGGAAAAAAAAGAAGAAGAAGAAATGATTATATACATAAACCAAACCTCCAACAAAAAAGATCAAATAAAATAATCAGATAATTTTGTTTTCGCAATTCATTATTAATCCTTTATCTTCCAAAACAATTAAATATATAAATAGTCAGTCAGTATTATAAAATAAATTACCAGTAAGAACTAGAGCCTTGACGTCATTTCTCCGGGTGGCTTCATCAAACTTCTCTTTCAATCCCGCAATGACTGCATCACCGTCAAACTCAACACAATCAATCACAAAAAAAAAAAACCTCAAATTTATAGTTAGAACAGATAGAGGAAGGAGGAGATATTTACTTGGAATAGCTAAGGCGTTGACAGGAGGATTGATAAGAGTCACCACAGCAACGCCGTCGTTTCCAACCTCCATGGTGACGTGAGGCTTAGCCATGACTCTCTCTTTCTCTCTCTCTCTCTCTCTCTCTCTTGATCGGTTGTTACTACTTGCTTGCAGAAAGTAAAGCAAATGATTGTTTGAGTGCAACTTTCTCTCTCACTATTTTATAGATAAACATGAATGGTTAAATACTAAATTAGTCCTTATATTATTTTTATTTTTTAAATGCAGTCCCACTCTTTTAATCTGTTAATGTAAGCCCTGGACTTAATGACTTTTTCTAATATTAACCGTTTCGCACTAAGGTTGTATAACCATTTACAAGTTAGTAAAATCTATATTATTTTCTTTGTGTTTATTTGGTCACAGGTAAAAGTGATGGATTTTTTAATGTATTATTTCTTTTTATAAAAGTGCTTTTAATTTTAAAAATAAAAATCACTTTTTAATTTATATTTCTTCTTTTAATCTATTGTTTTAGCTTAGTAATGTGTTAAATTTGCTATAATTATTTATGTGTTTTAGGACTTTTGTTAATATTAATAGAATTTTTGGTTTTATAAATAAGCTTAATTAGTTTTAACTTTCTCAACCAATTTTTTAATCATTAAAAAACAGCTCTTTCGATTTTATTAGAGTTTTTACATAAACTTAAAAATTGACCGCATGTTATGATGTTTGGAACGTGTAAAAAATTAATTTTTTTATAAAAAAATAGTTTTTTTATATGTTTTGAATTGTTTTAATACGCTAATTTTAAAAATAATTTTATAAAAATAAAAAAATATTATTTTAATCATTTCAATACAAAAAATACTTTAAAAAACAACAAAACTCCAAACAGAAAAAATTAACGACAAGAGGACCATTTTATGGAAGGTAGGACTCAATACCGCGTGGGAATGGATAGAAAGATCATGTTAACGAAAATCAGATTGATAAAGGGCTGGATTAACATGATAACAATAATACAGGGACCAACCAAGGCTATCACCATATCTTATAACTCGATTAAGGTTCGGCAATTAAGTTGTTTTTTTGTGTGATTTTTATAATCTATTTTTTTTATTTATCAATAATATATTAATTAATAATTAAATTTTTTTATTTTTTTTATTATCCTGAATTCATGATTCGGGTAATAAATTTGGTAAGATGACTCGGGTAATTTTTTAAATTATTTTTTAATTAATTTTTTTAAATTTTATAATTTAACATAAATTTTATTAGAAATTACGTCTTATAATTTATTTTGATTTATATTTTATAAAATTATCATAATTTTACAACTTAAAATGTAAATTAATAAATTAATTTGGATTGATCTAAATCGATTTAAGAATTAATATTTATTAAAAACAATCTTATTTTAAATTTATCTGTATTTTATCATCATTTAAGTTATTTTTTAATCAATACAAATATAATTTAATTTTTTCGTATTAAAATAACATAAGTTTGTACCGGTGATTAAGTTCTTACCACATCAAAATGAATTTCTCGGTACGACAAAAGTGCCCGGTGGGGCCCAAAGGTTGGTGGCGCTGGAGGAGTAATCATCTACGTTTGATATTGATGAAACTGAGATAATAATTGGTTGGAAAGTTTGGTAAAGAGAAGCAAATGGATTGATCTGTGAAAGTATTGGCTATCAGACGACCGTCTCAACTCTTACCTACCGTAATTTTGTCTCCACCTGGTCAACGTTAATATTAATATGTATGTAGCAGATACGGTTGTTATTAGGTAGCATTAAGAAAAATAGATTATTTTATATTAAAATATAGTTTTCGTTTCTGAACAGATAAAGAATATTTTTAAAGACCAAAAAAAAAAACTTAAATACAAAGTCTTGCACTCACGTTATGATTAAAAATTAAAGCTTGGGATTAGAATATTTAGGTGCTAGCGAATTCTTGCAGCCCATGTGACGACATGTTATAGGCAATTTAGTTTTTCCATCCCAGAACGAGAATCATCCATTCTGGCATATTTTTGAAATTATTTTTTATTTGATTTTATGGTGATTTTAAAGATATTGAAATAATTTTAATGATTTAAATTTTTAAATAAAAAAATATATTTTTTCTTGAGTAAACAAATCAAGAAAATATATCTTGGATAGTAGTCTATTAATACAATCACTAATTATGAACAAAATCAAGCACTAATATCATCGTGAATCTTGAATAATTGAATAGTATAATTTATTTTTATAATTTTTTAGTTATACTCTTCTTTTTTTATAGCATGGTTTTTTTTTTATAAAAACATAAAGCAACTAAAATAAAAATTTATTTGATTTAAATTTAAGAGAAAAAATATGTTTCTTTTCCAAAAATCCCTTTTTGTTATTCATTTATTACTTTTCATAAAAACTATCTTTCATCAGAAGCATGGGTTTTCATATAAAAACTTCTACTAAAAAAATAATTTCTTGATTATTTTCACTTAATTTTATTGAAAAAATTAATTCAAGGAAAGAATATAAAACATTGACAATAAAAACAAAGAAAAAATATATTTATTTTAATTAAATATTCATGTGCATAGTATTTTTTAAATATTTTACACATACAATTATTGAAAAACATTGCAGATATAACCCTAAATATCTTTAATTTTATTTAAAAAATGTGGCATAATTGAGTAATTTTGTATACATCATTGTAATTGTTTATTTAAAGATAATTTTATTTAAAAAAAAATTAAAAGAAAAAAAGGTCAAGAGAAATTAGGTGTTTATAGTTACACTTTCAAGCCTGCATGTCTGGCCTGTAAGAAAAAACCCAAGAGTACCTGGCCTTAACGCTTACCTAATTCCTTTAAAAAGAATCAACTTCGCTTGATGTTTTATTAAAATAGACTAGACGGTGTGTCATCCACTGCAACAAATTATAGCCATTAATGATGGTTGAAAAATCAGGTATCGAGGTATTTGAACATTAATAAAACTATTTTTTAAGACTAATTTTGTAAAAAAACAAATATAGAAACCCATTTACAACTCCAAGAAAACCTTTTGTAAAAAAATAAACTTTTTTTTTAAAATTAATAATTTTTTTCATGTTTTTATATCACTTTGATATGTTGATATAAAAAATAATTATTAAAAAATAAAAAATATATTATTTTAATATATTTCTAAACAAAAAATATTTTGAAAAATAACTTATATCACACTCTCGAACATTTTTTTAATTTTTTTATAATTATAATCGTAATGTCTGTAAAGTCTATATAAATAAATAAATAAGTTAATATAAACGTAGTGAGGTTGGTATTGAGGTTGGTATGTGGAATTGTAGATTTAGATTATGGAATTGAGGTTTCAACTGTTTTTGACCTAAACAAAAATGGAATGCTCCTCGTTGACATGACCAATCCAAATTATACTTGAGAGGATAAAATTTGTCATCAAAATTTACTTGTGGTAACCAAATTAATCTTAAAGATATATTTTTGTGATGATTTTAAAGACATTAAAATAATTTAAATTTTTAAATAAAAATATATTTTTTATTGAGTAAACAAATCAAAAAAGTATGTTTTGGATAGTAGTCTACAAATACAATCACTAATTATGGAGAAAATCAAGCACCACATTAAATGATATCATAATGAATCTTGAATAATTGAATATTATAATTTATTTTTATAATTGTTTAGTTATACTCTTATTTATATCTTTTAATAGGTTGGTTGTAACCACACATATCGTATTCATAAAAAAAAAGTATTTTTAACATTTCCAATCAATATTATCTTTTTTTTATTTGTGCATTTTTTTATTTAACAAAGCAATGGCTTTTGTGTCAAAAAACATGGTTTTTTTTTAATAAAAACATAAATCAACTAAAATAAAAAAAATGAATTGATTTAAATTTAAGAGAAAAAATATGTTTCTTTTCCAAAAATCCCTTTTTGTTATTCATTTATTATTTTTCATAAAGATTATCTTTCTTTATCAAAAACATGGTTTTTCATATAAAAACTTCTAATAAAAAAATAATGTCTTGATTATTTTCACACACTTTTATTGAAAAAATTAATTCAAGGAAAGAATATAAAACATTGACAATAAAAAAAAAAGAAAAAATTTATTTATTTTTATTAAATATTCATGTGCGTAGTATTTTTTTTAAAATATTTTATACATACGATTATTGAAAAACATTGCAAATATAACCCTAAATATCTTTAATTTTATTTAAAAAATGTGGCATAATTGATTAATTTTGTATACATCATTGTAATTGTTTATTGAAAGATAATTTTATTTTAAATTTTATGAAGATATGTTGGTAAACAATTGACATTTTAACTATGAGAAGTTATTTGGCCTATATATGTTATATAACACCAACTAGTTTTTTTTTTCTCATGATTTAAATTCTAAAAAAATATTTTCTAAGTTATGTTGCAATTAAATTAGATATTTGTAAGAAATTTCATGATTCAAATTCTAAAATTTTTTTTTGTTATTATGTGAAGTTTTCTTTTCTTGTTAACATTTTGTTTTACAAAAACATGTCTTTTTTATTAGTAGAAATTTTTTCTAATAAAAAAAGTTAAGGAAATCAAAATAATATTAATAAAAAATTCAATCATTTGAATTACAGAGAAAATAATATATCTCTTAAATCAAAACTTCCTTTCCTTATATATGCATTTTGACAAAATAAAAAGTTTTTTTTTTAGAAACATTGTTTTTTAAATTAAAAACTTATGATGGTTTGAAAAGTAAGTTTTAATAAAAAAAACATAAAAATCACGACTCGATAATTTATATATAATAAAATAAAAAAATAATTAATCTAAAAATTTATAAAAAAAAATTAAGAATAAAGAATAACAAAATAGATATTTTATTCTTATTTGATATTCATGAGCATATTGTTTTTTAAAAGGTTTTGCATATTAGTTTTATATATAATAATTCACAAAGTTATTGTCATATTACCATAGTTTTGAAACCCGGACCGGCCCGGTAGGTCGACCCGGGCCTAGGACCGGTCCGGGTCCCCGTATGGGAGTTGACCCAGCAAAACCCGGTTGACCCGGCTAGTCGACCCGGAACCTGGGTGACCCGGGCACATCTGGCTGAGACTTGATCTCTTTTATTTTTATATATATGGCTCGTGAACGCTGTAGAATTGCAAAGCGAACAGTCAGACCGGAAACAAAGGCAGATGATAACCAAAATTCCCAATTTGCATGTAAAAATTTGAATATAACTCAAATTAAAGAAGATGGAGATGAGCATTTGGCACTAATGAAACGAGTTAGAGTTAGAATGTGCAAACAATCATCTTTGAAGGAGGAACACAATAACTTTACTCGAGCTGAAGAACGAAGACCAAATGAAGTTGCCTTCAATGCAATGGAGGAAGACAATAGCTTTTTTCAACCTGAAGAAAGAACATCTTTTAAAGCTGGAGTTAATACATTGGAGCCGATTAGCTCCTCCTTAAATTGCAATAGTGATATTGTTACTCATAGAGATTCGTTGGTGGTTTAGAGTTAGACATAAAGAACCTAATTAAAGAAAAACAATTTCAATCTGTAGCTCCTACTCTTTTTAAGGCTTGTGGTGCTAAAATGGATGTGGGTTTGGGGCGGCAAATTCATGGGCAAATAATTTTGGTTTGGGGTTTAGGTGAGGATTTGCATGTTGGGAATTCTATGATTGATATGTATATAAAATGTGGGTTTTTGGAGTGTGGGTGAAAAGTGTTTGATAAAATGCTTAATAGGGTTGTGATTTCTTGGATGGAGTTGATTTCTGCTTATGGAAAGAGAGGATACATGAAGAGTGCAGGGGAGTTGTTTGATGAGTTATTTGATTTTTAATTTTTTTTTGGTTAATCCATTTGACCCGTGACCCGATCATTAGATCGGATCGACTACCGGGTCGGGTTTCAAAACTATGCATATTACCATAAAAGCTATAATCTTATTTGAAAATTAAGGGGAAAAAATCATTTTCAAATATCAATTTAATTATAATGAATTTTATTAAAAAATTTTAAAAAACTAAGAGCAATATAAAAGAAGTTAGAGGATTAAGCCTCGGAGGATAAGCTTGCTTGTTGGAAAAAAAAAAAAATTCCCAAACACATTTCGACCAATTAAAATATATATTCAAAATAAATTTCAATCATTTGAATTAAAAACGAAAAAAACTATATTTTTTTCAATCAAAACTTTATTTCCTTATTCAAGTATCTCTCTTTTTTTTAATTTTTTTTATATAAACATTGTTGTTTTTTTAAAATAAAACTATATCAAGATCTGAACACAAAGTTTCGATGAAAAACATAAAAAATCATGAATCAATAATTAATACATGATAGAAGAAAAAAATAATTTAATCTAAAAATTTATGCAAAAATCTTATGATAATAAAATAAAAAATATGTTTTTTTATTCTAATTTAATATTTATGATCATATTTTTTAAATAATTTTGCATATTAATTTCATAATATGTAAATTCACAAAGTAATTTTTAATATTATCATAAACAGCTATAATCTTATTTCACACTATGAAAAAATTATATAACTTTTTAAATATTATTTTAATTATTTTAATTATAGTGAATTTTATTGAAATCTTAAATAGGTAATATGAAAAGAGGCCATTCATCTAAACTTAGGAGGATAGACATGGACGCATGGCCTAAAACTAGAAGGTTAGGAGCACATGTCTATTTTTTTTTTAATGAAACTCCATAATTATTTTTAACTAAAACAGACATATGACATGTTATTATCCTGTTCAATTTCAATTTACTAGTTGGATGAAAAGTTGGGTCTTAGTTATTGGATCTTGAAAACCTTTTTTTAAAAAAACTTGTGTTGACTTGAAGAAATAATAATAATAAAAAAAATTATAATAATCTAAGCAAACCCATTTTAAATTCCAAAACACCATGCAACCAGTCAAAAACTAAAAATTTAACTTGATAAAAAAAATTTAAAGCTTCGATTTATTTTTTTAACAAGATAAAAGTTTCAAACTATCTTTATGGACAATTCATTCTATAAGATGAATCCATTAATACTAAGATTATTTTTTTATGACCAGAATATAATTGGTCGACCTTGATATTTTTTTTCTATTTTTTTAGTGATCTTTTCTTTTTTCTTTCAATATTTAGAAACTAAAACATAATAAAAATAAAGTTTAGAATCAAAATATAAAAATGAAAAACTATATATATACCAAATATACAAAATTTAAATTTTAGAAATAAAACTATATTATTTGAGTGGGCCACAATTATTTCTTATAGATTAAATGTCACACTCACAAGGTCCAATGACACAACAAAATTTTTTTTTTTTTGAATAATATAGGTTGATGGAAGTTGCTAGGATATTAGAAAAAAAATGAAAATGTTAAATTAAAAGGACCATAATATCCTTGGTTTATTAAAATTGTAGATGGATAATGTGTTATTTGCTGTAGTTTTCTGAAAAAAATATATAGAAAAATTAGGCACGAGAACTTAGCTTGTTGGGGCTTTGTAGCATAAACTGTCTAGCCATGGCTAATTGGCCTTCCAATTTTTTTGTTGTTGCTTTTCTTTATTTTTTTATATTTTTTAAATTTAAAGATTAATTTCTATTGAAATGAAATGATTAAATTAATGTTTTTGAAAGATATCTTATTACCATCGTACTTTTCAAATGTTATTAAATATTTTATGATATTAATATCAATATAAGCTGAAGATGCATAACTTAAAAAATATTTTCTCATGAATATTAAATAATAATAAAAAATATTTTTTGTAATTTTTATTGTTCATACATTTTTCTTAAAATTAATTATTGATTTAGTTTTTTCTTATAGTATCTCATAAAATTTATGAAGGCATATTTGTTACTTTTATTGTTCATGTTTTTTTTTTTCAAAATCAAACTTTTAGTAAAAAACAAGGAAGAATTAGCTATATATGAATATTTTCTAGAAAATCATTAAATTAAATGAAAAATATCTGAGTGGACCGTACTATTTTTTTCTCGAACACCTCCCTCACCCTCACCCTCACCCTCACCCCATCACTATCAGCTCAATCATAGTAATTTTTTACATCATTACTTACAAAACATAATAAATATTTTTCATGTATATTCATAAAATATTTATGAAAACAAAACACCCCTACATATAAATAGATAGCATTAATTTAAAAATCTTATACAAGCTTCCATAAAAAAAAAAACAAAAAAATCCTATACATTCACTAACTAATACTCACTTTTAATTGTATATGTATAAATAAAACTTGTTTGGGAAGAGAAAAAATATTTAGATGGCTTGAGTATGATTGATAGAAATATGATATTTATATACAGTTGAAAACGAAAAGTCTTAATAACATGTTTTTGGTTCTTTATTTAGTATTCATAAGAAATGCAAGCAAGTTTATCATTTTATCCATAGTTTTTAGATCTAGCTTGATGGCTAGTTCGAGTTTCAGATTTTGATCAGGTTATCGGGTTTTGATCGAGTCATCAGGTCGCAAATTAAGTCCGTATTCATCTGTTTGATCACTTTTTGAAGGGTTAATTTGCTGGATATGATCAGAACCAGGAGGCTTTTTGATCGCGGCAATATTGTTTGATGATGGAGAAGCACCAAAACTGTTGCGAACTATGCAATTGTCATCAAACCTTGGAGAAGATGAGGAAGTAGAAATTCCAAATCCACCACAAAAGGCATTCAAGCTCTCTGTCCTTAGCCTATCAATGGAAGGCTGTGTGTTCATCAAAGTTTGCCTGGCCCAGCCGCTATGGGCGCCATGGCGATGCCCTCCGGGGGATGTCCATGACTAAGGCGATGTCTTGTGAATGAAGGAATCCATCCGTACTCCGAGTGCCCTATTTAAAGATTCATAATAGGGGTTTGTTGAAAGGCTTGAATAAGGGTAATATGGCAAGTGTCCTAAAGCACTCGCATCCATCTCCTGACGCCTCTTGGCTAGTGCCCGCTCCTGTTTGTGTGCGTTTTGGTGCCCTCCTAAGGCTTGGGATGTGGAGAACTCTCTCTTGCAAAAGTTGCACGAGAAAACCCTAGACTCGGTTTGCCTCAAGGTCTCATCAGTGGACTCTTTTGCATGAGAAGAACCAACACTCATGGAGCTAATTAGATTGAATTGCTTCGATCCGCGGATTGAGTTGTCACTAGAAAGCTTCAAACCCGGCAAAACTCGGGCACTTGATTCTGGAAGGAGTGCTGGTTCGGATCCTCTAGCAGCTTTCTCTTTCATCTTCTTCGTACTGTCCATCTTTGTTTGATCAAGATCACCACCATCTCCATGTGGGGTTCCCTCCAAGGTTGCAGATATGCTAGAGCCCTCAGAGGGAGACTTCTCCGTACCACTTGATTCCATTGAGAACTCAAGAAAGATAGGTTTAAGTTTGGTTTGGCATAAAGATGGTGAAAATCTTCCTCCTTTTATTGAGTCTTGAGTCGATGCAGTATCTTTTTATGGATGGAAAGAATCACGTTATGTGGTTATTACAATGTATCAATTGAGAAAGGGGGCTTGAATGATGATGAAACTTAAAAGATTTTGTTTCATTAAATAAGATTTCTCATACAAATATTCCTAATATGTGTTTGGTTGCACAATCCAAATGAGTCAAACTTCTGTACGAGGGAGATAAGGCATGATTTGGTGGCTTTCTGTGAATCAAGGTAAGGAATTATCTTTCCATTTATGCATGAGCTACTGTAGTCAGTCGTTATTATTTTTTATTTTTTTGGATAATAGCTCATTAAAATTACAAATACAATTATATTACATTATTATTATATTATTATAATTATAAATAAAATAAATAAATCTGATCAGAAACAGAAACAAAACTGTTTACTAAAACAATGTTATACAATACTGTTTTGCTTTTTAAAAAAAATATTTTGGTCTTTTGGATTTGTTTAATTTGGTTGGTAGAAAAAAAAAATTATTTGTTCTTTTAATGTTGTGTTCATTTGGGAATAGGTTTTGCAATTTGCTTTGGCTGCCTATATAGTAGTGTCGGGGAAAATTCTATGTCTTGGTTGATGTTTTGTTTGGTCAAATTAAATTCAGTTTTATTGATTTAAAATAAATAAAGTTATAAAGATCGAAATTGAATAGTAAACAAATATTCAGCTCATTTTTCTTCCTACAATTTGGGGCTAAATTGCATAGGCATGGAAAAGGTTTGTAATTTTTTTTATTCTTCTAATTTTTATTTTTTTCAATTAAATTCTCACTTTATTTGGGATTGAACTTGATAAATTTTTTTATTACATAGATATTAGAATCTCACGATGTCGAGAAAAAATTCAGGTATGTAGTTAATGTTTATTTTAGCAAAATAAAATTAAATATTATTCATCTAAAATAATTAAAGACAAAGGGGGCAAATTTCAAACTAAAACAAATAAGATATGCTAAATGGGCAAGGGCAAACTTATTGGAGCTTGTGAAGGAACTTGTCGCGCTCTAGTAGTGCATGTAGCTTTCCCTGATGGTCGAGCGTCGCCTTTTTTGGTGGCGTTGGAAGCGGCTCGGTGAGTTCATTCCATTATGGTGGCAATGTCAATCAGTGGGCGATGGTGAAGCTTTAGTAACCCTTTCTTTCTTTTCCTCTCCCTTTTCTCTCTTATATCATCAATCTTCCCACTAAACTATCCAAAGTTGCAAAATCTAATGCCATTTTATGTTTTTTTTTTAATTTTAGTCTTTTTTTTTCTTTTTAATACTATTTGTTTTGCTTTAGGACTTATTTTTTAATTAATTTTTTTTCTCCACTTCATCCTTTAGCATTTGGTTTATTAAGAATTGAGTTTTATGATTTTTTTTGTTCATCTTTTATGGGTTAATCCCAGCCTCATTTATAGGTCAGAGGTTTGAAAGATTGATCTGGATTAACTTTGGTCGATTGTTTTACATTATTTTTTAAAAATTAATATTTTTTAATTTTATTTTTCAATATTAGGTTGATTTGGAATTGGATTTCGCGATTTGTTTTCTATCTATAAGGTTATTCTAATTTCATGACCTGGATTATAACTTTAGCAAGATAACACAAATTGGCTTGAGTTTTTTAAAAATTTAATTTTTTTTATTTTCATCATTTAGTTTGTTTAGAAATTGAGTTTCATAATTTTTTTTATTTATCCTTTTATTAGTTTATCTTATTCACATGACCCGAGTTCCGGGGTTGATTGGCTCATCTAAGTTGGTTGGGGTTGTTTTTTTATATCCTTTTAATTATTTGATTTTTTTTCTTTCATTTTTGTTTTTCTACATTGTGTTTGTTAGTGATTGGAATTTGTATTTTTTTTTCTAATTTTTTTTACTATGGGGTTATTATGATGTCACGAGTTTAGCCAACTAATTCAGGTTGGCTCGAGTCAGTTCTTTTTTTCTTTTAAAAATTAATTTTTTTTTCAATTTCATCATTCAACACTTTGTTGGATGGGTGTTGACTTTTGAATTATTTCCCTTTTCACTTTATGTCAGATTATCTCATTCTCATGTCTCTGATAACGTGTTGGGCAATTTTACCCAAATTGACTCGAGTTAGTTTTTTAATTTTTTTTTCTTAATATTCTTTTCTAGTTCCACCATCCATCATTTTGTTAGTTTATATTTTTTTTTAATTCTTAGATGAATTAAAAGTATATTTTAGATATTATTTTATTAAATTCTATCTATTTTTACTTAGTTATAAAGTAAGATTATAAATCTTTTTATAAAATTGAAAAAATATCTTTTCCAAGCACGTTGTTATCTCTCAATGTTTTAAAATATAACATGATATACCTCAGATTTTGAGTTTATTATCGATTTTTTTTTCCTTTTAGAAAACATGTTGACAATATCCATCTACATATTTTATTTTTACGTTAAAAAAAAAATTCCATCCCCAGCACAGCACAATTCAAGGATCTAATGGTAACTGTCAATGCTTGCAAGATCAATATCTTCTGGAGGTTTCGTGCAATGATGGACTGGAGTCTGGACTAAGCAGGGGGTTCATGTTAATATAATCCATCTATCCTTATTATTTTTTTGATAGAAAAACCCATGACAGCATTTGACTGAATGCTCTACATTGATGCGACAGAATACTGCAAGCACTTACAGGACAGGCATTATCCATGGATTTCTGTAAAGAACTATTACAGTTACCAGGATCAAAATGA